>OIWT01002475.1_pt1 | contig 18971 bp, 15 predicted proteins | sample 1587701 | NCBI WGS metagenome assembly OIWT01 (sample SAMEA3888904, study PRJEB22519) | human gut metagenome | biome: human gut; feature: human-associated habitat; material: faeces | place: Denmark | collected 2009
AAAACGGCAAGGTTTTTTACAACCAAGCCGTTTTTCTTTATACATAAAGAGAAGTTTATAGAAGTTGTCTTAATTAAATTTTATTAACTTCGCGGGTGGCGACAAAATTAACGCCCGTTCCCAACACGTTTTCGACAATTACGTCGCCGATATGCACAGGGGCGGCGAGAACGACTTTTTCCAGCGTTTTAAGGCTGTCGAACACGAGATTTTTTGCGATGGGCTTATCGGTTTTTACCGAAGCCATAAGACAATCTCCGCCGTTAACCTTAACCGAAGACGTAACCGTTCTCGTCGGGGCGGTAAGCTCCTCCACGGCATATTTTTTGCCGCGCGGGCAACCGTTACCGGAAACGATAAACTCTTCGTCTTTCTTTTCAACCGTAATTGTGCAGCCCATAGGGCAGCAAATGCAAGTAAGTTCGGTCATTATTGCTCACCTCCGTTAAGTCCGACGGATATTTCGTTTGCTTTTCTGAGTTTTTCCACCTGTGCGCCGGTTAAAGCGAGGTTTTCCATTTCGCCGGGAGTAACCACTTTGCGCGGCTTGGATACTACTACTTCGCCGTCGGCAATTACTTCGAGGCGAACGTTTTTCTTTACGGCTCCCACGCGCATTTTAAGCGACAGTTCTTTGTTTTCGCCCGCACGGTTAATCTTTTGCGGAACGACATAACGAACGCCGCCGAAGGTTGAGAAAGTCACTTTTCCCGCATCGGACTTTTCTCCGCCCGAAATATATTCGGCAGCTTTTTCTCCGGCAAGTTCGCTTTCCTTGCTTACGAAGTCCACGAGGTCGTGAACGTGTAAAACGTTTCCGCACTCGAACACGCCGTCGATATTGGTCATCATATCGTCGTCCACTTCCGCTCCGCCTGTTATCGGGCTCATTCCTACGCCTGTTCCGCGAGCCAGTTCGTTTTCGGGAAGCAATCCCACGGATAAAAGCAGCGTATCGCATTTTATTTCGGTTTCGGTGCCGGGTACAGGGCAAAGTTTTTCGTCCACGGCGGCAATGACCACACTGCTTAATCTGCCGTCGACGGCATTGATTTTAGTCACGGTGTGCGACAGCATAAGCGGAATGTTGTAGTCGCGCAGACACTGCACGATATTACGATTAAGCCCGGACGAATAGGGCATGAGTTCGACGCACGCGTTTACGTGGCAGCCGTCGAAGGTCATACGGCGCGCCATAATAAGACCTATATCGCCGCTTCCCAGAATTACCACTTCGTTGCCCGGCTTCAAACCTTCCATGTTCACCAATCGCTGAGCCGTACCGGCGGAATAAATACCCGCGCAACGCGCTCCGGCAATGTTTATGGCTCCTCTCGGACGTTCGCGGCAACCGCAGGCGAAAATAATCGCCTTTGCTTTGATTGCAACCACTCCCTGTTCGGCATTAACGTAAGTCACCGTTTTGTCCTTGCTTACGTTTATAACCGTAGTGTTTATAAGGCACTCGATGTTTCTTTGTTTAACCTGATCGATGAAACGCTGAGCGTATTCGGGACCGGTGAGTTCTTCCTTGAAGGTGTGCAAGCCGAAACCGTTGTGCACGCACTGATTGAGTATTCCGCCCAATCTCGGCTCACGCTCTAAAATCACCATATCGCGGACGCCTGCGTCGTAAGCTCCTATTGCAGCCGCAAGCCCTGCGGGGCCGCCGCCTATAATTACGAGATCGCGATTAGTCATTTTTTTCGTCCTCCTTTATACGGTCGATGAGAAGATAACTTTTGCCGCCGTTTTTAGTAACCTCTTTCTGCTCCGTTTTAAGCTCGCGCGCAAGAATTTCCATTACTCTCGGCGTGCAGAAGCCTGCCTGACATCTTCCCATGCCGGCACGCGTTCTGCGCTTTATTCCGTCCATATCGCGGGCGCCGGGGGTGCGGCGAATGGCTTCCACTATTTCTCCTTCGGTAACCGTTTCGCATCGACACACGACTTTTCCGTACAGCGGGTTTTTCTTTATAAGCTCGTTTCTCTGCTCGTCGGTAAGGCGCGCAAAATGAGGTATTCCCTTGCGCTCGGAAATAAAGGTGTTCTTTTCTTCCAATCCGAGATATCCCGCTACCCATATAGCCAGATCTTTACCTATTGCGGGGGCAGAACTCAGCCCCGGCGATTCCACGCCCAGGCAGTTGTAAAAACCGGGTACGTCGGTTGCTCCTATCACGAAATCTCCCTCGCTTACATGCGCGCGTAATCCCGCGAATTGCGTTATTATTCCTCGTCTCGGCAAATTTTCCACAGTGAGAGAGGCTTGCTTCCAGGCTGTTGCGAGTCCTTCGGCTGTTGTATCCACGTCCAGTTTACCGGGAATATCGGTTGCGGTCGGTCCCACCAGAATGTTACCGTGAGCGGTGGGCGCAACAAGCACTCCCTTGCCCATTGCGGTGGGAAGCTGGAACAGCGTGGTGCTTGTAAGATAACCGTACGACTTGTCCAGAAGTTCGTATTCTCCCTTTCTTGCCGTAATCGTGTACTTCTTCGCGCACAGCATATTATTTATAACGTCGCTGCAAACGCCGGCACAGTTTACAATCGCTTTCGACGTATAGCGGCACCCGTCCTCGGTTTTTACGACAAACAGACCGTCTTCGTTGCGCACGGATATCACTCTTTTGTTAAACTCGAAACGCGCGCCGTTGGTTGCGGCGTTTTCCGCGTATGCTATTGCCATTTCGTACGGGCTTACTATTCCCGAAGTGGGAACGTACAGCGCATTTACCACCTTTCCGCTTATCGACGGCTCCATTTCGCGCGCCTGATCTCCCGAAATGATTTTAAGTCCGCTTACGCCGTTTTCCTTGCCCTGCTCAAGCAGTTTTTCCAGTTCTTTTGTTCCTTCCTCGGAGAAATTAAGCACCATTGCGCCGTTTTCGCGGTAAGGAAAGTCGAGCTTTCTGGACATTTTGGGAAACAATCCCGCGCCGCGTACGTTGTAGCGCGCTTTGAGCGTTCCCGGATGAGCGTCGAAGCCGGCGTGAACTATGCCCGAATTGGCTTTGGTTGCGCCTACGGCTACGTCGTTGCCTTTTTCCAGCACAAGTACGTCCGCACGGTAGCGCGAAAGTTCTCTTGCCGTGACGCAGCCGGTTATGCCTGCGCCGATTACGATTACGTCTGCCATTTATAAACCTCCATAAAAAAAGAGCCGCATTCGTATACGCCGAAAAATTACGACGACCGTGCAACTCCATAAAACTCCTGTCAGATCCTTTCGTGAAATGAAATCTATTCAGTTTACATAAATTGTACCACATCGCCGCCCTATTGTCAAATATTTTTCGCGCAAACGCCCCGGCTTATGCAAAAAAATTCCCTAAATCGATTGACTTTTATTTTAAAATAGGCTATAATACTTTAGCATTGTGCAAAAGGCTTGATTTTGCGCTGTTTGCTTCCGTGGCTCAGCCGGTAGAGCAATTGATTCGTAATCAATAGGTCGGCGGTTCGAATCCGCCCGGGAGCTCCATAGCTAAAAAGTTCGGTTATATTCCGGGCTTTTTTCTTTTATCTCCTATTGCTTACGAATCGGCAGATTCGCAATACTCGCTGTCGCTCGTGGCGTTCGCTTCGCTCGGCTGAGCAATAGGTCAAGTCGGCACGAATCCGCCCGGGAGCTCCATTTTTAAAGAAAGTTTGGTAAATTAAGCCAAACTTTCTTCGTTTAAAGCCCTATTGCTTACGAATCGGTAGATTCGCAATACTCGCTGTCGCTCGTGGCGTTCGCTTTGGTTTTTTCAATTTTTGCCGCCGTCGTCTTTCGGCAAATATATTTTTAAAAAATATCTTGCCAAAACAGCAATTATACTTGACAATGCGTTTGTGATATGATATAATGAGTTCATAAAAAGGCGTGGAGATTTGTAAAATGGAAAAACTCGGCGATAGAATTACGATATTGTTAAAGGAAAAGCATATTGCGCAAAAAGATCTTGCTATTGCGGTCGGCGTAACCGAATCGGCTTTATCCCGATATATTAACAACGAGAGAGAACCTAAATTGGAAGTTTTGGCTAATCTTGCCACAGCGTTGGATACTACTGTGGACTATTTGACAACGGGAGCAAAACCGGAAACCGACTTTGATGAAATTTATCGCTTAGTAGCAAGAAGTTCTTATACTCTGACGGAAACTCAAAAAATGCAAATTATCGAGGCGGTAATGAAAAATAAATGACGGGCAACGAATCTACTCCGGGCGCAAAAATTCCGCCGTGGAAATATGAGGAAATCGAAAGGCGGGTAGTAAAACTGTATGAAGAGCAGCACATAAACAAATTTCCGATAGATCCTTTTGAAATAGTTAAAAAACGGGGATATATGTTGATACCTTTTTCAAAGTTTAAAAAAGGCACTCGTCCCGAAAAAGCCGAGCGCGATTATCTGTTTCGGTTCGCCGTTTGCCGAAATGAAAGGGAATATTATCCCCGTTGACTATAACTCTTCAAGGAGGGTGAATCGCAATGGGCGGTAGAGGAACTTACGCGGTTGGTAATAATGTAGACTACACCTATAAAACGGTAGATAAAATAGAAGGCGTTAAAGTATTAAAAGGGACAGAAAATTTACACGATTTACCGGTTGAAGCACATTCAAGTTTAGCGTATATTAAGTTAAAAGAAAATGGTGAATTCAGTATGATGAGATTTTATGATAAGAATCATTATCTTGTTAAGGAAATAGCTTATCACCCTGAAAAATATTTGGATATAAGTAGAAAACCGATACTTCATATTCACGAATACGAGCCGAGTAACCTAAGTAAAAGACCTAATAGACTATTAACGGCACAGGAATATGAGAAGTATAAAAAGTATTTTGGAGGTAAATTAAGGTGGAAGGTGGACGAGTAAATGATTTTATCGACGCGTTTTCTTATCAGTCGGTTGCGGTTATGTTCCGGGGAGAAAAGTTTTTTTCTGACGGCATTACAACTAAACCTGACGGAAGACATTCTTTCTTCATTATAAAGGTAAATGATAACGGCGATTTTTTGGAAGATGTTTTTGAGTTTGAGGGAAATACGATAGCCGACTGTATTGAAGCATTTGAAAATGCGCCGATATGGAATGGAAAAACATTTTATGAGGCTGAAAACGAAATGATATGGGTAGATTGGTGAGTCAACATATTTATTGACTATTCCCGTAAAGAGTTATTCAAACACACATCTAAAGTAAGAAATGAGTGCGTCGAAGCCTTTGAGAAAGCGAAAATCTTTGACGGTAAAACCATTTACGAAGCCGAAAAAGACATAGAAGTTCTATTTGGATAAACAATGTTTAATCGGCTGATACATACAAAGGCTCCGAAATCAAAATAAGTTTATGTGCGCAAAACAAAAAGGCGACGGATTTGCTCCGCCGTCTTTTTCCGTGAATAACTTATTACAACACTCTGGACAAAAACTCGCGCGTTCTTTCTTTTTTCGGGTGCGAGAAGATTTCATCGGGCGAACCTTCTTCCTCGATTACGCCCTCGTCCATAAACACGACGTGCGTGGCTATATCGCGGGCAAAAGCCATTTCGTGCGTTACCACAACCATGGTAAGTCCGCTTTTTGCAAGGTCGGTCATGACCGACAGCACTTCGCCCACCATTTCGGGGTCGAGCGCGCTGGTAGGCTCGTCGAACAGCAGTACTTCCGGCTCCATTGCAAGCGCGCGGGCGATGGCTACGCGTTGTTTCTGTCCGCCCGAAAGCTGAGCGGGTTTTGCGTTTACGTACGCGCTCATTCCCACGAGCGAGAGGTATTTTTTGGCACGCTCTTCCGCCTCCGTGGCACTTACTTTAAGCACTTTGCGCGGTCCTATAGAGCAGTTTTTCAAAACGTTCATATTGTTGAACAGGTTGAACGACTGAAACACCATGCCGACTTTTTGGCGGAACACAGAGGCGTTGCCGGCGTTTACGATATTTTCGCCGCACACGTAAATTTCGCCCGAAGAAGGCGTTTCAAACAGGTTTATGCAGCGAAGAAGCGTGCTTTTGCCGCTGCCGGACGAACCGATTATGCAGGTTACGTCGCCTTTATAAACGTCGAAATTGACGTCCCGAAGCACTTCGTGATCTCCGAAATTCTTTTTTAAGTGTCTTATCGAAATTATTTCCTCAGCCATTGTTTTTGCCTCCTTCTGCTTTTTTCTCACGCGCGAACGAATCGGCGTCCATGTTCTGCGAACCGAGCACGGTATAATTTTCGCCGCCGTCCATCTTCTTTTCGATAAGTCTGAGAACGCGCGTTATCGTGAAAGTCAGAACAAAGTAAATAGCGGCTACCAGCAAGTAAGTGGCAAACGTGTTGAAATTGATTGCCACTATGCTTTTTGCCTGGAAGAACAATTCGGTAAAGCCTATCACGTTCAGAACCGACGTGTCCTTGACGTTTACTACGAATTCGTTTGCAACCGACGGCAGAATATTGCGAAGAGCCTGCGGCAGAACGACGTGCGTCATGGTCTGGGAATGCGTCATTCCTATCGCCGCCGCGCCCTCGAACTGCCCTTTGTCTATCGAGATTATGCCGCCGCGCACTATTTCCGCCATGTACGCGCCCGTGTTTATCGAAACTATAATAAAGCCTGCAAGTATGGGATTGAGAGTTACGCCTCCGTTCAGAAGCGCAAAGCCCCAGAAAATAACCATTGCCTGCACCATCATAGGCGTGCCGCGGAATATTTCTATATACGCCGCAAATATCCAGTCTCCTATCTTTTTAAACACTCCTAAAGCGGCGTCTCGGGGCATCGGCATGGTGCGGTACATTCCGATAAGCATGCCGATAATAAGACCTATAATCGTGCTTATCAGCGAAACAAGCAGAGTGTAGCCCACGCCTTTAAGCAACCACGCCCAGTATTTGGAAAGAATTCTTCCCACCGACGCGAAAAAGCTTCTTCCCGCGTCGCTGTCGGCTATCGCTCCCGTTTCGTAAAGAGAAATGGCGTTTTTCAGCATTTCGGCGCGCTCTTCCGCGGTAATTTCCGAAATGGCACGGTTTACTTCACTTAAATATTTGCTGCCTTTTTTCAGTCCCACCGAAATCGCGACGTCGCCTTTATCCACGGCAAAACCGGTATCGTTGTTTTTAAGCGGAATAAACGTAAAGTCGGAATTAGCAGCGCAATCGGCACGTGCGCCGGGGTCCTCGGCGACGTATCCGTCTACAGTTCCCACCGACAGCGATTCCGCCATAAGCGGAAAATTTTCCATGGGGGTAAGGCGGGTTATTCCGTATTTTCCGCCCTGCGCTTCGAGCGCGGTATCGTGGAACGTTCCCTGCTGAGCCACTATTCTCGCGCCGGACAAATCGGCAAGCGACTGCGCCCCGGCGTACTTTCCGTCTTTACGAACGACAATAACCAGCTGACTTTCATAATACGGCTCGGAAAAATCTATGCTTTCTTTTCTGTCCGCCGTCGCGCTCATACCGGCGATAACAAAGTCGAGGGCGTCGCTTTGCACGGCGTTGACAAGCGCGTCCCATTCGTACTTGACAATGACAAGCTCCTTATTCATGCTTTCGGCGATGCGCTTTGCCACCATTACGTCGTATCCGTTGGCATATCCGTCGGCGTTGGAAATTTTAACCGAGCCCGAACTCTCGTCGGTACGAGTATAATTGAACGGCGCATAACCGCATTCCATTCCGACGCGCAATTGTCCGTCGGTCTTTTTTTCGCTGCACGCGGTCAGCGTAAGACACGACAGCGCGACTATCAGCGTCAGCGCAAATAAAAATGCTCTTCTGATCGTTTTTTTCATTTTTCTGCTTCTCCGGTAATAAAAAAATTTTCCGCAAATCCACTTGAGGGAAGTTTACGGAAAACGATAAAAAGCAATCAAAAAATTCAAACGATTGAAAAAAAGATTAACCCGATAGCTCTCCGCAAGTTGCCCTGCGACAGTCTGCAACGTATTACCCTGCAGCCCAACCCTTTTGTCCGAACGGACGGAGCAAAAAGCGTTTCGGCGAATTTTCCTTTGGGCGAGATATTTCCGTTTTACCTCTCGCTTACTTATAAAATTCGCGCCTCTATGTGAATTATGCGTGTATTTTAGCAATTATTTTTACGTTTGTCAATCGTTTTCGACGCATTTCGTCGTTTTTTTTGCATTTTTCGGGGAAATTTACGACCATTATTCGTCAATCGCGCAAACTAAACCTTATTCCATAGGGGAGACCTGTGGTCTCCGCCGAACATTTAAAGCCTCTCCCGAAGGGCGAGGCTTTAAATACTACGTCTATCAATACCAAAAAGCGTTGCGGGCGCGACGCGTTAAATCATCGCATAAATCAAAACCCCGATACCCCTCCCGCTTTCTTTACAATTTTTTAATCACGAGATTACGATAGGTCACGTTGGCGGTGTGCTGATAAATATCGAACGCAATCACGTTTTTATCCGGAACGGCGACGTCGTAGGCATAGTTCCCGTCAACGTAAACCGTGAGCGTTCCGCCGTGCTTGACAAACCGCATTTTGTGAACGCCCTCGTACAAATCTGCAACCCCCGCATATGCGGCCGAGCTTGCCATCCCCTTTACGTCTGTAAACACGGTGGACTGTCCGCCGTTGAGAATGCGCGTTACGTAATTACTGCCGTCATACATAAATTTAACGTGGAACTGTCCGACCCCGTTTTTCAGCGCGTCGACGCGATAGCTGTACGAAAGCTCGAAATTATCGAGATTAAGTCCGCGTATTTCCTTTCTTCCGCAGCCGGGCAGACTTCCGTTGCCCTGCCAGAACTGATTTACCGCAAACTCGCGTTCTCCGTAAATTACGACTTCTCCCTCTATGGGAACGTTTCCGTCATCCTGAAAATCGGCAAACAGCGTTTTTTTGATTTTAGAAAGGAATATGCCGTTTCTGTTTCTCAGCCAGTTTTTGCCGTCGTTTATGCGCCACTGCCACTGATCGAGCGACTGAGTTTGCGCCCAGCGAAGCACATTGTAATTTATAAGCGGTTTAACCGCATCGGCAAGCTCGTTAAGCACGTTTATCGAATTGGCTGGCGCCAGCTGATTGTTGCAGATTTCAACCGCGCGTTCGTACAATCTGCGGCGGAACCCGGCGTTTGCAAGCGCGCGATTAAACAGATTGTAGCGTTGCAGACTGTACGCCGAACCTGCAGACAAAAGATTGGAATATTCTCCGTCCAGGGTCTGCTCTTCCATACCCATATCGAGGTCGTGAAGAATAAAGCGCAGTTTTCCGTCGGTATAAATATTGTTTTCTTTCGGCTTGGACACGCGCCATACGCGATGATTGTTTCCGTTTCCGACAAAGTCCCAGTTGCCGCACCAAGCCTGCATTATCATGCAATCGATCATGCTTGCTTCATCCACGTACTTGTCGAAAAAGGCGTTAAAAACTTCGTCGTCGGTAAAATCTTTTTCGGGACTGTCGAGATAGGCGTTCATTTCCGCGATGAACTCGTTTGCCGCCACCTCGTCGCCGTCCGACACGTTGTATGTTCCTCCGACGTAATCGAAATACTGCACGTCGTCTTTTTTTACGTTGTAGTTGGTTTTAAAGTACACGTCCGCATAATGCTCGCGAATGTAATACATACCCCAGAATTCGCCGTTTAAGTACACGATTGCAGGTTGCACGGCAGCGGTCGCAACGTTTAAGTCCCGAGCCAGCAATTGCAGATACGCGTCGTTGAACCGCAGTCCGTCCTCGTATCGGCTGCCGCCATTCCACAAACGAAAACGCGTAAATTCGTCCAGAATAACGCCTTTTTCGCCGCCTTTTTCGCGATTTCCGAATATCTCGAAATTTACAGGCGACTGCTTGTTTCCGTTTTCGTCTTTGTTGAAATTGAGATGCAGCGTGCGTTGCGGACGACCGCGCGACCAGCCGCCGCCCACTTTCACCTGTGTGTTTGTCGAAAAAGAATATCCGTACTGATCGAAAAATTCGAGATTTGCGCGAGCTTTATTGTCTGCCTGCGCATTACTTCCGGGAATGTACACATTGTTATAAACAGACTTTCCCCTGCCGTTGGGAACGCCGTCGAACCAGTTTTTCTCGGGCATGGACAACGAAATTATGGGAACTTTATCGAAATCGGAGGACGGAAACAGAATATACGACGAAACCGCGCGTTCGAGTATTTCCCCGTTTCTCACCACAGCCACGTTGTACACGTACGCAAGGTCGATGAGATTATAGTTACCGTTGTTCTGCATTTCCTGCACGTATTTTTCCGAGCGGTTTTTGTTTGGTCCCGCCCAGTCGAGCGCACCGTCCACCCGAGTGGTAAGCCGGTATTCGGACAACAAACCCGTGCGCTGTCTTATAAGCGTTTTTCCCTTCCATTTTCTTGCGTTCGACAAGTTGTCGAAAACGGGCGAACTGTCGGTGGTATAGTAAACGTATGCGTTTTTTTCGGTCGTGATAAAATCTATAGTCTGTTCTTTTTTATATCTGCCGGCAGGAACGGACGCGTACAGACTTTCGCCTATCTTTACGTAGTCTTCCGGCACGACGACGGTACGCTCGTTTACTGTTACGGTAAATTCGGCGCGAACGTTTTCGTATCCGACAAGCCGACATTCCACGGTTGCGGTTCCCGCTTCGAGAGCCGAAATAACGCCCTCTTTGACGCGCACCGAAGACGCTCCTTTCACAACCCTATATATAAACTCCGCTCCTTCGAGCGCGGGGGTAAGCACGGGGGTAACTACGGCGTTTTCGCCGGCGGTCAGCGTTATCGTCCGGGTTTCAAAGATTATTTTATAGTCGGGAGCAACGACGGTACACGTAAAAGTCGTTTTTGCGCGGCTTCCGTCCAGCGCCGCCTCTATAACCGCCACTCCGGGCGCAACAGCGGTTATTTCGCCGCCGGAGACAGTTATATATTCGCCGCCGGAGATTATTTTGTACGAGAATTTTTTCTCGCCGTCGTAGTTTTTGACCTCGGGTCGGATTACTGTTTTTTCTCCGACGGTTATGGTCGTGTCTTTAACCGAAATTTCGCTTAAATCGGCTTTTTGAGTGACTTTTACCACAAAATCGACAGAATAATCGGTGCCGAGAAGAGTGCATTTTAACGTTGCGGAGCCCGGTTTAAGTCCGACGATTTTCATTCCGTCGGCACGCGCAACGTCGTTGCCAGCTTTTACTTCCAGCAAAAACTCTTTTTCGCCGTCGTAATTTTTCGCTTCGGGGGATACGGTAACGCTTTGCCCCTCTTCTACAGTGACGTCGGCAACAATTATTTCGCATTGCGGCACGTCGGGCAACTGCGCGGACGGTTTGCACGCCGCTAAAAAGCATGTGAAAACGACAGCTACCGTCGCAATAATAATCGCCGTTACTCTCTTTTTCATCATCATTCTCCTTTTTTCTTCTATAATTTTATTGTTTATAAAAAATTATTCCAGATAAATACCGGTAACTATTTTCTTTGCGCCGGACTTTAAGCACGAGCAAAGCTCGTCGGGCGTATCGGCGAAAGGTATTTCTTCCGCTTCCGATAAATATTTCTCTTCCGCGCCGTACAAAAGCGAGCCGTTGCGGGTAAAGTATACAATTTTCGCTTCGGGCATAACGTCGGCTGTTTTGCGGGCGTTTCTCTTTCCGTCCGCAACGACGTAATAATTCTCTACCCGCGTTTGTTCGATCTCCTCTTTAAGCTTTTCGAGTGCGAGTTTTTCGCCGTGCAGACGGAAATAAGGCGTTATTTCCTTTTCCTCGCACACGGCAAGAGCTTCTTTAAGCGACATAATACGCGTTTCCCTGTAAAAGGCGTTGGCAAAAGCTCCCATATCGAGCGATTTAAGACTTTCGTAGTCGTAATCTTCGACAAACCCGTCGCCGTCCGAATGCGAGCATAAATTCGTGCCGTCGTGACACACGATAACTCCGTCGCGACTTTGTTCGACGTCGAAAACAATGGCTTTAAAACCCGCTTTGACGGCGGCAAGAACCGCGGGGGAAGTATTTTTGGGCGCGTAAGCCGACAATCCGCCGGCCGCAACGCCGCAAAGTTCTGCCGGCCCGACGTTTTTGTCGTTTACCGTCAACGTAAGGAAAGAAACGCTTGCTCCGCCTTCAAGAGTAAGCTTAAAGTACGCTTCGTCCGCTCCGAACGGCACGAAAAAACGCATTTTTTGTTCGAGATAATTGTCCTTATCCGCTAAATAACCGCCTTTGTCTTCGGGACAGAACTTTTCGCCGCGACGAAAATATTCCGCGGACATAACAGCCCTCGAACAATCCCCGCCGAACATTTTTGCAACCGCTTCGACTTCGATCACCTCGAACGGTCTGAAATTGAGCGGAAATTTAAGCGTTCCCGCTCCGAAAAGCTGAGCCGTTGCGGTAACCTTTCCGCGTTCCGCCGCCACTTTCACTTCCGTTTTGTCGAGTTTAGCCAAGCACGATCTGGATAGTAAATTCACTTTATTTGCCTCCGTCGCTACCTTCTTTCGTACGCCAATATAAAATCGCCGTTTTGTATATTATATCACACAAATCGGCGAAAATCAAGACTCGCGGTCGTTTTTTTATCATTATTATAGTACAAAACCCTATTTCTTTTTCCCGACAGGCTCTTCCGGGCGTAAAACCCGCCCGACAAACTGCCGCTATTTTTCGGTTATGTCGTCGATAAGATTGTTTTTAAGCGACAAAATCACCGGGTGCGCCGAATTGTTTTCGTCTACAAGCAAAAACGCTCCGTCGGCGTCCGACACGAAATTTTCGTCGCGCACGACCGCTTTGTAAGGCGAGAAAAACTCGCCGAGAGCGGCGTCTTCCACCGACGAAGAAAGCTCGCTTGTCATATACTTTCTCGCGGCTGCGTAATCGCCCTTTTTTACGCACGAGAAAAAATCACCCACCGGCGAGCAGTCGCACGGGCATTTTTCGCGCGGAGAAAAAACGTAGCCGAACCGCTTTTCAAACAGTGCCAGAGCGCGGCATTGGTCCAGCTTTACGACGTTTACCAAGCCGCCGCACGGCGTGGGCGTAAAACCGCAGAATTTAACAGTGTACGGCAGCAGCGCGGGATTGAGCGGGAACACGGTTACGTACACGCTTTCGCATTTTCGGAACTTGACGCAGCAATTGTTTTCGAGAAAAACTCCGTTCGCCGTAAACGCGGCTTGTTCGGCAAACTTCAAAAATAATGTTATTTCCATATTTTATATTTACTTGCGTAAATCTCTTAATATGCGCTTCCCACCCGCGCGATTTTTTGACCGTTACTTCAAATCATGTCTTTATATGCTTGCAAAACACGGTTTTATATGATAAAATAAGAAAAAAGAAAAGCATTTTCGCAAAAATTTAAAGGAGTATCTGCATTATGAGAAAGAAAACAAAATTTCTGACCATTTTACTTATCGCGGCAATTGCGCTTTTCGCCGCGACGAACACGGCTGCCTCGTGCAAAAAGGATCCGCCGGTAATTCAACACGTCTGCTCGTTTGAGGATACCTGGACTTACAACCAAACCGAGCATTGGCACAAATGCATAGGCGAAGGCGAGTGCGACAAGGTTTCGGACAAAGCCGCTCACACCTGGAACGACGGCAAAGTTACAAAAGAGCCTACCTTCACCGAAAAAGGCGAAAAAACCTACACCTGCACGGTCTGCCCGGCTACTAAAACCGAAGAAACAGCTTCCGTCCCTCTTCCCGATGAAAACGAAGTGTGGAATAAAATGCTGTCCGCGGCTGAAAAAGCCGGGGCGAACGACGCTTACGGCGTTCGCTTTTACAGCGCATACGGCGATACGCTTGATCAAGGAACATATAAACAAGAATTCGTATTCAACGCGGACGGCAAGTCGGCAAGTAAAATTTATTCCGTCGACGAAGACGGAATATACACGGCATATACCGCGCTTATGCAGCACGGCGGAAAATATTACCGTGCGAAAGCAAGCAATAGCTCGTCTGCGTTTACGGTAACCGAAGTTAAGGAAATAACCGAATATTTTGCGAAAACGTCGGCAAAAACGTCCAAAATTCTGCTCGACAAATTTATCGGCAGCAAAGAAAAACTTATCGATTCGCTTATAGAACATACTCTTTACAGTATGTATTGGTCGGAAGACAAAGACGGCAATCCGATTACCGTGACAAAAGAAGATATTACGGTAAAAGTAATCGTAAAAGGCTCGGGCAACAAAATAATAATCGAATTGATCGCCGAAGTTAACGCCGAAAAAGTCAAAAAAATGTGGTACGAAGGCGCAAATTATACTTCTTACGTCGAAAAATTTTCGTACACGTTCGGAGACGACGCGTTCTGTGTATTTGAATTTTCCAATGATAACGGCTACGTAAAAGACGGAAAAACCGGCTCGAGCCGGAACGTTCAATCGATAGAAATGCTCGCGTCCCCCGACTACGCGATTTACGACCAAGCTGTAAAAGCAACCGATTTATCGAGCGTAGATTTAAGTGAAGTCGAGCCGTACATTATCGACATCCGGGTACACAACGATATGTACGCGCTCAGCCGGGACGGCTTAACGAGTTTTAACGCAGCCGTCACCGAAAACGCATATACCGCGCTCGGCAAAAAAGCGAACGATATAATATATAAAATAGAAAGAAAGCTCGGCGAAAAACTTACGGCGCGCTTCTATGCCGACGAAAACAAGACGGTTCCGATAGACGAAAACTATAAGTTCGGCTTTATCTGCCGCGATCTCGGACTGAGCACCACGGTATATATAGACATAGCACCCGCGGACAAAAATAAAGTCCTCGCAACTTACACCTATGAAAAACGCAGCGTAAGCGAAGACGGCTCGTCCAACGCGCAGACGCGCAACGAATACGTGCTTGTCGATAAAAACTCCGACTACGAGATTGCAACCGGCTATATGTACGAGTATTTCGATGACGAAATAACCGTAAACGGCGAAAAAATAACCGATAAAAAAGTAAAAGTGGGCGAAAAAAATCTTGCCGTTCATTGCCTTATACTACTCGGCCCCGACGCGGACACCGATTTTATAACAAATCACATAAACTGCACCGAAGGCAACGAGTACGGCTTTGATGAAAACAACCACTGGAAAAAATGCACGGCGTACGGTTGCGACAACAAGCTTAAACTCGGCGCGCACCAATGGGACGGCGGCGTTATAATAGAAGAAGCAACCGAGCAAAAACCCGGCGTTAAAAAGTATACCTGCGAAATATGCGGTTACGACAAAAACCAAAGCTATACGATTACCCCCGACGTTCCCGAGCCCGTCGATCCCGCTGCCGCTGCGTTTGAAAAAATGCTTGCCGCTGCGGAAAAAACGCGTAAAAACAAGCCCGATGCGGTTAAAAAGAACTTTTATCTCGGCTCAAACGGTATGAGTTCGAATACCGAAACGGTCGTTTTCGCCGACGGAAGAACTGCCACGAAACAGGTTACTTCGTCAAACGGAAACACCATAACCGAGAATTCGTATCTCTCCGGCGCAAGCGGCAAGTACTACAACAAAAAAAGCGTTTCGGGAAGCAACGGCAGTAAATCTTTTACAAACTATCCCGTGCCGAAATCATTTGCGGACACCGCCTACGACGTTTTATTCAAGCAGATGTTTGACTTCTGTCCGGATAAAAAAACTTGCGAAACCTATTATCCGCTCATGCTTAAAAACTCGTGTATTATGGGCGTTTTTGACAGAAAAACCGGCGAGTTCGCCGTTCCGGAATTAAGCGACGTCGAATATAACATCACTTGTGCGACAAATTTAAGCGATAATTACGACAGTATTACCGTGCTTATAACAATAAAAGACGAATACTTAAAATCGGTTATCGGAGGAGGCGGAGAAACGATAACTATGGTTTCTTTCGTTATTACCGTAAAATACAACGACCTCGGCATTGTCGGCGCGACGTTCTATCAGGGAGTATCGTATACGAAAGCTGACGGCGTAACGACTAATACCAACGAAGGCCATCACGAATTCATTCCTCTTCGCGGCAATAACGAAGGCGTCGCGCTGTATGAAGAAATAAAGGCGGACGTAGATTCCGGAACGAGTGCAAAAGAAGAAGTACAGTACATAAACATCGGAATAAAGGCTAACGGGGCTTATCTGAACAATTACGTCGGCTCGTACGACGTCAATTCCCCCGCTCTGTACGCCGGCATAAAATCGAAAATCGACAGCTTTGTAAAGATGATAGAAACCGCTGCGCCGGGTAAATTCAGAATCGAAGCTTTTACGGACGAAAATTTGACCGTCGCTTTCGACGAGAATTACGCTCCGTCGTATTACGACGCGTTCTTCTCTCCGTGCGTTTATCTTAAAGTGACGTCCGTCGGCGGAGAAGACTGCGTTGCGTTATATTCATACAAGACGACCGGTTCCGATAGTATTTTTACGATGGGAGGCGGAGAAAAAGGCACCAAGACAGTGGTTTTCAAAAAAACCGACTCTTACAAAATAGAAACATTGTTCGAGGCTCAATCGTACGGCGATCTAATTTGCGTAAACAATATTTATACAAAATCCGACGTTTACGACGCAAGCAATTCCGCCCTTCTTGTAATCGAATGCCACAAAAAATCGTCTTTTTAAGCGGCCGCTCAGATTGCGGAATACAATTGTCCGACTATTCCGCAATCTGAAAAACCGATACGAGGCAAGTGAAAACTATATTATAATAACCGCAAAAATTATTTGAATTGTGTATAAAAAATCTCCGTTTGGGCGATATTTCTCGTATCAACGGAGGTTTTTTTATGGAAAATATTTGGTCTTTGAACAATATCCGCAGGCTTTTTTCGCTTGCGAAGGCAGCCGAGGAGAGCGGCGACAGTCTGTCGAAAGTTTTTACTCGGCTTGCCTCGGAGCTTGATTGCAGCGTGGGCAGCGTGAGAAATTACTATTATTCGCAGGCAAAGCTGTTTAAAATGATCCCCTCTCTTGCAACGGAGATGGGCATAGAACAGGCAATAACGCGCGCCCGTCCGTTTGTGACGTTCGACCCCGAAGAAGCCGAAACCATTCTTGTAAACGCGCTTATAAATAAGGCAAACGGCAAGAGCGTTCGCGCAACCATTACCGAAATGGCGGGCGGCGACAAAAAACTCGCGCTGCGCTATCAGAACAAATACCGCAGTCTTTTGCTGCACCACAAGCGCACGGTTATAAGAGTTATGGACAAGCTCGACCGTGACGGAATCAGTTATTACAATCCGTATGCGCACGAAATAACTTTGCCCGGAACGAAAACCGATCTTGCCGGCGTTTTAGAGAAAATCGACCGCTTGTCCGGCGAAGAAAAAGAGGTTCTTCTTCGCAAAATTCTGCTGTAACCTACTTTTTTGAAAAAAAGCACCGTACTTTTTTGTAAAAAAGTAGGCAAAAAACTTTTGAGCTATTGTTTTTATAATATCAAGGTTGGTTTTCCTGCTTAAACATAGTAGAAAAATCAACCTTTCTTTTTTGTAAAAAGAAGGCAAAAAACTTTTGAGAGTTTTGGGATGACAGCGTATATTTGGGATGACAGCGTATAATGATATGCGCATAAACCGGCATTATTGTCGTAGGGCGGGGGCTTGCTCCCGCCGAACATTTAAAGCCTCTCACGCCGGGAGAGGTGGCACGACTTGTCGTGACGGAGAAGGATTAACTGTAGGGATAGGCGTCCCCGACTGTCAGATTGTGGTTTTATGCCAATTCAACCGCCATATTGTAAATCGGATAATTGAATTTTGACATATACAAACGAGCTCTTTCGTAGGGCGGGTGGCTTGCTCCCGCCGCCGTTCTTTTCGGACAGCCGAGGACGTCTGTCCCTACATTTAGAAAACTAGCGTTTATGTTCTCACATGCCTAAAAAAGCGTTGCGGGGTCCGGGACACAATCGCAAGTGTCCCGGTGCCTTTTTGCTTCTTTTTCAGCACTTGAAAAAGAAGATAACTTACATAAAACAAACACCTTTTACTTCAAAACGTTAATACCGTACTCGGCAAAAATGTTTTTGGCGGCAGCAACGCTTTCGTCGGTGGGTAATTGCGCCGGCAGATTATTTTTTAATCCCAGCGCCTCGTATTTCGACCCCGCCATATTGTGATATGGCAGCACACGGATACCGGTAACGCATTTCAGTTTTGACAAAAACCCGGCGGCGCCGCGAAGTGTATTCTCGTCGGAATTGAATCCCGGAATAAACGGATAGCGTATTTCCGCTTTTGCTCCGACGGCATCGAGGTATTTCAGGTTTTCGAGAATAAGCTCGTTGCCCATTCCCGTTCCCTCTTTATGTTTTTGCGAATCGATATGCTTGATATCGTACAGAAAAATATCGGCGTATGGCAAAACGGCGTCGATGTTTTCGCGCGCGACGCAGCCGCATGTATCGACCGCTATGTCAATGTCGTCTTTTTTGAGAATTTCAAACAGTCGCACAAGATAATCGGCATGCAGGAGAGGTTCTCCTCCCGAAACGGTAATACCGCCCCCGCTCGCCTTATAAAAGGGCTTGTCGGCGACAAGCTCGGCTGCAAGTTCCGACGGAGCGTATTCTTTCCCGTATAAAACAAGAGCCTCGACCGGACAAACATCGACGCATTTTTCGCAGAACACGCATTTTTCGCGGCGGAAAATATGTTGTCCGTTTACTATTTCGTGCGCGGAAACGGGACAAACGCTTGCGCACGAACCGCAAAGCACGCACTTATTGACAAAAAACGCAAACTGTTTTTGCGGGTTTATCCCCTCGGGGTTGTGGCACCAGCGACAATGCAACGGACAGCCTTTGAAAAACGCCGTCGTGCGAATACCCGGTCCGTCGTGAACGGCAAATCGTTTTATTGCCGAGATTTTTGCTTTTTCTTCCATTTTTATCTCCTTGAAAAGAGTTTTTTTCGTTTTGTCACTCGTTTTTGATAATATTGTAGGGGAAACCCGTGGTCTCCCGTTTCATAATGCGGCGGGAGCAAGCCACCCGCCCTACGGGATAAGGTCACT
>OIWT01002476.1_pt1 | contig 18954 bp, 32 predicted proteins | sample 1587701 | NCBI WGS metagenome assembly OIWT01 (sample SAMEA3888904, study PRJEB22519) | human gut metagenome | biome: human gut; feature: human-associated habitat; material: faeces | place: Denmark | collected 2009
CGGGGTACTCCGTGGCGTTTTAAGCTAGTGGTTTGTTCATTGGGGTGTTTGTTTGGCTTGAGAGTGGCAACAAACGAGGAAGACTATCCCAGATAATTAAAAACGACCAAGAAGAGGAGAAGCATGCAGAAACAGTACTCGCCGAAAATGGTGCTGTTGTTGATGGTTTCAAACTCCTTCGACGTCAGTCCCATACGGAAGCAAACTAGGATATCAGCACGCCTCACGGAGAGTCCCTACTCGAAAGAACGCAGGACCCCATACAGGCAATGAATCCGGCCAAAAACGCATTGAAGGGGTACGTTCCTACCAGGAAGCAATAGATAGCGAGCAGAATGGCACTCAGGGCGGAGAACGCGATGAAAACGTCCAGAAGCTTCACCTGAGCGGGTGTCTCCTTCTTGTATTGGGTGGCAAGACTATTGCACAGTTCCTTCACTTCCATCACGAGTTTTCTATGGATGCCTACAAAACGATGGCCGTTTCGCATGTGCAAAAACAAGGGATTCTTGGCTGCTCATTATCCATCCTCTGTTTTCTCTGTTCTCGTGAATTCCTTTGGAAGGGCGTTTCCTGAGAGTGCTTTTAATCGGTTTTGCGTGCTCATCGAATCATCTGTGGTTTGTCCTAAATGAGTTTCCACAAGACACTCGAGCGAGTTGAGGACTTTGTCTCCGGTTCCATTACGGGGGGTTGGTGAGGAGTGGCTTGCTGACGGATAGTAATTACGCGATTTGTGATTGCTCCGCTTGACGTAGTGAAAATCAGGTCTTGTTCCGAGTTGGTTGTGATGCATAGACTCCAGGTGCAGAATGTGCGCTATGGCACCACCAAATACAGAGGCACGTTTCAGACAATGTATCGGATTGGGAAAGAGGAGGGAATCACACGGCTGTGGAGGAAGGCCTTTTGCCGTTTCTTTTCATGCGTAGCGGCAATCTGACGGCTGAGATTTATTGGTTCCTGTACTCGGGCGTTCAGTTTTCAGCCTATGAGGCAATGCAAAGGGTGAGCAGCACGCGAGTGGGTTCGTCATTCACCGCAGGTGCAGTCTCCGCATCCGTAGCAACCCTGTTCACATACCCCTTCGACATCATGCGGACGCGCTTCATCTACCAGGCCGACACGAAGCTATACAATCACATTTTCACTGGCATTTCTGCGATTGTGAGGAAGGAGGGGTTCGGTGGACTGTACAAGGGTTTCCTTCCCTGTCTGGTGAGCATCGTTCCGTACATGGGCGGTTGCTTTTACATTCTGGAGGTGCTTAAGGATAAGTGTAGAGGCGTCGTGGGTGACTGAGCCGTAGTTGGAGATACGCCGGGACGCAACTCGGTGTACGGAGCGGTGGCAGGCGCGGTTAGCAAGATCCTCGTCTACCCACTGGACACGGGAAAGAAGCTCCTGCAGGTGTACCGACTGTCGCCGCAGAAGGCTTCAATCGCTGTGTTTTTGAAGCAGCACTTCCAGGCGACGGGAGTGCGGGGTCTGTACGCGGGAGTAGTGACGGCGACTCTGAAGAGTGCGCTGAGCTCAAGTCTTTTATTTGGCTTTTTCGCGTTGTCGAAGCTGTGGTTGCATCCTTCTTAGGTGTTGGGTGTTTGTTCTTCACTCCTTCACGTCTCATCACACTTGTTCACTTCATTCTAATTCACCCGCTCTCAAAACACGTTGCTAACCAACAAACACCCAAAAGGGACTATTCAGGACGGACATACTTATTGCCATAGCCGAGCTCGCTGCCTCCGCTAATGATGTTGTCCGTGCCGGTGGTGTAGGTCGCGTCTGCCGCCAAGAACAGCGCGAGCTTTCCGCACTCCTCGATGGTGCCGAGGCGGCGAATGTGCTGCTGGTCCTCCTCGCACTTCAGGACGGCCTTCGGGTTGGAGCTCGCGTTCACCCAGCTCTCAAAGAGAGGCGTCCAAATGCCGCCCGGAGAGATGCTGTTCACGCGCACGTTGTGACAGCCCTCATCAATGGCGAGAGCGCGCGTCATGGCGTGAATGGCACCCTTGGTGGTGCAGTAGGTGCAGGCGTTCTTCTGGCCCATGCTGCCGACCAGACTGCTGATGTTGACGATGCTGCCCTGGGTCTTGCGCAGATAGGGGAGGCAGAACTTCGACATCAGGAAGTAGGAAAGCACGTTCAGCTGGAAGAGGTCCATCAGGTCCTTTCCGGTGAAGTCGTCAATGGTCTTGGGATCGGGGTGGTAACCCGCGTTGTTTACCAGACAGTCAATCTGTCCGTACTTCTGGACGGTGAAATCCACCAGAGCCTTCAAATCCTCCTCCTTGCTCACATCGCACGCCTTGAAGGCGGCCTCACCGACGTGGAGATCGTTCATCTTCTTCTCCTAATCATGATACCCTCACTCTCGAAAACAACAAATGCCTCTCCCTCTTTAGGGTTTCTGCAGCAAAAGACGACCTTGGAACCATTCTTGATGAATTCTTCAACTAGCGGTGAAATCCAAGCCCACGAGGCTACCTATACCGGCTCCAATACCCTTGGAACCTCCTGTGACGATAACAACCTTGTTTAAGAAGCGAAGAGCCATTGATACTGTAAAAAATGGATTAGTGTCGTCGCCAAACTATCGTTCGCGGCACTGATTGGCTGAACGAGTTGTGAGGAGCAGGGAAAGTGGAAAAGAAGGCAGCTGCCTAAACACCTGTGACTATGTACGGGTGTGCGGAAAGAAACAAGTGGACACAAAGGGAGAATAGTGATACAAGGCAAACGAGAGAAATCCCAAACACTACATGGAAGCAGATAACACGTCAAAAGGAGAATCGCACATGGAGTGGATAATGTCCGCGTGATTCAAGTACAGAATATACCGAATGGCTGTGAGCTCATCGCCGTACACCACCATGGGGGGAGTATTGATGACAATGGACTTGGCGTTCGCCGTCTGCACCATCGTATCGAAGCTACGACATGAAACCGAAGCAAAAGGGCTACGCCTTCCGAGCCCCCAAGCCGTAGGAAAACACATTGCGGTAAGGGAACTGCACTCTACAAGTCACACATGAAGGAAAAACGAACACTAGACACTTCCCTGCGGGGATGCGGACATAGGAAATGCTGTTCAACGCCAAAATGTCAAGAACACTTTCTGGGACCATGTAACCCACTGCCCAGCGCGCCACTACAGTGAAGGAGGAGATACAAGCAATACCCTCTGGAGAGAATCGAGGATCGTCATAGTACACGTTCACACCCTTTCCGATGATGCTTTCGTCGTTCAGCACCTCCTTTAGCTTCTTCCTCAGCTCAATGCTTTGTTTCTCCATCTCGGCGTATGGCGCTTCGATGTTTGTGTAACTAGGCATTAGACGATATAGATAAACGAACGCAAGGATCATTTCGTCCGTTTCTTCAGCATTGCATGCCATCTTGCTATGAGTGAATTGGTGTTAGAAATTCAACGAGAAGAAGCCCATATAACTCAAAAGCACTAGCAGAATGGCTCCCACACCTCCAGCGAGAATCCACAGGTAATAGTCCTCCATACACTAGATGTGATCGTGTCGCACTGGTTGCCACTAAAAAGAAACAGTGAAACTTCTTTTCTGCGCGATTGACACACATGTCCAAAACAGGAGCGTTTTTGGATGCACACCCATTTATTGATAATGATACCCTGCGTAAATTGTGTGGTGTGTGCTATCCCGGTAGCCATACTCGCCTATCGATTGTACGAGGCGCATTTTGTACAGATGTGCCTCTTCTGCGCCTCTTTCCTTCTTTGTTGCTTCTCCTATGTGAGGAGCGTTTTGAGTGTAGGGAACAGTGCTTTGGGAGACGATCCTGTGTAGGGCATTCCTTCTTACAAATTCATCCGCACACGACCTCTCAGTAGCGCTTCTTACATGGAATCACTATCCTTAACGACTACGGTGATGGGCGTATTGTCTCTGCACGAGCAGGCAGACTCTTCTCTCTATTCCACCCTCTTTTCGTTGATAATCTACTGTGATTTCCTGCTTGGTTTGTGGGGACTCATTCCCGATGTGAATCGTCGCAAGTACGTCCGGTACGGGATGCTGCTGCTTCCGTTGTTACTGTATGCCTTTCCTCAAGCGTCGGATATGATCCCTCTCCTCCTCATCGCGGGATGCCTTCTCAGCGTGCTTGTCTTTCGCGTTTTCTACTCTGTGCGCTATGCCTTTTCCATTTCGGAAGTGATCCTCTTCAGCAAGTGGATTCTCCTCTTCGTGCTTCTTCTCTTCATTTCCCCCTCCCTCTCCCTCCGCGTCAGCATCGTCGTCCTTCTCCTGTCGCTCCTCCTCACCTTCGTCGTCCTCTTCCTCTGCGGCCGATACTCCCGTATCAAGCAGTCTCCTCTCGCCGTGTACTCGCTCATCGTCGCCGGTGCTGCCATCGAAATCGCCGCGCTGTCCCGACTCGTCGACGCTGCCTTCGTCCCGTGGTTCCTGCGCTGGCTGCTCCAAACCACCGAGGCCTTCACGCCGCTCTCCTGGTCGCGCCCGCTCACCCTCCTCTACTGGTTCTCGGTCCTCGGAGCGATGGGCTGGTGCCTGGCGCGAGGGCTCCTGTCGCGTCAGCCGCAGATCATTCAGCGCAAGTTCTTCCACCTCGTCGCAGTGACTCTCTTCCTCCCGGGACTGACCACCGACGTGCCCTTCATGCAGTCGCTGTTGGCTTCTTGCCTCATTCGCAGGGTCGCCTTCGCCTTCGCCTTTCTCGTGTTCCTGCTGCTCGAAATCTTCCGAATCACAGCCGTGCCGCCCTTCGCCGCCCTCGACGCTGCGATGAGTGTGTTTGTCGACAGTCGAGACACAGGCCCATTCATCCTCACTCACTTTTCCCTCCTTCTGAGCTGCGCCATCCCGGCGTGGATCGCTCCTGAGCCGCACAACCCGATCGATCTTCTCGCCTGTCTGAGCGGCGTGCTGAGCGTTGGGGTGGGAGACGCATCGGTAGGGACAGGTGAGGTGTTTCAGAGTAGGCTGCGACGGTGGGCTCCCTGTGGGGCCGTGTTCCGATCTACGGCAAGAAGACGCTGGAGGGGCAGCTGGGCTTTGTTGCCGGTGTGTTGGGAGTGGTCGCTGTCCTCATGCGTGGATCACTGAGTTGGCAAGTGCTTGTAGTAATTCTGCTCTCTTCGATCGAGGAGCTGGTATGCGAGGAAATCGACAACTACATTCTCCCGCTGTTCTTTATGAGTCTTTTACTGGGCATTAATTGTTGCTGTTTGTTGTTCCCATGCAGTCCTTCGTAGACGAAGCGTCCTACACTGGAAACAGAACGATCAACATGCCGGAAGAAGATCCCAACGCGTTCTACTACGGCAAGTCTGTATACACAAAGAAATGCTGTACTGAACAGGATATTGGAAGTGATGCATAGCTGAAATGTCGAGTGACGACAGAATGGAGCAGCTGTCGCATTCGGCAGGAGTAACGCATTTTGCTCATTTCTGATTGGTAGTACTTGTATGGAGATCAGCCAAGCACACTGGCATCGGGAAAGGAGCATCAACACTGCGTCCTGTTTGTTCCTTGCTATCGGATCAATTCTAGCACCGATTCATCGCTGCGCCCCATCCAACCGAGAGAAGAAGCTGTAGCGAAAACACCGTCTCCCTTTAGCTATTACTCCTATCACTCTCCTGTTTGTTTGCCACTTTGCTATTGTCCATGTGGAGATGCCAAATCAAGGGAAAAGACGGGTGTCTCACTTCCACACAATTGCTCTTTCATTGCATTTCTCCCTTCATCGAAACGCCAGGCGAGGGGAATCACGATAGCAGGAGAGAGAGTGAAGACATCGACATGGAAGGACAAACGACACGGAAACGGCAACTCGCATCGGATTTATTTAGTGGATTTGTACGGTAATGCGGAATGAGTCATGGAAAGGTATCCGGCGTGTGCTGCAAGATTGTGGAGCATCCTTTTGATACCATCAAGGTGCTGATGCAGGTGAATGGAAACGTACACTTGCGTGTGTTTCTTCAGCGTAGGAAGTGTATCGCAATTCGTTTGACTGTTTGAAGAAAACCGTACGTGCGCACGGCATTCGTGGATTATATAGAGTTTGAGAGTGTGTGGGGTACTAGCGTAGGGCATCCAATTCCCCTTAGTGGGAAGTGTTGCTGAAAATGGACTAACGTTTGTGTCCTATGGCTTTTTCAAGCGACTTGTGGGTGTTACGAGTGATTCTTTTTCGCGCTTTCCACTATAGATCCGGACAGAATGACCTTTTCTCAAATGCTTCTCTCGTCCATGGGTTCTGGAATGACCATCTCCTTTTTGCTGACACCCGTTGAGCTGTTGAAGTGCCGATTGCAAGTCCGCTTCAAAGAGAGAGGTGAGGATGTAGATCGAGCAGTCCTGTAAGGCAACAACAAAGTCAACCACTATCGGAGTAATCCGCCATGCTGTCCAGAAGGACGGCATTCTGAGCTTGTTTCGTGGTCTATCAATGACGCTGTTGAGAGAGATTCCGGGAACCTCCATTTGGTTCATGACGTAACTGCATTTCCCCTTCCTCACGAATAGTTATGAAATATGTCTCAAACCGTTTATTCGGCATGGATATACCAGAAGCACCATTCCTATGAGCGGCATCATTTCGGCAGGCTCGATTAGGTGATAGACAAGAGGAGCGGATGACATGTAGCGGATTTCTGTATTGGGTGATCATATACCCAATAGACACAATGAAATCGATCATTCAGACGGATGAGCACTATGCCGCACAAGTGAGCGGAAAGGGAATGCAGCGCTACTCCATGATGTCCAAGTATATCGCCAAAACAATAGGGTGAGGATCAAGGGCGGATCATGAGGATGTAGAAGGATTGGGATAAAGGGACTGTACGGAGGACTCAGCTTTACAATCCTTCGTGCTGTTCCTGCAAATGCTGTTCTCTTCTTGAGTTACGAGTATGCGTCCCGCTTTTACGCCCATTTCTTTTAGTCCTTTATCTTCTGTGTTTGTTTTGCGTAATACTGCTGGCGTTGCTTCATTCTGAGGCAGATGGGGAATCCCCACTATTCAAATGTGCCGGCGATGAAAAAACGGGGTCTATCCCACAGACTCAGATAATCACAATACTACAAAGAAGACTAAAAAATGGAGAGAGGAGAAGGTACTGAAGAGTCTGCGGAGGCTATTCCGAGAGGGGATACTGCAATGCCAAATGGGAGCAAACTGGAACTCTATCTTCCCATTACCGTTATCGGACTGTCGCCTATGGGGGATGTTCGCTTCTGCCGTTGTATTGTGGGAATTGGTGCTGGATCCGATCACGTGTAGGATGACAACTCGCCAATTGTGATGAAAACCATCCACAAGTATCTAGTGCAGTCGGAGGACGAAGCCCGTCGTATCTGTGATCGCTTGAATTGGCTCCTGACAATCAACCACCCCTTCATTCTCAACACGAGAGACGTCTTCCAGGGTAGTCCTGCTCATCTGTATTCACCTTAGATGAAAAGAACGTGTACGTGATGTCCGATTTCTGTTCTGGGGGAAGTCTGCATTCCATGATTCAAACCTTCTCTCACCTGACTGAAAACCAGGCAAAGTACATCGCGATTCAACTCTCTATCGCACTCGACTATCTGCACAGCGTTTCCTGTCTCTACGCCTCGCTCATCGCCGAAAATGTGCTTATGGACAAGGAGGGAGTCATCCATCTTACGGGATTCACAAACGCGCTGGTCAACGTTCCGTTTCCCTACTACAAAATGATTGGCTACATCGAGCACATGTCCCCCGAAATGCTGTTAAACAAGGGAATCGATTACTCCTATGATTGGTACATGCTCGGCTGTCTGGTGTACGGTACAGGAGCTCCATAGGAATGATTCATAGAGATGATTGAGGGAAAACTCCCCTTCCACGGAGATACTGCAAAAATAACCTTGCAGATGATCCTCCTTGGCAAGATCGAGTACACCTACGCGAGTCCTGAAGCGCAGAGTTTCATTAACGCTCTGCTGGAGCCACAGCCTTCCAAACGTCTTGGCTCAAATCTCAATGACGTCAAAAACCACCCCGTAGGCATGAAATCGGAAACTCATCCATAGTGGTTGGCCGATATGCCATGGGATAACATCTCCAACCGGTCGACTCCTTCCCCACTCATTCGCATGAACAAGACGGCAGACCCCACATCCTTTTGTCCCCACTACAAGGAGGACATTCTGGAAGAAGGCGACAATCCCCAGCTGTACAATGAAGTATTCTTCAACGAGCTCCATTAGCGGCGCGTGTTTAATATTCAGGAATGTGCGCATTGTGAACATGTATGAAAAACTACCGTGCGTTTCGTTCTTGTTGGAATACAGCGAGAGAGATCTTTCTTCTTTTGCATGGTCCACGGCTACCGATACTCCCTCAGATCATCACAGGCACCTTTGTTTCGCTTATTATTACCCAAAGGAACACAATTTACTGAGGTAGATTAATCCACCTGGACCATTCGCCATTTGTAGCCAAATCACAATAACCTATTCTAGCAACCCAAGCCCGTCCTCCATGTCCAAGAAGCAGTCGAACGCAAGATTGATGGCGAAGGATCTCATCGCCGGTTGTTTCGGTGGTATTGGTATCGTTGCTGTCGGCCATCCCTTTGATACGCTGAAAGTGAATATCCTTACACTGGCACCAGCAGGGTACCGCGTTGTTTCCTTTATCCCTCACGACTCCAGACCCAGAATCCCGCTAATCCTCTGTACAAGAACATGACCGATTGTATCAAGAAGACCATCAAGTGGGAGGGCATTGGCGGCTTCTACAAGGGATTCATTTCTCCTCTGTGGGGTGGGTGCTGGACGGGGACTTCATCCTAGGCAACATGATTTTCAATGCTGTCCAGTTCCTGACCTACGGCCAGATGAAGCAGATCATCGGCCACGGAGAGATCCTCACCCTTCCCCAGACGTTCACCGCCGGCGCTTTCACCGGTGTGGCAGTCGCTTTTGTCGAGACTCCCATGGATCTGTTCAAGTCCCAGCTGCAGGTGCAGATCATTCGCGCGAAGGGTAATCCCGAATACAAGGCGGAGTTCACGACTGTCGGTGGAGCCATCAAGAAGATCATCAGTGTCAACGGTATCTTCGGCTGCTATCAGGGCTTCTGCACCACGCTTCTCCGTGATGTGATTGCCGTTTCCCTGTACTTCGGAGTGTACGAGTGGTATCGCCGCATGATGCTGAAGGACGGACAGGTGGCCGATCGCTCTCCTCCTCATCTGTAGCCTCTCAGCGACATGCAGTATCAGGGCATGTTCACTCAGTTCATGGCTGGAGGCGTGGGCGGTCTCGCCTACTGGGCTGGCATCTACCCCATCGATATTGTGAAGGTGGCGAAGAGGGGGTGTGGTGATTCGTAGTCCCAGCTTCAGGTCGACAGCATCGTCAAGGCCGACCGCAAGTACAAGGGATTCATGGATTGCGCGAAGAGACTGTTCAAGGAGGGCGGCGTGAAGGCTTTCTTCCCCGGCTTCACTCCTTGCATGATTCGTGCCTTCCTTGGAAATGCTGCTTGCTTCGTTTGCTACGAGCAGAGCAAGTCGATTATGAACAAGATTTTCTAAAGATGGTTCGATACAACATTCGAAGACTTGGTTTGCTGGGCTGTTTCTTTCACTCACGTGGACTGGATCAGAAGTACCGATGACGGAAAAGGACTCCATCCAGGTGCGGCATCCACTCATAACAAAAAACCGAATCTATTCCCACAACACCTGTACAAACGATTTAAAGTGTTTTGCGCGAAGAAAAGGACCAGTATCAATTGGATTAACAGTGTGCTAGTAAATCGAAGTAGTTTATGCCCAACCTTGCTCCCATCTCTGAAAATGGAAGGCGTACATTCTTTCGTGTTTCTATTCACAGTATAGCAATTAGCAGTGTCTGCTCATTTTGCGGGAGGGTAGCGGCGGGCGTCCGTCCTCTTGATTGTCGGAGTCACTTCATTTGCGACTCCTGCTCTCAACAGCGACGTATTATGTCTGTATGCCCGTTGTGTGCAAACCGAGACAGACACTCAGTTATGAATGTTGGTCCTTTGTTAACACTTCACTCCTAGCCGAGTAGCAAGCATGTCATGATGGTACAACGGCCTCCTATGTCGCAACCAGCGGAGTATCATGTCGAGCCGTCTTCTTCGTCATCCCTCTTTCCTTCTCTCCCTCCTGCTCCGATTCCCTCCTCCGCTCCCGTACAACCCAATTTTGGTGTTCCTGATGCTGCTACGCAGGCTCTTCCTGTGTACAAGCTTCAGACCCAAGACTCCGGGGATCATGTCTTCCCTACCTGCTCAGACTCTGTCTTCCCAAACTGTCCTTCCTTCTCAACCTACAATCCAAACGATGTGGATGAATACGGCTTTTCTAAGCCGCCACCTATCCCAGACTACGGGGAAGTCGTTCCCAACCCATACATCCAGCAAGAAATCGATCGCTCCATGGTTCCTTTGAGTGTCAATTCCGACCCCTACGAGCAGCCGCGGTTGTGTCAAATGATCGGCGTCCAGAACTCTCCCGCCATGCCTATCACCCACTCCGCCTCTCTCCCTCAATACACTCCGCCTCCCCACACCCAGTCCGTTCCCCAAATCGTCCCGGAATCTGGAATCAACGGCGTGTTCCGTTCTGTGAGTCGGGCCTTTACCCGCCTGAACAGAAAAGTCACCAAGCCATCTTCTCCGCAGAACCCGCCCTGCCCCTACCCCAACGCCTCCGCTCCAGCCCCGCAGTACGCCGCTTACCCCATCGGCCCCGTGTCACCCACGCAGCCGGTGCCTCCTCCGTACTCTTCCTACCCTTCTCCGCCCCAGCCAGTGCAGTACCAACCTGCCGTGCCGCAGCCTCAATACCGGTCAGTCGCGCCTCCTCAGGCTCCTCAAGTTCCTATGGCTCCTATGACTCCTCAAGTGCCACAGGTGCCTCAGGTGCCACAGGTGCCACAGGTGCCACAGGTGCCACAGGTACCTCAGCCACAGTACTCGACTCCGATACCTGCAATGGCGCCTCAGCCACAGTACTCAGTACCGCAGCCTCCGATAACTCCGCAAGTGCCTAACCCACAGTACTCCGCTCCGATGACTCCAATGGCGCCTCAGCCGCAGTACTCCGCTCCGGGTGTTCCTGGTGCGAACGTAAGAATGAGTGGTGATGGTGATGCATAGCCGCTGGTGCTACGGAGACAAAACAACGCAACCCTGGATGAGAACGCCTTGAGGCAGTTTTGGGCTTCCTCGAAGTGATCATGGACCGCTTGTATGTATGTAATACACAATACATTATCTCATCCCCTCCTTGTTTGAATCCCTTTCCCCAAAACCCGAACACACAGTTCTGTTCATAAAGACGAAGTGTTCATGGCTCGAACAGCGTACGTTGCAAAAGCAACAAAAGTACCATCTGTTTCCGAAAAGGCGCCCCAGCCTGTGAGCATGCTGAGCACCATCTCGAAGGGGAAGAAGAAACGCTTTCGTCCCGGTGTAAAGGCATTGCGCGAGATCCGAAAATACCAGAATTCTACCGATTTGCTCATCCGAAGACTCCCTTTTGCCAGACTGGTTGTTTCTTCTCAGTATGTTAACACTAGGTGAAGGAGACTGCGGAGAACTTTTCGCGAGACCATCTTCGCTGGACGGTGACAGCCATCGAGGCACTACAGTGTGCGGCCGAAGCATACCTGACCAGCGTATTTGAGGATGCGTAAGTGCTGATTTGCATTGTGAACCCTTCTGACCGTTCTTAGGAATCTCTGTACAATTCACGCAAAGAGAGTGACGGTGATGGTGCGGGACATCCAGCTGGCGCGAAGAATCCGCGGTCGCTTTAACTAGATGTTCATTCTCTCTTTCTCCGGTCCGTTCCCTGCTGTAGTATTGTCTGTACTATTTCTTTTTCGCCTCCGTGTTTTCTCTCCCATACAAGTACAATTCCATTATTCACTCTTCCACTTCGTGTTTTTGGCTTCCTATCATCTTCTTCCATCTACTATGAAGAGGGGGTATTTGTTTTGTCGTTTCGTTCGTTCGTCCTTCATCTGTAGTCATCGTTTGCTCGTTGGCGTTCTTGTCTGCTTCCGCAGCTACTACGGTATATTTTATGCACGTCCTTCAGTATAGAATCTGAAGCCTCTGGAAGAGCACGAAACGGAAGAACCACTCCCGTCTTCCTCCTGTTTACGCATTCATTGTGTTGTCACGTGTAGTGAGAAGCGAATTTGTGGAAGAGGATGTAACACAGGGAGAAGTCCCCTTTGATGAAGAAGAGGTGCATTTGCCAACGGAACCGGATACGTCGGGGAAGAAGGTTCGCATTGAGGTAGTTACCATCACGCCTATCTCTGTTCAAATCGCTGTGAACGTAACGGAGGAGGAAACCGTTTGGTGCAATGCCGTAACTTCCTTTGACGGTTTTGACATTGAAAAGGCGAAGAAGCAGAAGGGGACCCTTGTCATCAGTGGATTTAGCCCTATTCCCTAACCCATAGATGGCGCAATTATCACGATCGCCCAACTGAAGCCGAACACTGAATACGACGTTGCCTGCTTTGCTTCCAGTGTCGATCTCTCTCTCGACTCTCCCTACTTTTCCTTTCCGCAGCACATTGTTACTGGAGATGGTTACTATGTAAAGTGAAGGTGATTCATAGGCATCTTCCAAATCACGGACATTCGCCGAACGAGGAAGACCATATCGTACAGTATCAATACGAACATCAACGCCTACACGATGTGCTATCTCATGAACAGAAAGCGTGAGATCGCGTTGTCCATTCTGATGCGTAGCAGAAGTGATTGCCTCTTCAGAAGTTATTCCCGGCAAGAAGAACAGAGTCGTTTTCCAGGCTCCTGACTCCCGTACGTCCTTCATGACGAAATGCGAGAAGTATGGGAACTCCAATGAGCGTAAGTATCAAACTATTCGTTCTGAGTGTAGTGATGATGTCTACGGAGGTAGAAGACATTCTTCCCAGACAATCCTTCTTCTCTGCGATCCTTCCCTACTGTATCATTGCCTTCCTCATCTACTTGATACGGCAAATCATGAAGTGCAAGAAGTGCGTGCTTAACTGGTGGAATGATCATTAGAGTGTTCAATCCGGAAACCACGATGTTTTGATGCCATTCTTTGCTTATGAATAGACTGGACAGCGACAGTATCGAGAAGATGTCGCTTCTGAAGACGGTGACGGATTCCCATCTTGTCACGGGAAGGACAAACGATGAGAACATCCTCGATGAGAAGATTGTTCCTCTAAAGTGTCCCCGATGCGGATTCGTCAACACGAAGGCATCGCTAGTTTGCAAGGAATGTAACACTCTGTTGAAGGATAACGGCTTGTTTTCCCAGAAGAAGGCGCTTCAATTCTATTAGTGCTGTTTGTTGCATTCACCCTCTGTTCTCTGTTCAGAAGAATGAAGTCCATTCAATTCAACAAAAGCAGATACAATGTGGTCCACTTGGTTCGACGACGTGAAGAAGAAAGCGGGGGAAGCGTTGAAGGTGACATCGCAAGCGATGAGCGAAGTGGGCGATTCTTCTCCCCTCTCTCACGATCTAGGGTCTGAAGGTTGCCAAGGAGAAGGTGGGTGAGAGTGGACACTTCCGTTTCGGAATCAGCCCTAGTTAGCGAGAATGCGGCGGACGTGATGAAGGAAGTGGTTTCGCGCCGCCCGGAAGACTTGACATACATCACAAATAACATCATCGGTGAGAACGGGGAAGGAACGTGAGGAGTAGCGATGGGCTTTCCGGGATGGCCTCAGCACCCCAATCCCGCGATCAAGTACAACATGCGCGAAATTGTGGCCTCCTTTTTGGAGAGCCACCACAAGGACCACTACATGATCTTCAACCTGAGCGATGAGATGTACGAGACGATGCTGTTCAACGACCACGTGATCTCATACGACCTGATGGGCATGCCTGCGCCGTCACTGGGCATGCTGCTGAAGATGTGCGTGGCGATGGAGACGTACTTGGGCGACAGTCCGGAGAACGTGGTGGTGGTGCACTGCCTGGTGGAGAATTGAACGTAAGAATAAAGCGTAGACGGGCAAGGGGCGGACGCTGACGGTGTGCGCGTGCCTGCTGGCGTGGCTGGGGTGGGTGGAGAGCGCGTCGGAGGGGCTGCACCTGTGCTGCGACCGGCGCGGGGGGCAGGTGGAGGCGCTGACCACGCCGTCGCAGCGGCGGTACGTGCAGTACTTCAGCCGGCTGCTGGACTGCGAGCCGCTGAAGCGCGAGGCGCTGTTGCTGCGGTCGGTGCACCTGGAGGAGCTGCCGCTGGAGGGCGCGAGTTCCGCGGTGCAGGTGGACGTGTTCAACTGCGGCACGCTGGTGTTCGCGACGCGCGTGGCGCTGGCCGGGGCGCGCAGCGTGGACATCGTGTGCGGGCGTGTGATCCGCGTGGGCGGAGGCGTGGGGCGTGAGATGCAGGGGAACATCGTGGTGCGCGTGCGCGAGGTGTGTGCGGACGGGAGTCGGCGCAGCGTGTGTCGGTGCATGGTGCACACGGGGTACGTGAGCGGGACGGTGCGGCTGCAGAAGGAGCAGCTGGATGGCGCGTGCAACGACCCGAGGTGGGGGCTGCGGGCGGGTGTGAAGGTAGGTGCAGCGACGCGATGTGTCTGGAGCTGCGCGTGGAGGAGACGGCGGAGGAGTACAAGCCAGACGCGGCGGGCAACCGGCTGGAGGTGTACGAGAGTCTGCTGCTGGACACGTCCTCGGCGCTGTGGCGCGAGCTGCTGTACCGCAAGGAGCGCCGCAATGCGAGTGCCAGTGCAACTGCAACTGCAACTGCAACTGCCAGTGGGAAGGAGGGGGAGGCAGAGAAGGGCAACACAGTGTTCGACATCGACTCGGAGGAGGAGAAGCCACTGCCCGTGAAGGACCCGAGTCGCGACGTGGGCGTGGCGGCGATGTGTGAGACGTAGTACCTGCTGGAGCTGGCGCTGCTGGAGGACGAGCTGGCGAACAAGCCCGCGACGCCACAGCCTGCCGCGGAGCTGTTCAGCGCGTCGGAGGAGCAGAGTCTGGACACGCTGATGCAGTCGCTGGACATGAGCGACGAGGAGGGCGAGGAGGCGAAGGAGCCGCTGGAGCCGCTGGACCTGGACCAACTGGCGGCGACGATGGAGTCGAGCGAGAACGAGGAGGGTCACGACTTCAACAGCGAGTTCGGTGTGTGATACAACACGTGTTTGATGGAAACAGGACAAAAAGAACAATTGCTTTCAACTCAGAAACTCACAGTCTTCAGTCCCGTCATCGGCTTGCACACGCCACACTCCGTCTACGCCTCACACACACACGCCTCGCCCACCGGATACAGTCCCATCTTCAGCGTCGCCGGCGCCTCGTGCTTCAGCAGCGCCGCGTTCTGCTCGGAGGTCACGATCTGCGTCGCGTTCTCCTTGCTCGCCTTCTCCAGCGTCGAGGCGTAGCAGCGCTCCGCCGCGGGCACCACCAGCATCGCGTTCTTCTGCATGCACGCCACCGCGCTCACCAGCGACAGCGGCAGGAACTACGCCTCACGCACGAGCGCCACGCCCACCAACGGCAGGTCCAGACACACCACGGAGTCCGCCGTCAGCTCCAGCTTCGCCGCCACGCGCGCCGCCCAGTCGCTCACCTGCTTCTGCGTGATGTCGCGACTCTTCCACACCTTGCCCTCGCTGTACGCGTAGCTGCGCAGCAGCACCGTCTCCGGCTCCTTCTCCAGACGCTTCGACACCTCCGCCACCAGGTCCGGGTACGTCTTGTCCACCAGCAGCGCGCGGAAGTTCAGCACGCCGTCCACCGCCGAATGCTCCCAGCTCGTCGAACACACCGTGCGCAGCTTCGGGAACGACCGACTGTGCACCGGCTCCTGCACCACCGCGCGCTCCGCTACCCCTCACGCACGCCCCTCGCAACCACCCTTCGCCAGCTCCGGCACCAACTCGCACAACACGCCCTCGCGAGCATCCTTCTTCGCGGACGGGTTGTAGATCACCGTGCTCGGGTTCACTTCGCGCAAGATGTCGCTACATACTCATCTCCCATTCTATGCCACCCACACAAGCACATCGGCCTCCTTGATCGACGGGTCCACCGTCACGCAGCGCAGACCCGTCATCGCACACGCGTAGAACGACGCCAGCGTCTCCGAGCGGTTATCGGTCCAGGTCAGCACGGAGTCGCCAGGCTTCATGCCCAGCTCGTAGAAACCGTTGGACAGCATGCGGATCTTGTCCTACACACCGTTAGCGGTGCCACGTCGCTCCAACCCCTTACCAAGAACTGTGTGTAGTTGAAGTGCTCCTTCTCTCCACAGAACTTCACCGCGTTCTTGTACGGCAGCGTCTTCACCGCCTCACGCGCGCACTCCACAACCGTCGAAGCGAGACGCACTACTTCTCACACGTACTCCCCCTTCCCCACCATTTCTCACGGCCATCATCTTTACACCTACGAACGATTATCCCCAGCCCCAACAACGCGCCTACCTTTGAAAGCGAGCATCCTGTCGATTATTCAGTAGATTCCAAGAGGACTGGTTCAAATTTCCTGCAGACACCTGCAAATTGACGCGAGTCTTCGATTCGGATCGAAATCTGAGCGAGCAACAGGGATTGCTTTCCACGCGACTTGCCGCGGGAATTCGCATCCTTATGTTGGGAACAAACAACTCGCTCAGGAGGATTCGGGGATCAGTTCCGTGTACAGTTCCTGGATGCTCTTGTGCAGCTCGTACACGAACGGCATCAGATCGTCCTTGTGGATCTGCATCACGGACCCGCTGAACGAGTCCAGCCGACACCTCGCCTCCATCCCCTCCATCGTCCTCTGGAACATCATCTTGAAGTTGCTACTGCTCACTCGCCCCCCCACAAACTCACTTCATCTCCGCCTCGCCCTCCTTCCCGCAGGTCACTCCCGTCACGGTGTAGGCGGAGTTCTGGGGGTTGAGGACGCACAGCAGGTAGGGCCGCGCCTTCCTGCCCACCCACTCGCGCGCCTGCTGCTGGACGCGCACGATGTACTGCGCCAGTCGCTGGAGCATGATGGGCTACGGGTCACTGCTGAGCGCCACGAGCACCTGCGAGAAGACGGCGGCATCCGCCTCAGTGAGGTCGGTGAGGTAGGTGTAGCGGAAGTACTCGGCCACGTGGATGGCCCTCTTCTCCAGAATGCTCGCGCCTACACGCAGCAGGGCCTGCTGCTGCTGTTGGCACAGCGCCACGCCCTTCTTCAGCACCGCCACGTTCTGCTCCATCAGCAGCGCGTCGTACGCCTCGTTCCAGTGGTCCTCCCACTACGCCTCAGCGCCCGCGCCCGCCGCCACGTGCTCGTTCACCAGGTCCTCGCCCTCCACGCACTGCTCCAGCAGCGCCGTCGCCGCGTTCGCCACGTCCGCCGCGGAGAACTCCGTCTTCACGTCTGCGCCTCACCACCTCTCCACACGCCCACCGTAGCGCCGCGCGAAGGAGTCGTAGTACAGCCCCTCCAGCGGGAACAGGTCGCCCACGCGCTGCAGGCGCTGCGCCAGCTCCAGACGGACCTTCAGCGGCAGGAAGGCGTACCTAGCGTGCAGCGCGCCCGCGGCCCCTACGGCTCCTTGCTCTCCTTCAGCGACACGCCGATCTTCGTCAACAGCTCGTTCACGCGCATCAGGTCTACGCCTCACGCCGCGTCCGCACCCCCACTGCGACTGTGCACCAGCTGGAAGCGCGCCACCACGAAGTCCGACCGCACCATGCTCTCGTACAGCGACCAGAACCGGTACAGCAGGAACCGCGGCTCGAAGGACTGCTGGATCGCGCCCAGCGCACTCGTCCCTTCCCCAGTCCTCCTGTCATCCATTCCATCGATTCGAGTTTGCAGGTTCAGACTCTCGACGGCAGCGGCGAGCTCCGTGTAGCAGGAGGCGTAGAACACGTCGCTGATGTGGACTCGTAGGTACTGGTCCGTCACGCCCACGGCGCACAGCCACAGCACCTCGTTGTCGCACCGGTCCAGCTCGCGCGCCAGCCAGTACACCTGCGTCTCATGCGCCCGCGCCACACCCACCAGCATCGAGCACGGACACGAGTAGTAGTTGAAGGCGTTGTACTCGATCAGTCGCCGTCGCTTCGCCTCGTGCGCCTCACGCCTCTCTCGCTTGCGCTTGCGCGTCGCCTCGTCGTCCTCACTCCCCTCCTCCTCCTCGCTCTCGGACAACTCCGTGGGTACTGTCTCCTCACTCACCGAACTGTCCTTCACGATGAACACCTGACTCGAGCCAATCTCCGATCCATGCACGTTGTTGATGTGGACGGGCTTGTGCGAGTCGAACACGAGACACTTGAGCGAGGGAGTGAGGGAGAGGTTTGCCGCCAAGTCGATGGTGGCTCCGCAGTTGAGCATGACGATGGTGTGGAGCTAGAGGTGAGGCAAGCAGGAGAGGGATACGTCCTCATTGCCCTCGATGCAAGTCTGGTTCACTTTCTGCATATCGATATATCCGGCAATTTGTTTGATCTTGTAGAAGACGCCATCCTTTCGCAACAAAGACTAGAGGGAGGTGAGTTCGGCCACGCGACCGCCTTTCGAGGCAATCCTAATTCCGTTCACTTACGGTAAAGATGCGGCATGCGCAGAGAGCATCAACGTCTCTGGTGACGAGGATGAGAACAGGAGAGCGCTCCTTCAGAGACAGGGATACGATATCGTTGTAGAAGGATGGCAGCTGCTCCTGGTCCAGTAACATTTGAAAAGGGGAAAAGGAATGGGAGGGTTTGGGAACAAAGAGCGCAATATCATTCCTGTGATCTCAAAACGACAGTATCTGAAGCGTAAGCAGGCTTAGTCATCCTGAGCCTTCTTAGCCTTGTGGAGAGCAGCACGACGGCCGGTACCCCAGACCTTCTTATCGTGGTTCTTCTTCTCCTTGAGCATCTTTCTGCCCTGTCTCTGGTGCTCCTGGA
>OIWT01002481.1_pt1 | contig 18911 bp, 25 predicted proteins | sample 1587701 | NCBI WGS metagenome assembly OIWT01 (sample SAMEA3888904, study PRJEB22519) | human gut metagenome | biome: human gut; feature: human-associated habitat; material: faeces | place: Denmark | collected 2009
CAGCACGTCTCCTTCCCATCGCTCTCCATCATCACTCAGATTCAGCACCTTCTTCTTCTCCACCCGCTTCAAATCCTCGTCATTCACCCTTAGCAACTCCTTTCTCTTCACATCCGCCACCACCACATTCCCGTACTTGTTCCACTGGAATACTCTCTCCTGTTCCTTGCTCAATCCACCACATACCTCAATCTCCTTTCCATACAACTCCAAATCCAACAACGTCGTGTCGTCCGCAAACACCATCGCCTCCTCCAACACTTCCTTCTTCGTCATCTCCATCGCGTTGTGCTTCAGCTGGAGAGGGCGTTTCACCCACTGGGTTGTCATGATGGCGGGAGTTTTCAGATAGATTTCCCGCTCTTCGACGAGATAGCCGCACTCCTTGAAGCGTCTGTACGTCTTGCTGATGAAGGGATGCTACGATTGAGCTCCTTCGATGGTCGAACGTCGAGCAATGATGCCATCGATGCAACCTTCTTTTCCAAACAAGTCGTTGTGAAGTTGAGGAGGGTGGCGTCCCAATCGCCGGTGGTGAAGTAGACCTTCTCTCGGTTCTCTCTCCCTCCGAACAGCTCGATCATCAGCAATCCCACTTGGACGATGTCTTCCTGCATCGCGCTCGCGTCGTTGGGAAGCGAGCGATAGCCGTAATCCGTTAGACCGAAGGAATCGTTGGCAAGGGGAAGGATGTTGCTTGCCGTGACGTTCTACGCGAAAACTGGATAAATCTTAGGCTACTCCATGCGACACGCCACGCTTGTGAAGATTGGCGAGAGCAGAGACAACATACACGGCAATACAACGTATCGTGTGAATGTCTAGCACAAAACCGTAATCAATGCAATCCGCAAGGGAGGCGGGACTCTTCTTTTCCATGAACACCTACGCATGACCGAAATCGATACGAACGCACCATAAACCCCTTCTCTCTTTCGATCACTCTTCTATACTGGATGTCTGGCTGAAAATGGGCGCCCTTCAGCTGTTTGATGTTCGCCTTCAGAATGCCCAGCGGATTCTTGTTTTTCACGTATTTGATAATGAGACTTTCCCTCGTCCGGTTGTCTATTGCTTCCATCACCGTGCTATGCCGCCTGGTGGTGAGAAGCCAACCTACGCAACCTACGTCTCTTTCATGACTCCGACCACTGTGAAATCCTCTTTCGTATTCAACGGCATGATTACTGGCGAGGGTAGAATGAACTAATCTGTTTGTGAACAAACAGCACGATTACACAAGCAACAATAAATTCTATCCATTACCGTCTGCCACAGCACAAACCTGAAGCAGGTTACACACACTCGAATACATCAACGGACACTCACTCACCAGTCGGTGGAACTCCTCGACCCACTCGCGCAGACACAGCGGCAGGGGGTGCTTCATCTACGCCTCACCGATCGGGAGATCATCCACCTCCAGGAACACGGCGAAGCAGGGCTGCGAGAACAGCATCACGTAGAAGGAGACTGCGTTCGGCACGAAGTGGCGCACATCGGGTCTCTAACCCATCATCATCGCAATCATCACCAACGCTCTTCAACACATCCACCACAATGCGATCCACGCAGCACAGCTCGTCAAACGCACTCCTCAGCGCATCGAAGGAAAACTCATTCAGCTCCTCGCACGGCGTGTCGTCCTCGCGACTCTCCAGCAGGGCAAAAATCGTCTCCACATTGGCCGATTCCAAAACAACGGGGAATTTGGACCAGTTGTGCATGAAGGACTCCGCGATGGACAGACAGTACCGGAACAGCGTTTCCGACGCGGACAGCAGCGACGTCTGCTGAAACCGATCCAGGTGGTCGCTACGAAATCAGCCCGATTTGCGGCACTCACCTATTCACGACCTGAACGAGGATTTGCAGGGATTGCTTGCTAGCCTGCTCCTGGAACTCGATCAGGTGCAGGTCGCTCAGGTTGGTGTTGTGCTTCACGCGGTCCAGGTACATCTCCACCACCAGCGCGAAGCTCAGCGTCAGCTCGCCGCCCTTCTCGATCACCGCCGGGCTGCCCCCGAAGGACCCGAAGGTGACTGTGTTTGTGGTGCTTGTGGCACCTGTGGGACTGGGAGAATGGAGGGAGTTGTGAGGTTGGAGGGAGTTGTGAAGTTGGAGGGAATCAGGAGAATGGAGGGAATTGTGAGGTTGGAGGGAATTGACAGGATGGTGGGAATCAACAGAAAGGTGGGAATTGTGAGGTTGGAGGGAATTGTGAGGTTGGAGGGAAACGCCCTCTGCTTGCAGTTTGAAATAGGAGCTGGTGCTGAAGATCAGAACTTGGATGGACTCATCCCCACGGTTGCAAATCTACTGGGTATGTCCCGATTTCTTTCTCACTCGCAGCGTGGGCGTTTCGCGGAACGCGTACTGTCCGGAGGCTTCTTCGATCTGCAGCACGAAGAGGGAGTTTCGCACCGATTTTCCCTCCTTGTTCACCACGTCGAACTGTTGCGGCTTCTTGTTGATGCGGAAGCAGAAGGGAATGAAGCAGTCCTGCAGGTTCGAGAACAACAGGCGGAAACACAAATACTTGGCGGGAACGGCGTCGCTCTCAAAATCGCTGCTGCTTCCGTCATTTCCCTCCAAGGCGGCCGTTTCGTCCGTTTCCTCCTCAAACCCGTTCACGGTGATGGAGAAGAACTTCGTGGAGTTGGCGGGAAGCACCCTACGAGTAACGCCGAATTACCGCGGCCACATCAGTTTCGTCTTCTGATTGGTCTCGAGGTCCACAAAGTTGATCGAGATGTGATTGTGGTCCAGGTGGAACAGAATCACCGACAAGTCGATATTCCCGCGGTTCGTCAAACCAAACACCTCACTCTCCGCACTGCAATCCTCGTCGAAGGCGTCCGCCTCGATCTGAATATCCTCGTTGAGGGGTAGACATTGCCACTTGCCCGTTCTGGACAGGGAAGAGAGGGAAATCGGGGAATCGGAGTTGGCGGGAGAGTTGGCGGGAATTAGGAGAGGTGCCACGTGCGGCACGGAACACAGTTCCTCCACATTGCAGATGAACTAAGGTTGATTGGCGGGAGATTTCGTACGGAAGCCGAAACGGTCATGAAGCAGAAATCGTGGTTCTTTTTGTCAACCACCAGAAGAAGGGAAGAAAAGAAGCCCACCGAATCGCACTTCAGGTGGAGAAGGAACGATCCCTTCTCCTTCGTCACCGTCAAAAACGGGGCGGTTTCTGGCATGTACTAGAATGAAGTCATATTGCAACCCTCACGCAGAATGTGTGGATGAAGTCTCCGTTGCGTCCCGACGCAGTCACGCGGATCTCCTTCTGCTGGTGGATGGAGAGCTTCTCCATGTCCACGTGAATGATGGAGCCGTCCACGACCGCCGCGGCGCCACGCACGATGAGAGAGAGAGAGAGGGGAGAGGAGAAGGAGGAGGAATCGAAGAGGAGGTGACGTGCGGTGGAGGAGTGGATAACGATGGGAAGATTGATGGACAAGAAGGAACAGATGGAGGTTTGAAGAACCAGCGATGTGGGCATCTCCGTGTCATCTTCGGGCTACGGTCAATTCCGCACATCACACTCACCTTCTCCTTGCCGTCGACAGTGTCGGGAATGATGCGTGCTGTGACCGTCACGGTGCCCTCAGGCTCGATCACGATGCGCTCGGGGACTTCGATGAACGACGAGTACACCGGCTCGCTCTCGCCCGGGAACAGAATGCCGTGCTTCGCGTGCTTCAGTTGCGTTCGGTGCAGCGTCACTGTCAGCCGCTCGCGCCAACGATTGCGAATCTCGAACTCAAACGCGTCCTTCGACACGGAGCAAATCACAGAGTGCAGAGCGGATTCCTTCAGGTGATCCGACAGCGCCTGCTTCTGCGACAGACGAGGCGTCACCACCACGTCCTCGATGGCCGTTTCATCCACGTCACGTGGAGTGGAGAGAGAAGAGTCGGGTTCCGCCGTGGTGTCCATCAGACTCAGTTCCGTGGAGGAAGGAGGTTTGGAGAGTTGCGAGCTGCCGGGAGGCAAATTGAAGTGGGGAACGAACAACTCGTCCAACTTGGAATAGTGTTCCACAGTGGCGATGATGTTCAAAACGGGGGGCACCACCTCGATGAGGCCGAGCAGCGAGAAGTCGGCAAGACACGGGATTTCCGTGATGGTTCGGGTTTTCCCGTTTTCCTGTTTGGTGTTGATGTCGACGAACAACTGCAAAGTGCCGAGCTGGCTGGAACTGTTCATTTGACAGTACTGCTTCTGGTCCAGATTGCTCATGGTGATCACGTGAAGAGAGAGACGAAGCGTCATCTTCTTGCCCTGTTGGAGGGAAAAAAGAGTGGGCGTTACGGAGACGCTCAACGCCTGCTGAAGCCACTCCTGGCAGAAAATGGGCTGAATTCGGACAGACAGCGGGCACTGGTTACACACCTCCATCTCCAGCACAGAATCCTGCAGTGACGGGAAGGGAATGCCCTGCCACAACAGGGACTCCTCCACCACGGCGTCCTTCACACGACAGCAAATGGCGTCCGTGAACACGGTCGCTTGCAAATCCACCACACACTCCTCCGTGGGATTGCACTTCGTCGAGAACACCAGCTGCCAGAAATTCTTCCCATTTTGGTAGTTGACCTTCTTCATGTCCAGCTCCACCGTCAGAATCGCGTAACACCCCTCGTCGATCGGGAAGGAGGGAGATTTCGTCTTGTCAATTGTGTTCCGCTTCATGTTCTGGTTCGCGTGCTTCTGCGAAAAGATGTAGAAAACCGCGGGAACGAACCCCACCGGGAGTTTCGACAGATCGATGTCCACCTTGTTGCGCGACAAATTGGTGATGCGAATGTCGAGACGACGCGGGCGTGAGCTGTTGACGAAAATGTACCCGAAATCGGTCGTCTTACAGGAGACGGAAATGTGCTCGATATAGTACACTCCGGAAACCGTCAGGATTTGCTGCATGCAGTTTTCCCGCCGAGAGTTGAAGAAGAAGATCTCCCCCGAAAAGGCGGCTTCCCCGCGGGACTCGATCTCCTCCGCCTGTTCCTTCGAGCAGGCGAGGACCGGTTCCCGCGGAACCACGCTGAGAGCCACTTCCACGGTCTGGTCGGACAGGAGCTCGAAGCCGGAGCAGCAGGGCCTGGCGTGGAGGTCGTCGAAGAAGGAGGGAATTGTGTCTTGGAGGGAGAAGGAGGTGTCGGGGAAATCGAGGGAAGAGAAGAAGTCCGGGGGCATGGCTGGCTCGGCGATGCGCAGCGGGAGTGTGGAGAAGGGCGTGATGGTCGTAGTGATGCCTGAGGTGTTGGTAATGGTGAGAACGACGCTCGACGCGCCGTGCGGGTTCATGGCGATGTGCCCGCTGGCGTCGCGGCAGACGGCGACGTTGCCGATGGACACCGCGGGGAAGGCGCTCAACCCGCGGGGAACGGCGTCCTTCTCGGTGATGGAGAGCGACTCGCTGGTGACAAACACGTGCGCACGAATATCCTGGTACACCGTTTCCTCCTCGTCGGACACGCGAAGAATGAAGTAATTGTAGCCGACGCAGGAGAAGGACGCAGTGAACACGAAATACGTGTATTTCCCCTCCTCCAGAATTCCGCCCGATTTCGATAGCTTGATGCGCAGGGACGGGTTCGAGCACTCGATCACCTTGATGCAGAAGGGGAGTTTCATTCCCGGATTCAGGTTGGTGATTTTGACTTCGCGGGAAATCGAGCGCGTTTGCGAGTCCTTCGGAATCAGGAGGAATTGCGTCTCGCTGAGCGAAAACTGGACGGTTCCCGCCACTCCAGAATAATCCACCAAAAAGGAGAACAGCGACGTCAGGTCGTTTTCCGTTTCGGGCGTTTCGGCGGGCAGGTCCGGGAGAGAGGAGGTGAGTTGGGTGAGTGACATGTACTCGGCATCCTGGAAGGAAGAATCCGACTCGCGCAACGACAGTGTCTCCGTTTTGGTCAGAATCGAAAAGCCCGTGATTCTCGCCTTCCCCTTGAAGAGGCGGAACGGCGACGTGCAGGTGCCGTCCGCGCTCTGGAAGTAGCGATTGGAGGTGGTGAATTTGAGCTGGACAGTGGCCTCAGACTCCTGAGGAATCTTGGCGTACTCGGTGGGTTGGAGACTGTAGTCGAGAAGCGTGAAATGATTCTTGCCCTCCTCGCTGACCTGAACGAACACGTCGATGTCGCGCAGGTTGCGAATGCGAAGAGAAGTGATGGAGAAGGCAGACTCCTGTGTGGGGGAGGAGAAGAAAATCGGGGCGATTTGGAACACGCCGGGCCGGCCGGTGTTGTTGGGATCAAGCTCGGGCAGCGTCAAAAAGAGAGGGTTGGAAATAACCGCGGTGAACAAACAGGAGGCCTGATTCACGATGGAATCGGGACACACAAAGCCAATACTCTCCTGCACCAGGTTGTTGTTCTGCAGCGCCTTTGCGGAGCACTGCACCGGAACCGACACCACCTTCTTCTCACGCGGTCGCAGCGTCTCCTGAATGGGCGAGGTGTACAGCAGAGAGGGGCGAGATACCACCGTCATCGGCTCGTCGGACGTGTTGCACAGCGTCAGCTTCAGCGTGAACACGCGGCCGAAGTTGAAGTCGGGGAGTTTCACCTCCGTGGGAGACACAATCAAATGCGACACGACCGGCTTCAGCAGAATCGGGACGTGCAACAACATGGAGTTGGACCGCTTCGGGACCACTGCCATCATACCCAGCGAAGTCACCACCGCTTGGTTGCAGCACTGCTTGAAGCGCATGCCCGCCTTCCAGAAGACCACCAGCGTCACCGACGCCTTGGCGGTGAGCACAATCGAGTCGATTTTGGTCATGGATTTGGACTGTCGGAGATGGTTGTCGATGGAGGAGAAAAACGACTCCTTTTCGGGAATGCCGGAATCCTGGACGAAGAAGCGCACCTCGCCGATTTCGGACCCGATGTTGTAGAGGTTGACCCAATTCACCATTAGGGTCAGGGTGTCGTAAATCTCGTTCTTCAGCGTGATATACTGGAACATGTCGGACGGCTCGTTCGTGACCACAATGGAGGGTATTTGGGTCCTGTCCGGAACAATTGGGACACTGTTGTACACAACCGAAAAGGGGACCTGGCAGGCCGCGGTTCCCTGTTTCCACGGCAGTTCGGGAACGTACGGAATCTCGACCTCTCCCGAAATCGGGACTTCTTGGGAGGACGCGATATGGCGGTACACAGACTTTTGCTCATTTCCCTCCAACTCCCTTACCACGTCGCCCTTCACGCGGAGGCGGTTCACCGCGGGCGCGAATCCCGGCTGCGGTCGAATCAGCACGTTTACGAAGAGAATGATGGAATAGTCGGGTTCCAGGAGCACTCGAATGGACTTGGTCTGATCGAAGTGGTTCGTGTTGTGCAGCGGCAGCTCCTGACTCGGCACCTCCTGGTCCTCCGCCAGCCGCTTGTTGATCTGCGCCTCACTTCTCCCGCCAACTTCCCACATTACCCAGACGCCGCTCCAAAAACTCCTGCGCGCGTCGCCGCCCCTTGCGCTTGCACACGCGAATGTCTCGCAGCAGCTTCTCTCGCTACCCCTCACCGCCCCACGCCACACCCACGCTGCTCTCCAAGTGTTCGCGCTCGTTGCTGTTTAGTGCGTTGCTTGTCCGCTCATTGCGGCGGATGTCGATCAGTCCCTCGTAGCCCGGCACCACACCGTCGCACTCGTCCACCACTGTCACCCCATCACTCGTCACTGTGTATTGCAGGTCGCGAGTCGACGTGTTCTGGATCTTCAGCACGCCTTGTCGCTCCGTGTTGACGGAAAACGTCCCGAAATCGATCGGCGACGAGGACAGCACCAAAAAGGTGACTTCTTGAGAAATGTCCGCTTTCAGGATGAAATTCAGCGCCTTCACGCCATTCAGCAGGTTCGTCACCACAATGGACCCCTATTCATAATGTCCCTATTCTTTCTCCACCGTGTACATGCCGACCACGGAGGGCTCGATCACCACCTTCATGAAATTCTCCCCGAATTTGGGAATGACGATTTCCTGCTCTTCTTTGCTCTCTCCCATGTTGTAGTTGATAGATTGGCGAATCAGCACGGGAATGTCGATGCTGCTCTATGTGTCAAAATCGCCCCGATTTCCTGCGTTGTTCAGAATCCGGATCTTCTTCTCATACTTCATCTTCGTGAACAGCTTTCCAAAATGCAGGTGTGTTTGAGGTGTGATCAGCTCACAATTCACGTTCTCTGCCGCCACCTTAACTTCCCGCAAAAACACATCTCCCTCCAACACCGAGTTCTCCCGCGGTTTCTTCCCCGTTGCCACCAGAGGCACCTCCAACACCGGCACCTTCTCGTACGTCAGGTCGTCCGGGCGCGGCGGCGAAAAGGGCGAAATCCCGCGGGAGTGGTTCATCACGGAGTCGGTGGAGGAGTCGGAGTCCACCGGCAGGAGATCGTACTCTGGGGCAGGCGCGGATTTGACTGAAATCGGGTGCAAAGCGGGGGATATGGGATAGTCGGGGTATCTGCAGGAAACGCGGAGTAGTCCTTGCCCTGTGGTCGTGAGTGAAGAGGTGAGTGGTGAGGTGGTTGTTGAAGAGAGTGAAGAGGAGAGTGGTGAGGTGGTGAGTTGTGAGGTGGTGAGTTGTGAAGAGGTGAGTTGTGAAGAATTGGCGAGGGTGACGAGAGAAGGATCGGTGGAGTACACGAGATACAACTAACCATCAGCCGAAAGAACGAGTCACACCCATGCGCTCCGTCCCTGCGGTAGCACAAACCCGCACTCGCTCCCCAGCACCGACCGCTCCATCAGCTTCTGTAGCAGGCGCAGGCGCAGGTGCCGTTGCTCCGTCAGCGTCAGCTCCCTCTGCACACGGCCCTCGAACACGTCCAACACGCCCGCCGGGTCGTTCAGGTTCGTCACCACATCACTCTCGTTCCGCTCGTCCCGCGCCGGCATTGCCGCCTCGATGCCCGGCTCGTACTGTGACTGACTCCGATAACGGCGGTGCGGCAAGGCTTCGTCGTCGCTCTTCTCCTTCAGCTCGCTCGTCGAGTTGTCATAGCTCTGCCCCGCGCGCCGCGGACTGCGCGCTCGTGTCATGTCATCCGTGCCGCCACTGCCCTCCGCCGCCGCGTCGAAGGAGCCATCTCCCGCCAACTCGTCGCGCCCTTTCGTGATCGTGTCGAGATTCAGGTTGTTCATTCGCTTCTTCTTCAGCACGCTGTTCCCGTGCCCCGAGTGCAGCTTCTAACCCTCACACCGCTTTGCAATCACCCACGCACAGCTGCGCATTGCCCGCCAATATCACCACCGGCGTGATTTCCGCGGGTGTGTCGATGTGCATCCACAGAGGAATCGAGCCCTCGTTCACCAGCTTCGCGCACTTCAGCGAAACGCCGCCCACGGCAACCGAACCGAAATCAAGGCTGTTTATGGAATGACTCGAATCGGCGCCCACCTCCACGATTGAAAACGCATTCTGTAGTGAAACGCCCGACTGTTCGATTTCGGCCCGAATCTTGGAATCACATCTTCCCTCCAAACCCACCTGACAAGTGCACACTTGAATGGGCTCTGCGTTCAAGTTGATGACGTCGATCCAGTTGGAGTAGGAGTGCTGCGCCGTCCGCACACGATACTGCACCGGGACGGAAATCGACCCGTTTTCTGGAATGATGCAGGAGTAGGCAATATCGGCAATGGGTCGGTGGATTTCCTCCTGAATGCTCTGTGAAAGTGTGGGGGACAGCGAGATCAGCGAGGAGTTGGGGAAGGTGAGCGACGACGCGCCGCACGCCAGAATCACCGAGCAAGGCAGGTCGCTCTAAATCGGTCAGAATTCTGGAAAAAGGCTACACGGTTGGTGAGCACCAGATTCTTCTCGTGCACCTTGCCGCGCTTGCAGTTCTGGTAGTCGATCAAGGGCGTCACTTCGATGAAACTCCCGCAGACAGTGGCTTCGCAGAAGAGGCTGATTTCTCCGTATTCCCGCGGGGATCGCAGTTCAAACAGCAGGTAGAAAAACTCCTTCTTCTTCTTCAGCCGGTCGTCGCCCACCACGTTCTCCGGGCGGAAGCTCACCGTCACACGGAGGGAAGACTTCGACGAAACGCACAGGTCCAGAATTTCCCGCTCTTCGGCGAAACTGTCCTCGCGGGTGCTGGAGATGGAGGAATGATCTTCTTCTTCGCTCAGCTCTGAGGAAACACTGTTCCGCAGCGATGAAACGCCCTCCAGATTGGAAGAGCGGGAATTGGTCGTTGCCGAAAAAGCGATCTATTTGTGGCATTCCCGAAACAGAGCCAACGAGAGAATTGAGATTGGATTTGGGTTTCACGATCACGTCCTCCTCACTGTCGTTGGTGACGAACAATTCCCGCTTCACCACCTTCCCGGCAAAACACCCGCCAAAATCGAAGAGGGTGTCGTGGTCCGCCAACGGCTTGCCGGGAGACAGGGAGAAAAACACCTCGTGTTGCTTGATGGCAATGGTCGTCAACTAGGGGTGAACCGAAATCGGGGCGAAAACGGTCGTGACGGAAAACGAGGTGAAATCGAGCAAGTTCGTTTCGTTCTGGAGGTGGAGCGGAATGTCGCGATAGCCGGTCTGGAGCGGCTGGATGCGGATGATGATGAAGACGGCTTGGAAGGGAGGAAGAACCAGCGGATCGGTCATTAACCTGAATGTGAGCGGCCTCCGCTCCATACCCACTCGAACGTGTTGTTGTGCGGAACGCAGACGGAGCAGACGTACGCCGGGTCCTGCACACTCTGGATCGAGAAGGCCGTGGCGATGGAGGAGTCGTTCGTCACCTTCACCTTCCGCTCGTACACCTGTCCCACATGGAGGTCGTTCATGAAGATCCGCGTGGTGTCGATGGACAGATGATTCTGGCACGTAGAAAAGTGGATGTTGAGCTCCCTGTCCGCGATCTGAATGGACGGGAAGGTGGAAAAGCAGTGGAACGCCAGCCGAAGCGCCACATACTTGAAGTCCCGAGAGTCCGCTCCCATCGATTCACTCGTAGTGTTGTTGTCATTTGCGTTGATCGCTGCAGCGAAAAAGGAATCGGAAACGGTCAGAATCAGGGTCAACTTCTTCTTCGTCCCCTTCTCGAGTTCGATCTTATTCACTTTGTTCAGGTAGGAGAGCAGCTCGTCGGGTCGCTTTGCAAAACGGTAGACGGGGAAATCCGAGAACACATCTACGGAGCATGATTTCCCTCTACAATGCATTCGTACAATTCTGTAGTTCGGAATTGGCACTCTGGTTCTCGATGGACAGCTCCACGCCCTGAATCACCGAGGGACACTTCAGCTCGACGATAATATCGTTGGCCGACACATTTTCGATTTCGATTTCTCGCACAAACGGTCTAGAGCCTCAACGACGCAACGCAATCCCAACACGCCATTTGCGTAAACCACCCCAAAATCGAGCGTATCCGACACGTCCGTAATTCGAATCATCTCCATCGTGAAATCAAGAGACCGCTTCGGACAGCCGAAATGGGCTGGGTTTTGCGTGTCGATGGGTGCCGTTTTCGCTCCGTTTTCTGCCACTCTTCATTCTTCACAAACACGCATTCATCATGAGTCGTATGCCTATCGAAGTGTATAACGATCTGCGACAGCTCCCGGGAAACAACGTATCCTTCCTTTCCTGATGGTGACGTTGCAGGTGTGTGCAGATTGCGGAGCCGCCCGTCCGCAGTGGGCCTCTGTCACATACGGAACCTTTATCTGTCTCGAGTGCTCCGGAAAGCACCGCGGTCTGGGAGTTTGCTCGCTTTCTTCGTGTTCCGCCTAGGTGCACATCAGCTTTGTGCGATCCGCGCAGATGGACTCGTGGTCCGAGAAGGAAATCCAGGCCATGCGCGTGGGCGGAAATCAGAACCTCAACGACTTTTTCGCCAAGTATAACATCCCGAAGAATGCAACAATCAAGCAGAAATATAATTCTCCCGCGGCCGAGCTGTACCGCGAGATGTGCCCATTCTTTTCCCTTCTCACTCCTAGCATCAAGGCGAAGGTGGAGGGACGCGAGCCTCCGACGGAGCTTCCGAGACCCATGGAGGCGTTCCCCGTGGAGTGACCGTGGATGGGCTGCTTCATCCCTAGAGTCAGTGCGGAGGACCCCAACGGTGTGCAGTTGCAGGAGGAGGCGCAGCGCAGACTGAACGCCAAGTTTGGCGAGGGCGGTCTGGCGAATCAGGTAATCGCGTGTCTACACGCTCACGACTAGGCCTGCGGCTCCTCCCCGCTTCCTCCGAAGGAGGAGAGCCTGTTCCCGGAGGAGGTGACCAAGGTGGTGGATGAGTGAGAATGGCGTTGTCGATTCACCGTAGTCTGACCAAATCGCTCACCACGATGGGCAGTCAGGTGGTGCAGACGATCAAGGACGCGAAGATCACCGACACGATTCAGTCGGGCGTGACGAAGGTCACGACGACGCTGCAGGACCCCGAGTTCCAGGAGAACGTGAAGCAGAGGGCGCAGGCGGGCTGGAGCTGGCTGTCCAGCACGGCGAGCTCTCTGTGGAGCGCCGCGAGGGACACGGCGACCTCGCTGGTGAACGAGTTTAACGAGCAGCCGGCAAATGCAGAGGCGAAGACGGAGGTGAAGCCGGAGACACTGTTGGGTGTTTGTTACAATCATGTGTTGTTATTTGTCTGAACTAGTAAACGCTGTTTCGTTATTGTTACTAGCACACGTTGTTGGGTGTTTGTTACAAACAGGTGTTGTCATTTGTTTGTTACTAGTAATTGTTTCCTTATTGTTACAATCCGACTTTGTTGTTACAAACAAGCCACGTTACTCGTCTTCGGACAAACCAATGCAAATGCTTGTTCCAGCATCCTTCTCGGCCTTCCTGTTGATCTCCTGCTGGAGCTTCTTCACGTCGTACACGATGGTCGTTAAATAGTACATGGTCGAAATGACGGCGACGAACTCCCCAAGGCCCCGGCAGAAGTGCAGCGTGCCGCAGTGACTGTACTGCCTCAGGGTGACAACTAGGCCTCAACACAGCAAGACGCACGCACATGCACGGTAATCCGGCTCCTTCCGCTGAATGCTGAAACAATACGCCTCCGGGAACTCCAGAAGACACTGGTCCATCGTCATGGTGTAAGCTACGTCTGAGAGATGGCGATAGTGATTACAATGGCACGGCACGTACATGCCGAGGAGCACGAACATGAGCATGCCGGCGATAGAGAAGAGCAAAATGAGAGCCTTTTCCGTGATGTACCACGGCTCTTTCGTTTCTATGCTTCATTCGCCAATCCCGCCTCCTACTCTGGTACAAGGTCCATTTCACGGAAACAAGCTGGATGACCTCCATGACGTTCGTGAAAAGGACCCACGTGGAAGAGAAGAAGGAGTGGAAGTCCATGCTTGTATCCATATCGAACAAACTAACCCCGATCACGCTAACAGCACTGTACAGAAACAGCACATAAAGGAGCTACGGTAAATACGGGAGAGAAGCCCTACATACTGGGAATTGCGATACACGTGGCGTTTGCACGCATTCTGGATGAAGACACTGTAGTGAAGGGCAACTCGCAGGTAGTTCGTTGCAAAGAAAAGAGTGGGAATGAAACCAACGAAACTGCCGAGGAAGAACAGCGCCTTCACGTACCCACCTCGGATCACTTCCGACACGTAGGGAAAGAGGTTTCCTCCCTGATACCTAACAGTGATGCGGAAATCCCGTTCCTCACATGTTCAGCAAGGGAGACACGACGGCGCACAGAATTCCAGCAAGAGAGCATCCATACGCGTACAGATAAACGCCATTCCATCGGAACCAGTCTAGTAACAAGGAAGACGACTCCTTCTTGTTGTGCTTACGCTCCTGCATTATATTTTCGTCGCTAAAGGAATGAGACTTCATGAGCTGAAAAATGGGCTGTTCCTTCGTTTCAACGTTGTTTGCCTCCATTCCGTCGTTCCAAACCAGTCCAACTACGTAATACTGAAATAACACGGGCAAATAATGCCCTCGTGTTTGTACGGAAACGTATCCTCACTCGTACAACTCGTAGAACTCTCGGAAGTTGCACCCAAAATACAACTTGCAGCACCTGTATAACACGTAGAAGGTATGAACAAACAGAAAGAGCTCAAACCAATACAAACCGTTTAGCTCCTCCACAGCGCCTTAGTTTAAGGGCTTTCCGATGGCGTAAACCTGGAAACCGATCTTTCTCAGCTTCGCGTGATCCAGGATGTTTCTTCCGTCGAACAAAAACGCGGGCTTCTGCATGTCCGCGTAGATCCTCTCGTAGTCCAGGTCCTTGAACATGTCCCACTCGGTCATCACCAGAATCGCATGCGCGCCCTTCGCGGCCTCGTACGGGTCCTTCACCATCAGCATGTCCTTCTTCAGCTGCGGGCAGGTGGCCTCGCTCACGCCGCACGTGTACTCCAACTCCATGTACATCGACGTCTCCGTCGTCTTCGGATCGTACGCCACGATGTGCGCCTGCTCCTCCAGCAGAATCTTGCTCACGTACGCCGCGGCCGTCTCGCGCGTGTCGCCCGTGTCCTTCTTGAAGGCGTAGCCGAACATCGCCAGGTGCTTTCCCGCAACCGTGTCGAACATGTCGTGGATCACGCGGCGCGCGAACCGCTCCTTCTGGTAGTCGTTCATGCGCACCACCCACTTCCAGTACTCCGCCACCTCCGGCAGCCCGTACGTCTCCGCCAGGTACACCAGGTCCAGCACGTCCTTCTGGAAGCAGGAGCCGCCGTAGCCGACGGACGCCTGCAGGAAGCGACTGCCGATGCGGGAGTCAGCGCCGATGGCGCGAGAGACTTCCGAGACATCCGCACCCACCTTCTCACACACCGCAGAGATTGCGTTGATAGAGGAAATACGCTGAGCAAGGAAAGAATTGGCAGTGAGCTTGGACAGCTCGGAAGACCACGTGTTCATGGTGATGATGCGATCGCGCGGCACCCACACAGCGTAGATGTCCGCGAGAGCCTGCACGGCAGCCTGACCCGACTCCGTGTTCTCGCCGCCGATCAGCATGCGGTGAGGGTGCAGAAGATCGTTGATCGCGGTTCCCTCGGCAAGGAACTCGGGGTTGTTGATCACCTCGAGCGTGAACTCCTTGTTGTTCTCCGCGAAGATGCGGCGAAGCGTCGCGGCCGTTCTCACCGGCACGGTCGACTTCTCCACCTGTGGGTTATTCATCACAAGAGTTGGGCTACAATAATCTTATCACTAGTAGAAACCTTGGCGATGGTTCTGGCGGCCAGCTCAAGGTAACGCAGATTGGCAGCGCAGCCAGCTCCCATGCCAAAGGTCTTGGTGGGAGTCTATGTATCAGGGAGAAGGGGAACAGGCACATTCACAGACAAGAACACCATATCAGCCTCGGCGATACACTTCTCCACCTCGGTGCTGAAGAACAGGTTGATTCCGCGCACCTGCTTCACGATCTCGTAGAGACCCGGCTCGAAGATGGGCAGACTCTCGCTGTTCCACTCCTTCACTCTCTGAGCGTTCAGATCGACCACGTTGACCGTGATATCGGGGCACTTGAGAGCAATAATGGCCATCGTAGGACCACCCACATAACCAGCGCCGACGCAGCAAATGTTCTTGATCCTAACCGTCAAGAAAGAATGGAGCTGTTTACTGTTTCATGGAAGGACAATAGAAAAGAATGAAGATTGGTCAGTTTGTATTACTACTTTGAAACGCCCTGATTCTACCTCAATGAAACTCCCTAGTTAATGACAGTATTCAGCAAGTTGCTTTACACAAAAGGGAGGAGGGCATCTCTTTCAATAGAGGATGTGTTTTTCTTCTTGCTTGTGTCATGGTGAAGTGCTTGTGCCGAGGGAATACTCCTTCCTTCATGTGAATGCTTCAACAGAAACTATAATGGGTCGGGGTTCTATGGTCTTCGGCACTTCCTTTGATAGTGACGATAGGGAATCAAGGATATGGTAGAGGCAACTGTGAATGGTGAGTCACGCGTTTCATTATCCATGTGCATTATCAGCAAACAACTCACAGATCAATTGTTTGGCACTAGCTGAGCGATGATTACCACTCGCCACTATTTGCAGTAACAAACCACTAGTTTTCCCATCCTGCGTCCATTCATCACATCTTTCGCATAATCACCTCAAAGAGAAGTGGAGAGTGCTGATGATCTGTAACTGTTGGATACCACTCAAGAGAGTGTTTGAGGCGAAATAGCGTTTTCTCCAAGAGCTAGAAACACACATAGTGGCGATTACCAACAAAAGCTGCTTTCTCTGTTCTACTCTGTTCGTTGAAATAAACGCCAGTTGTGGTGATAAGAAAGACGGTGTTTTAAAGATTGGTGATGCTGCATCGAGTGAACGTATCTGAAAGGGTGTTACAGGAAGTATCGAACGCTACGTTCATCCCATGTTGTTTTTCTTGATGTAGGCCGAAGGACTATCCATCTCCAAGTCATAGGTTATAGGAAAACAGTCCTCTTTGCAGGGTGATGACTTGCCTCCATTCTTTATAGTTTGTTTTATGGCATTGTCAAAGTGACTTCTATCTCACATGCTTGTTTTCCTATAACAAAGAGTGAAACAACAAATCGGGTGTTTACTGCTTATCGTTAGGGCTCCTTCTGGGATTATCGCGAATGGTTCTATAGAAATCCAAAACAGGACAATGGATAGTTGGATTATTCTGTTCACCGAGGGTTATCTTGTTCACGCTGTTGATTTTCTCCTTAAATACCTTCAATTCATCACTCGAACTGTGCGTTCTAGTGATTAGATAGAAAACCAATTATAACCCGTAACACATGTTACATTTTGTTACATTTGGATATTTGTTGCCTTTTTTATATTGCTTGTTTATAATACTGCACGAACAGTAGATAACAACGCATTCATGTTCAGCCATAAATCCTTTGGTTATTTCCGAATCACTTAATCTTGGATCCTCATAAACGACAAAGAACCTATTTTTAACTACTGCTAAGAATTGCCACTTTGCTTCATTTATATCGGTGGTAACTCTCTTCTGTATGCCCTCTTCTCCTCTGAGAATAATGTCCTTGAATGCAGCATGTCTTCTATAAATGATGGAATACACTTGCTTTGTTCCCGTCGAGGTACACGTCTTTCTTGCCGTCATCAAGGTCAACCATTCTCTTCACTGCACTCATCCATCTACTGTTTATTCTCCATTAGATTTGTCACGCATCTTCCTTCTTCATTACATAGAAGCAAAAGAAAACAAGCAGATCCGGATGTTCCTTTTCCTTTTCATGGATTGTGTTAACCATGTGGTCAACTGCTTCATCAAGTGTACATGGGTTAAAGCCCTGATGCACTTTCGGTTCATCGTCATACCACAGAGTGTCCAGTGGCTCATGAATAATCCCCTTAATTCTTGCTATCAATTCTTCAGAAGAGCGGAAGTCTCCGGTGTACAATGCAGAGTCACATGGTTTACATTTGTCAATATCATAGTGACGGAAATAGAACATGCATGAACCCTCACAATGGTTAGTCTCAATGAGTCTCACTGTCATTATCCTATTCTTTATGGCAACACACAACTCACCACAAGTTGCTGGGAGAATCTGATGTGCGATCGACAAAACAGATCTTGTAATTCTTCACTTGTTCTCCGAAAACACAGCGAAGGACATCATCTTTTCTCTCCTGAAATGCTTTCGGGATAAAGATGTAAGTGTGACTGTAATCCATATCATAGCATTGCAGATGAGCAAATACTCTTTGATTCCCCGTAACACTCCTTTCAATCCAGGGTCTGTCTTCATCTGTCATACTTCTAAGAATCTCACAAGTGTCTGCAGTGGCTACTTAATGACCGTGTTCAATTCACCTTACCAAAAATAATATGCTCCTTTCCCATTTCGCTAATCCGATTTATGAGGTAGTTGAAGCAGTTTCTTTCCTTCTCTTCATTATGAGACTGTTTCTCTTTCTTCATAACTCTCTTGTTTCCTATTTCCGTTTTTATTTTACTCATTTCTTCTTGACATTTCTTTTCATCTCCACCTTCCTCATAATCCTTTTCAATTGCAATAATCCTTTGTTCATATTGTTCAATCTGCTTTTTCTTTTCATCGATAAGGCTCTCAATAGGATAACTCCAGACCAAACCATTCAGATGATCGGAATGAAAATGAGAAATGAAACTGATGGTAGTGTTCTTTCCCGTATCGACCCCGAACTTGCTTGACTAGTTGTGATGGAGCATCAAAGTGTAGCACAGGAAGAGTAGGTACTTTTTTAATACTTTTGTCTGTTTCTTTCAATGGAGTCTGATTATGAGTAGGGAATATTGTCTTGTACAGGGAGAGGCTGGACAATTACCTCCGCAGTATCATTTTCCTCTAGGAATCAATGATCAACACGATGAAAACGAGGCTTAGGAATAACACTCTTTGATGATGTGGGAAGAGAACCCTTTTGGTTCTTTCTCTCGCCGTTCTTGTTAGAAGCAGACGCCTTTCTCTCTTCTAACTGTCATATCTCATGATTGGTTAATCACTCTTTCCAAACATGGTAATAATAAAGAAATAATGAAAAGTGATTTCATTAGGGAGAGTTTCATTACTCGATTTCAATTGTTTCAACTTGTTTCTCCTTTTCAGTTTCATAGGAAGCATCTATCATATGATATGCCCCATTCAGGCAGATAGAGGAATTGATGTTTTCCAGTTCGTTTTTCTATGTGTTAACAACAAAGAAACAAGTTTTCACAATGGTCAATTCGCCTTATTGTCCAAGTTTGAACCTACACTAAGAACTTGCTTAGTCATCACAATATAGATAAAACCGGGTAAAAGAGTCATTTGTTTGAGGCAAAACAACCGCCTATATGAGGCTAATTACACGTTAGGGTAGTAACGCCCTTGCCACGCTGAGTAACCTCGGGCTGCCGCCTAAAGGAATA
>OIWT01002483.1_pt1 | contig 18900 bp, 13 predicted proteins | sample 1587701 | NCBI WGS metagenome assembly OIWT01 (sample SAMEA3888904, study PRJEB22519) | human gut metagenome | biome: human gut; feature: human-associated habitat; material: faeces | place: Denmark | collected 2009
TGGTGAAGGATCGGGACATCACCCATGTCCCCATCGAGGACCGCAACATCGGCATCGTGTTCCAGAGCTATGCCCTGTTCCCCACCATGACCGTCTACGACAACATCGCCTTCGGCCTGAAGGTCAAGAAGGCGAAGCGCGCGGAGATCGACCAGCGCGTGCGGGACATCGCCCGCAAGGTAGATCTCAGCGATGAGCAGCTGCAAAAGGCTGTGTCCCAACTGTCCGGCGGTCAGCAGCAGCGCGTGGCCATCGCCCGCGCCCTTGTCACCAACCCCGCCATCATCTGCATGGACGAGCCCCTGTCCAATCTGGACGCCAAGCTCCGCGTCCAGCTGCGCAACGAGCTGAAAAAGATGCAGAAGGACTTCGGCATCACCACCATCTACGTCACCCACGATCAGGAGGAGGCGCTGACGCTCTCCGACCGCATCGCGGTGTTCAACAAGGGCTTCATCGAGCAGATCGGCACGCCCAATGAGGTCTACAACCACTCGCAAACCGAATTTGTCTGCAATTTCATCGGTGACATCAACCGACTGAATGACGATACCGTGTCCGCCCTCCGCGCTGCCGGCGCGGAGGTGGACGCAAGCAAGCACAACTACATCCGTCTCGAGCGTCTGCACGTCAACGTCGCCCCGCGCGGCGGCGAGATCGCGCTCGACGGCACGGTGGAGAACTGCGAATACTACGGGCTCTACATCAAGTATTACATCCACGTCGGCACGCAGAGCCTCAAGGTCATTGAGAAGAACGACGGCGTGAACATCTACGACCCGGGCCAGCGCGTCAAGGTCATCCTGAATCCGAACGACATCATGGCCTACGCGCCCTCCGCGGAGGAGGTGGAGTGATGGGCGGCTCTCTTGCTAAGTCCCGCCTCGACGCGGCGTTTGTGGTGCGCATGATCGGCATCGTGCTCTTTGCCTACTTCTTCTTCGGCTTCATGCTCCTGCCGTGCCTCAATACGCTCACGAGCATCTTCACCACCACGAACGCCGAGGGCGTGCGCGATCCCTTCGCGGTCATCCGTTTCTTCTTCGCGGGCAGCATGGGCCGCTACGTCTGGAACTCCCTCAAGCTCGCCATCTGCCTGGTCGTCACGGTCAATGTGGTGGGCGTGTCCATCGTGCTGCTGACGGAGTATTTCGACATCAAGGGCGCGAACATCCTGCGCCTCGGCTACATGACCACGATGATCTACTCCGGCGTCGCGCTGGTCACGGGCTATCTGTTCCTCTACGCCTCCGACGGCATTCTCACCACCGCGCTCGTCAACGCCTTCCCGAGCTTTGATCCAAACTGGTTCTCGGGCTTCAACGCGGTGCTCTTCACCATGACCTTCGCCTGCACGAGCAACCACGCGCTCTTCCTGCGCAACGCCATCCGCGGCATCGACTACAACACCGTCGAGGCCGCGCGCAACATGGGCGCGAAGCCCTTCAAGGTTCTCTGGAAGGTCGTTTTCCCGACGCTCGTGCCCACCATGTTCTCGCTGACGGTCATGACCTTCATCACGGGTCTGTGCGCCATGTCCGCCCCCACGCTGCTCGGCTACGACTCCATCAACCCCGAGATCGTGCGTCTTGCCGGCTCGTCCACGGCAGACGAGGCCTTCCCGCAGGCGCGCGCCGCGCTGCTGTCCATCATTCTCGCGATGTTCACCATCGTGCTGCTCACCGTGCTCTCCGCCTACGAGCGCAAGGGCCACTACCTCTCCGTCTCCAAGACCAAGGCGCGGCTGCAAAAACAGAAGATCACAAATCCCGTCTGGAATACCCTCGCGCACATCTATGCCTATGTCCTCTTCATCATCTACATGATCCCCGTGGTGATGATCGTCATTTTCTCGTTCCAGACCTACGGCGCCATCCGCATGAAGAAGCTCGACCTTTCCAACTGGACGCTCATCAACTTCTTCGGCACGCAGGACTACCAGTACCTCACCTCGCGCGGCACCTACAAGGTGCGCAAAGGCTCCATCTCCGGTCTGTTCGCCAACGAGGCGACCCTCGGCGGCATCAAGATGAGCTTCGTGCTCTCCATCCTCGCCGCGGCGCTCGCGTGCCTGATCGTCGTGATCGCCTGCAACTACATCTTCAAAAACCGCAACAAGAAGTCCGGCGTGGTGCTGGAATACTGCCTGCTTTTCCCGTGGCTGCTGCCGACCATTCTCATCTGCTATTCCTACCGCACCTACTTCAACGCCGAGAACATCTGGTACGTCGGCAATGTGAACCTCTACTTCGCCGAGCACGTCCGCATCCTGCTCGTGCTGGCCTACACGGTGGTCAAGCTGCCGTTCTCGCTGCGCATGATCAAGGCGGCGTTTTACGCCATCGACGAGGAGCTGGAGGACGCCGCGCGCAACATGGGCGCGAGCGGCCTGATGACCTTCCTCAGGGTCAAGCTGCCCATCATCCTGCCGAGCGTGCTGGCGGTGTTCGCGCTGAACTTCAACGCGCTCTTTACCGAGTACGATATGTCCGCCACCTTTGCCAGCTCCTACGGCACGAGCTACGCCATGGTCATTCAGGCCATGTGTGCGGAGGAGGGACTGTACGGCTACAATGTCAACGCCTCGGGCCGCCGCTGCGCTTCGACCGTGTTCATCATGCTGGTGTCCGGCGTGATCCTCTATCTGGTCTACGGCGTGGGCGCGCGCGACCTCGGCGAGCGGCTGGAGGCCAGGGAGCGCCGCCGCAGACGCGTGGCAAAGCTGACGGGACTGTTCAAAAAGGAGCCCGCCGCCGTGGCGGCGGAAGCGGAGGAAGCGGCGGTCGCCGCCGCTGTCCCCGACGAGCCGGGAGAAAAGCTGTAATGAAGATCAATACCATTGTTTTTGATATGGGCGGCGTGCTGCTGGACTTCGGCGCGGAGCTGTTTTCCCGCCGCCTGCACGTCGGCGCGGAGGGCGAAGCGCTCCTCAGGCAGCACCTGCTGTGCACGACCGACTGGGTGCGGCTCGACCGCGGCACCATCACCGAGGAGGAGGTCTATGCCCACGCCTGCGCCAGGCTCCCCGCGGAGCTGCACGCCGCGGCGGAGTACATCATCTACCATTGGAACGAGCCGATCGTGCCCATCACGGGCACGGCGGACGTGGTGCGCGAGCTGAAGGCAAGGGGCTATACGCTTTATCTGCTCTCCAACGCCGCCCGCCGCCAGCACACCTACTGGCACGACATTCCGGGCAGCGAGTGCTTTTCCGGCACGCTGATCTCGGCGGACGTTCACCTGCTCAAGCCCGAGGCCGCCATCTATCAGGCGCTGTTCGACAAATTTGACCTCACGGCGGCGAGCTGCCTGTTCGTCGACGATTTCCCGCCGAACATCGAGGCGGCGGAAAACGCCGGTATGCAGGGCATCGTGTTCCACGACGCCGGTCAGCTGCGCGAAGAACTCAAAGCGCGCGGGATCCTCTGATCCCGCGCGTTTGCCTTGAAAGGAGATCTTTTCCATGTCCATTCTCAAGCTCACCCCCGCCTGTAAGGACTATCTCTGGGGCGGAACAAAGCTCATCACCGATTACGGCAAGCGGTATGACGGCGCGCGTCTCGCGGAAACGTGGGAGCTGAGCGGTCATCCCGACGGTCCCTCCGTGCTCGCGTCCGGTCCCGACGCGGGCAAAACGCTCGCGGAATATCTCGCCGCGCACCCCGGGGCGCTGGGGGAGCACGGGCGGAAATTCGCGGAGCTTCCGGTGCTCATCAAGCTCATCGACGCGGCGAAAGATCTCTCCATTCAGGTCCATCCTGATGACGCCTACGCCCGCGCGCACGAGGGGCAGAACGGCAAAACGGAGATGTGGTACGTCCTCTCCGCCGAGCCGGACGCCTTTCTCTACTGCGGCTTTTCGCGCGATATTTCCCGGGACGAGCTAAAGCGCCGCATCGCGGACAACACGCTTCCCGAGGTTCTGCGCCGCGTGAACGTCAAGGCGGGCGACACGGTGTTCATCCCCGCGGGCACCATCCACGCCATCTGCCGCGGCATCGTGGTGGCAGAGGTGCAGCAGAGCAGCAACGTGACCTACCGCGTGTGCGACTACGGCCGCCTCGGTCCCGACGGAAAGCCCCGCGCCCTGCACATCGCGCAGGCGCTGGACGTGACGCGCCGGACCGCCGGCGTTCCCACGCCGGACTTCGGCGGACACCTTGCCCTCTGTGACTATTTCACTGTCGATCTGCTCGCCGCGCCGCAGGCGGCGACGTGCGGCGCGGAGTCCTTCCTCTCGCTGCTGATCCTTGACGGCGAGGGCGAGGTCCGCTGCGGCGGCGAGACCGTCAGGGCGAAGAAGGGCGAGAGCCTCTTTCTCCCCGCCGGCAGCGGCGAGGTACGGCTCACGGGCACGCTCCGCGCCCTCGCCACGCGCATCTGAGTGCAGGCAATAAGGAAAGCGGGAGAAGCGCGCCGCGCTTCTCCCGCTTTTCCTTACGGCTGCTGTTGCTGCCGGGAATTGGTCTGACTGATCTCGGGCAGAAACTCCACGAAGCGGATGGAATAGAGGTCCGCGCTGATGTAGCTCTGCTCGTCGGGCTGATAGAGCGCGATGTAGTCGTTGCCGACCTCGTAGAGGATGCCGTGGGTGACGATGGTGTTCTGCGTGCCGATCAAAAAGCTCACGATCACGCTGCGGCCCACGTTGCGCGCCATCAGGCTCTTCCACGAGCTGTGGAGGATCTGCTCCGCCACGCTCATGCCGTTCGGAGCGGCAGGCAGCGGGCCAAGACCGGGTACGATCTGCTGCGCCCCCATCACAGCGTCGGGCGCGGCCGGCGCCGCTCCTCCCTGCACCGCGCTGGGCGCCATGCCCTGCTGCCGGCCGTTCTGCGTTGTGCCGCCCTGCGCGGAGCCGAAGGCGCGGCCCACCATCTCCTGCGGCCTTGTCTGCATGGTGCTGTTGTCGATCATGGTCTGGTATGTGCTCGCGTCTCCCTGCGTCATCACGGCGGGAAGATAGCGGTCGTTGTCCGGCGCGCCGCAGCGCGTGAGCTCGATCATAGCGTCCATTCCTTTCAGAGCCTTGGATTTCGTCTCCTATGTATCGTAGTAGGCTTCCGTGGGGTCGTAGAAGCAGTGGTCGCCGATGCGCACGCGGAACACCCCGACCTGCGAGGGAAAATTCTGGCGGCAGGTATCCGAAAAGGGATTGAAAAACCACAGCGCATCCCCGAGCCCCGTCAGACGGTTGCCCGCCATCGCCCAATCCGCGATGGAGTAGTGGACGTCCGTTGGCTAACACAAATAATGTAAATACCCTTTCACTGTGAAGTGATGTTTACCAATCTATGCGGCAAGCGCAACAATAAGTAAGGAGGGACCCTTGTGCAAATCATTCAAACCATGACGCCGCAGAGCGCGGCGGAATACCTGCGAGCGCGCGGCATGAGCATTTCCCCCGATACCCTGCGCCGCGGCATTGAGCAGGGCGTTTACCCGTTCGGCCTGTGCATCAAAACGGACGGGAGCGCCGTCTACCAGATTTTCAAGCGCCTGCTGGACGAGTGGATCGCGGAAAGAGCAATAGACGAGGCTCCATAAGGCTCACTATTCCCGAAAAGCAGATGCTCGAAAATTCCGAACACCTGCTTTTCCATTTCATTTGGCCTTCTTGCGCATCTTCTCAAGCTGTTCAGCCACGCAAGCCTTGTTATAATGCTGGATGCCCTTCGGCACATCAAGATACTCAAACATGGCATTGCGCTGTTTCTCGGTTAGACCGGAGCGGTACACAAGGTCCATTACCTGCACGCCCTTGCTATTCTTGATCGTTTCGCCGTCCTTATCTTTCAGGCTCGTACACTCGCTTGCGGCAGCTCGCAACGCAGCATAGGTCGCAGGCGGAATGCGGTATTGCTTCTCGGCCTCCTGCGCGTCCAGCACCCATTTGGTCGTGATCTCATACTTGCCGCCGGACGCCTCTGCAAGAGCAGTTTTCTCGGCATAGTCCTCCGCATTGTTGAGTGCCTTGTCCTTCACGCTTGCCTCAAGCCCCTTGAAGAACGCGCTGCCCGTCATGCTGTTTTCCATGACGCGGTAGCTGTCCGCTTTCTTTTTTTCGTACTTGCCATAGGCTGCGGGAGCCAGATCGTCCGCGCCGAATTTGTCCTCCGGCTCCTCCGGAGCGGCATACTTGGCACGGATGCCGAGCATATCCAGCGCCTTTTGTGGGAGCTTGTGCTGCGGGTCCTCGGCAACTTCCTTGTTGTAGCGGGTTTTCAGCGCGCTCGTGATCGCCTTACCGTCCAGCCCCATGCTCTCCATCAGGTCGCGGCGGATATGGTCGTAGCTCGTGTAATCGCCCTGTTCCAGCGCGTCGTAGAGAATACCCATGAAACGGCTTTTATTTCCGGCATACCCGATGTTGTAGGTGAATTTCTCTACTTCATACTGATACGGAATGCTGCCGCTTGCCTGCGCGAGCGTGCGAAGCGCAGCGTTCAGATCGCGCTTGATGTTGTAGGCCGGTAGTCCGAACAGCTTGCCCGCCGCCGCGAAGAGGCCGAGCGTCGCTTCGGCGCGCGTCTTTTTCCCGTTTCCGCCGATGCTTTTAATGAACGTACTCGAAGCATCGACCAGATCGGAGAATATCTCCATATCGGGGCGGGCCACGCTGTAGCCCTGTGTCAGCGAGAGAATGTCCTTGACAAATGGAATTTGGGAGACGGGGTTCATGTTGTCGCCCACATTGCCGTTAAGAACGACGTGCGCGATCTTCTCCGCCGCGCCCTCCTCGTCACCCTCTATGCCGGTGAACGCGGAGAAAAACTTCTCCCAATAATCCTTGTCGCGGTCGTCGTCGCGCAGCGCATCGACCACGCTCTGCGCCATTGCGTTGACTACATTGGTCACGAGGAGCGCCGTCGCCGCGCGTCCGACGTTTTTCATCGCAGCCGCGCGCTTCTTCGGGTCGTTTTCATAGCGGAATCGGTCGTAGGACCGCAGGAACACATTCAAGCTCATGATCGGCTCGCCCATGAAAGCGGTCGCCTGCTGGGAAAGAGTGCTCTTGCCGCGCATGATGTTGGAGCGTTGGAGAATGCCGTCTACCACCTGCGTCTGGTCGATCATGTCGGTGAAGACCTCGTTGACCGCCTCATAGAACGCATTGCTGCCCGCGCGAAGCTCCGGCTTCTCGCGCTTCACCTGCCATTCGCAGGCGTTCCAGAGCTTGCCCCATGTGACCGCATCGGCCTTTCCTGCCGCCGCGCCCGCAAGGTCGTTGAGCTTGCTCACCGCGCCCTCCTTGCCATAGAAGCGCTCCTTCATGGTGTAGGGCGAGGAGATGTCAAAGCTGCCGACGTCCTTACGCATGGCGATGGGGGAATGCTCCAGCGCCTTTTCCCAGCCGCTTCCCTTTGTTACGCCGCCGGTCAGTCCCTTTGCCATGTCAGCAGGGTCGAGAACGGCGCTCGCACGGAAAAACGCCGTAGGCTGCTGAATGACAACACGGATATTCGCGCCGACCGCCGCGCCCTTGAACTTGCCGACGCCCTTTGCAAAAACGTCCGTGATCGGTTCGAAGTCCTTTGTGCCGATGCCGTTCTGAATGTCGCCCATGAGCTTCATCCAGTACCGCTGCGAGCCTTGCCCGCCCTTTTCGTCCAGCAGACCTTTCAAGGTCACGCCGCTATCCGCGCCGCTGCTGTTCTTATACCGGAAATTGAAGAGACGGTTTGCGTCTTCCATCGGGTTCAACCACGCCGCATAGTCGATCATGTCGGAGGCGTGCCGCGCGTAGGTGTCAAATACGCTGCCGATCTCCAACGGCGTCTTGGCGTGCGGCGTTACCTGCTGCGCCATGCCGATGTTCTTAATCGACCGGACATTTCCGGCGTCCTTTTCCTGCGAGCTGTGCAGCCTCTCCTTTGCGGAGCGGATCGGCCAATAGTCCTTTTCGGTAAACTTGCGGTAGCCGTAGGCTTTCATGCTCGCATCGTTGCCGTACTTGGCAAGCGTGTCGGTCGTAAGCTGCTGCAATCCGTCGGCGATCTTCTTCTGCTCCGCGGTGAGCAAGGAGGCGATCCGCCCGACATCCTCTGCCGTGAGGAAAACGGCCTGCGTGCCGCGCGGCACTTTCACCTTGCCGGTCGCCGCATCTCTGATCTCCGGCTGATAGATGCCGCCGGACATCAAGTGATCCTGCGCCTGCTTGCGCTTACCGAGGAGATAAAGCTCCATGACCTGCGAGGTCGTCAGCGTCAGACTGTCGCCGCGTGCGGTCGTGAAGTCATGCGTTTCCGCCTCCAGCTTCCACACATTGTTGCCGCGAGCCGATGTCACTGCCTCGCGCACGCCGTGCGCCGTCGCCCTTTCGCCGAGGACGCGCCGCGTCTTTTCAGCAATATCCCGCGCCATGATCTCCTGCGCGTCCTGCGCGTTGCGAAGCATACGGTAGATGTCCCGCCCCGTTTGCCCGTAATGGGCAAAGAATGTATAGGGCGTTTCAAGGCTGATCGCGCGGTTCCCACCGAGCTTGCGGCGGCGCGTCCGCGTGTCGCTGCGGAACGCGTCGGCCATTTCCTGCGTGGTCTCGTACTTCCCGCCGGAGAGCAGCTTGCCCGCCGTGGAAACGGACTTTTCGACCGCCTTGACGACCTGCCACATGGTTTGCAGCTCGCCCGCGCTTAGCTCTGAGAGCCGCTTGTCGCCCATAGCGATAACGCGATCAAAGCCGCCCTTTACGCCGTCGGCCTCGCTGCCGAACAGGGAAGGATCAATAACCATGTCTCCGCCCTCGGCCAGCACATTTTGATACCGCTCTTTCAGCGCGCGGAACGCTGCCGTCCGTTTCGTCGGCGTACCGCTGTTGTCGTACACACGCTTGCCGCCCCCGTCTACGGTGTAGCGGCTTTCCTGATTGATGCTGTTCAATACTGCGGCAACGGCAGAGCGCATTTCCTCCGGAATATGCTGCTTATCGGTCGGCCGGAGCAGCTTTTGCGAAAGCGTGTTTGCGTGACGCACGATCTTGGCACGCAGCGTGCGGCGGCTTTGGCTGTCGCGGCGCGTCTCGTCCTTTTCACGGAAGCGCTCGCGCAGCTCCTGCACCTGCGCCGCCCTGCGGTCGCGCTCTTTGGCAAGCGCCTGCTGCGTGTTCCGCAGCCTTGCCGCGTCCGCGCGGCCCTGCGCCATCTGTCCGGCAAGCATTGCGTCTCGTGCGGCCTGCCTGCCGCTCTGCCGCGCTTCCTGCACCTGCGCCGTCATGCGGTCGGCAAAGGTTTTCTTGGCCTGCGGCAAGTCGAAGAACCGCTCCATGATGTCGTTGGAGATGGAAGCGACCGCCTGCCCCATGTACCCCTCAAACGGGTTATACTCGCTCACATTGTAGATGCTGTTCGCTACGTCGGCGATGCGCTGCACCTGATCGGACACGTTGCTCTCGCGCATCTCGCTGAAAAATTCGGGATAACTGTCCGCCATTTCCGCATATACGCGGTCAACATTCGTGTGCTCGCCCTTTGAAAGGTTCACCTTCCCGAACAGGCTCTTGCGCAGCTCGGCATAATCCGTGATGCTCGCCGCGTCCTCAGCGGAAAGCGTGAGCTTTGTAGTACGCAGAAATTTCCGCAGCTCGCTGTATTCCTGATAAAGCTCCTCGTCCCTTGCCATCGAATTTTCGGCGATCTTCTCGGCAATGGCGTCGGCGCGCTTACGCGCCTCGGTGTAGGTTAGCTCGCCGCTCTCGTCGCCGCCGCGGGCAATGTAGTCATAAAGACCTTGCAGGTCGCCCACGATCTCGCCGCTCTCGACCTCCGCGCCGTAGTCGCGGACAAGCTGCTTTGCGGTCCGCTCCACGCCCTTGCGGTCGGTGCGCACCCCGTCGCTCCGGTGCGTTTGCCCCTTCCAGTATTCCACGCGCCCGCGCAGCGTCTCGTTCTCCCGTTTGAGCGCCGCCAGCTCCTGCGCGTTCTCCGTTCCTTTGAGAGAATGGAACCGAGCCGTTTCGGACACCTGCGGGGGCGTGCCGTCCTCAAAATATGCTTTAATATCAGCGAGAACTTTATTTGCGTGCGTCCCACGCGGGTATTCCGTGCTGGAAACAGTCTGGCCGTCCGGCGTATCAAGGTCAAGAATAACCTCGCCGCGCTCGTGACTGATGAAATCGGACAGGCTGGAAGCCTGCGCCTTTGTCGGCATGACGGAAAGGTTGATGCCCCCGCTTTCCGGCGAAATGCGGATATTACCCTCGCTCATAAATTGTACCATAGCGCCGCTATAATCATCGCCGCCGTAGCTATAGCCGAGCGCGTCCCGAATATCACGGTGATCTACCGAACGGTATCCGCCGGAGCCGCCCTCATGCCTACCGGAGAAGTCCAGACGCTTGCCGTCTGTAGTGATATATCCGGTCTCCGCCCATTTGTAGGTGTGGCCGAAATACCCGTCGGCATCTTTGATATGCTGCTTTTTCTCTTCGTCCGTGTATTTTTTGAGGGAGTAGCGTTTCTCCCCCTGTGCCCTCTCGAACGCTTCCTGCATAGCCGTCTTTCCGCTGCCCTCGCCAAAGGCACCAAAGGAAAGATTACCATTGACATTACGATCAACGAGTGTTACACTACCAATCGAACCATAGTTGGTAAGGCTCGACGGCAATTGGAGCCTGAGAAGTCCGAGCCAACTATCGGTTCTTTTTTTATTTGGATCAACATACAAAATGTCCGAGTTATCCAGCATCTGCTGGGCGTTGTTCTTCCCGTATGCGCTTGCGATCACGGAAAAGTCCTGTATCTCGCCGCGCTTATTCTGCGGGGACAGCTCCAAGACAGCGAGGACGGGCTTGCCGTCTGCATCGACCGTTTCGCCGAAAATGGTAATGCGGTTTGCGACCGTCTGAGACTGCATGACGATGATCGGATTTTCCAGAATGTCCGGAACGCTCTTTATCACATCCGCTGTCATTGCAGGATGCTCGCTCATGATCTTTGCGACCTTCGCTTTGCGCCAGTAAATCTCGCAGTCTGCCACACCGACGCTCTGCAATGCCTCGGAAGTCGTGCCGACCAAGAAGCTGCCAACGCCCTTGTTGTCCACCTTCCGGCTGTTCCATTCGTCAAACTGCTGGGAAAACTGCTCGTTCAGATGATATCTCGCACCGCCGCCCTCTGTGGCGGCTTTTTTGCTGTTCTTCGCCGCCGCTTCATAAGCCTGCTGTAACAGGCCCTCGGCGGTCTGCGCCTGCCGCTTTGCGCGGCCCGTCAGCTTGCCGACGATCTCGTGGATGGCGTCACGCAGCTTTTCAAGCAGCGTCCGGTCCTCGCGGTGACGCTGGATAAAATCGTTCAGCACATCGGTATTGGCGATCATTTCGCCCGCGTAGTTGGCCGTCGCTTCGTCGAGCGCCTGCTCGCTGTTGATCTCCACGCCCATGCGGTTATACTGCCTGTGCAGGATATTCGCGGCCTCCGCCACATCGGGGATAGCGGCAACGGCATCGCGGAATGCGCGATACTGCTCGGGAGCGAGCTGCTGTACGCGGTGCGTCCACTCATGGCCCACGACCTGCATCACGGGGTCGGTCGCGTCTTTTGCGATCAGAATATCGCTGCCCTCGATCTGCCCGTTGGCCTTGCCGTCGAGCACTTCATCCGCCATGCGCACACGCACACCGAGCGCCTTTGCCACGGTGTTGATCTCGCTTGCCGTGCTGCTGTCCATCTCGCGCATCACATAGTCGTCGTACACGAGGCCGCTTTCTCTTGCCGTCTGCGGTGCGCTCTGCGCGCCTCTCGTGTTCGGGGGTGTAATTTCACTCTGCATCGTTTCGGAACGCACACGCGAGCTTGCAAGCGGCCCCGTTACCGCGTCCTGTGTCTGCGTCGAGGCGGAAGACACGTCGGAGACATTTTTTGCCGTTTCCGTACTCACGCGCGCGTCGTTCTGTCCTGCGGCGTAGCCCGCAAAGGCCGCTGCGCTTTTCGGGTTCGGATTGGGCTTCCCCTCAACGCCTGCGTTGTAGGCGGGAACAAAATCTCTGATGTGCTCTACCGTGTCCGCCCCCTCCTGATATGAAGTGCGGATCGCCTTGCGCCCGTTCTCGCCAAGCGTATTGTCGAAACGGGAAAGTGTCTTGTTCACGCCGTTTTCAACCACACCGCCGAGACCGCCCATCGCCGCACCGACGAGGAAGTCGTACAGAACATCGCTTGCCTGCAAAGCATCGTAATTTTGTCCGATACTCTTTTCGTTGTAGAGCGCCTGCAACGCCGGGTTTATCAGGTCAGATACGACCTCCTCCGCGCCCTCACCTGCGGCAGAGGAAAGGATTTCGAGAGCGGTGCGTCCTGCATCACTCTTTGCGAGCCTTGTAATCAGGTTGTCCACCACTTCGTCCGCTGCACCGGCTCCATAAAGCCCGGCAAGGCCGTCGAACATCTTTTCCGTAAGGACCTCTACGCCTCCTGCACCGACCGCATACGCGCCGCGTCGCAGGAGGCTTGCATCGCTGTCGCTGCTTTCAAGCGCCGCTCCGCCAACGGACCGAGCGAATAAGGGAATGAGCGTACCGCCGCCGGTCAACGGAGCGAGAACCGCATCACCGCCCATCTGAACGCCCTGTGTCCCGAGGTCTACGAGAAATTGGCCGACCGCGCCTTTCCCGCTCTTCGCCTGCTCGGTTTTCTTTCGGCTATACTCGGATAGCTTTCTGCCGGTTTCGTAATTGCCCTCGGCAATTTTCTGCGCATCTCTATTCCATTGTTCACCGCGTTCTTCGTCTCCGATCAGCTTGCCAAGCAGTTGACCGGCCTTTGCACTTGCTTCGTTGAAGAGACCGGCAGCGCCGGAAAACGCGCCCGCGCTTCCGCTCGCTCCGGCAAGACCAATGTCTCGGAGCGTTTCGCCGAGGCTTTCGTTCTTCCGTTTATCAATCTTACCTCCGCTGTGCGAAAAGCCTCCCGCATTCACAGCCGTGCGGCTCCTTTTCGTCGTGGGCTGCGTCGTCTCCGCGGCGGGAGCCGCCCCCTGTTCGGGGGTGGCCTCCCTTACGGGCCTGTTTTTTGCTTCCTCGGCACGGACTTCAAAGAAAGACTTGTCCAGCTTCTTCGTGCCGCTGCCCGCGTTGGTGTCAGACGCAGCCTGCGGTCTTGTTGTCTGCGGCTTTGCCGCCTGTGCCTCAAAATAGGAACGGTCGAGTTTTTTAGCCATTGTCAGCCTCCATTATATCCGAGTAGCTGGTTCAACTCATTGCGCTGCTTTTCGCTCATATCGTCGAAATACTTGTCGTAGAGATCAAAGGCAGCGCTCCCATTGCCCTGATTGACAAGCTGTGTGATCGAACGCCGGAGATCGCCGAACGTGGGGCGTCCGTTCTTTCCGAGATTGCTTTCGTCGAGCCCGCCGCCGTTGGCCTCCCATTCCTGATAGTCGGCGTAGAGGCCGCTGGACGAGGTGAATCCGTACTTGGTGTAGTTGCCTTTCTGGGCAAGCCAACTCTTGGGGTTTCCGCTCGCCTGCGCCGCGCGGAACAGTCCCTCATAATCGTAGACGGCGTCCTTGCTGCCAGTCGAGCCGCTGCCGGAGGTCGAGCCGCTGCCGGAGGTCTTATTCTTCGACGCATTGCTGAGCTTGTACGCCCACTCCGCGTTGTAACGGCTGTCCTCGATGTTGTCCCTCTGCTGCTGATAGCCGAAGTTACGCGCATCGCTGAACACGCCGTAGTTAAAGCTGCGGTCGGTGTTGTACTGTGCGAGGAGGTCTTGGAATTTGGCGTAGTCGCCCTGTTCGAGCGCACGCAGCATCTCGACATTCGCCCGCTGGCTGTCCTCGTCGTCCTTATACATGGAGTAGGCGAGCTTGTACAGCTCCGGCACAATGTCGTTGAGGCCCTGCATATAGTCGTTGTAGCTCTGCTGTGCGACGCTGCCCGCGTAGGAGCTGGAGAGGCCGCCCGTCCGCGCCGCCTGCGCGCCGAGCGTGTCGCGCATCGCCTTGTCACCGTTGCGCTGGTACTTGTCCTGATAGAACTGGTACAGCGGGTCGTTCTCTGCGTCATAGCTGAACGGGCCGCGGTTGAGGATCTGATCGACAAGCTCGTTGAGCTTTTCATCGTAACGGCTCGTGTAGCTCGGTGCACCGCCGAAAGCGAACTGCAAAAGCTGCTGCTTCTGCCCCGCATCGCCGCTCCAATAACCGGTCCCGGGATCGAAGCCCACCGTCCCGTTGTCGCCGTTGAGCAGTCTTGCAAGGGCCTCATTTGCCGCGTGCAGACGTTCGCGCTCCGTGTCGTCCGCCGACCACCATGCCTTGGAGTTACTGTTCATGATGTCGCGGATCGCGTCCTGATCGGCGTCCCATACGCCAACGCCGTTTGCGCTCCCTTGGAATCCGTTCGGCATGGTGCGCGAACCGCCACCAGAGGAGCCGCCGGAAGAGCTTCCGCCGTATTTCTGGTTATAGGTCTTGCCGCTGCCGTCGGCGAGCGTCGGCTCCTTGCCGCCGTAAACGGCATCAATTTTGTTCTGCCGTTCCTGCGTGAGCTGTGCCCGCTCGCCCGCGGACAGGTCGGTGCGCATCAGTTCTTTGGAATAGTCCTTGTCCTTGTTGTAATAGCCTGCCATTTTCTTTTTCCCTCCTGTTAGGCCGTCGGTGTCGTCTGCTCCAATGCGCTCACGCGCTGCTCAAGGGCTTGCAGACTTGCGTTGATCGTGGAAATCTGCTCCTGCGCGTTGTTTATCTGCCCCTGCATCGTTGCGACAGAGCCGCTCAGAGTGTTTACACTCCCGCTTAGAGCGGTCACGTCACCGTTGAGGCTTGCGATCTGTGAAGCGAGGCCCTGCACGGTGTTGGCAATCTCGACGATCTTGCTGTAAAGCTCTGCGCTGGAAACGCCCGCTTCGCCGACCGTTCGCAGTGTGTTTTTGTTGGCAAATTCGATGCGCTCCTGCATATAGCGGATGTAGCTTTCGATGGTCGAAAGCGCCGCGCCCGGATCGTTCGGGTCGATGCGGTCCATGCTTTCGGGGAATACCGCCATTATTTATCACTCCCTAAACTGAATTCGCGCGACAGGCCGAGCAGGCAGCACGGCCCTACGCCGGAAACGCGCAAGCCGAATTTGTCGCACCGCGCGATCTGCACCGGCATGGTGAACACGTCGTCGCAGGGGCCTCCCGCGATCTTGCCGACCTCGCACCACACGCCGCTGTCAAAGCGGGCCTCTACACGCAGCCACGCTCCGGCGGGCACGGTGACGCGCAGGAACAGCTTACGGATGCGCTTGCGGTAGTTGATCGTGGCGTAGAACGGAACAAATTCCATCAGCCATTCGATACTTGCGTCCTCTTCGCCGGTGTCGGCGAGGTAGACGCTGCCCGAGCTGTCGAGGAAATACATATCCTTGCCGATGCGGGCGAAATCGACCGCGGCGGTCGTGTCCTCTTCCAGCCATATACCGTCCTGAATGTCATAGGCGAGCAGGCGGCTCCGCGCCCCCTCCTTGACGGAGAGGAAGTACCGCACACCATCTGTTCCGCCCACGGCGTCCGTGAATTCGTGGTCGCCGAATTGCCGGGAGACCAGAGCGGGAATGCCGCCGGAGTAGGCGTAGATGCCGTGCAGGCCCTTATAGAAGAGCGTTTCGTTGACCACCTGCATACTCTTGTGGCAGCCTGCCTGCAAGCCCTCTACGTTGTAGGTGTATAGTGCGTATTCCGCCGGATAACTGCCGAGCATCTTGTGCAGCACATTCTCTTTCCAGAACAGAACGCTTGTAGAGAGCTTGGCGCAGCCGGTGAAATTTCCCTCGCTGCCGACGGCCACGGCGTAGCTGTCTGTGCTGATGCCCTCGTAGGTAAAGAAGTTGGTCGGGTCGCCCAGCGCGCTGGCGTAGATGGTCTTGTCCGCGTTGCAGCAGCCCCACAGGCGGTTTTCGCTCTCGCAGATAAAGTCGAGATCGGGGACAGAGCGTGAAAGCGTGATCGTCGCCGTTTCCGTCGCTGCCGTGAAGCAGTTGCTTGTCACGGTGATCTTACCGGCCTCCACCGCCTTGATGTAGGCGTTTTTGTTGTTGCCGGCCTGCACGGTGCAGCCGGAAACGCTGATCGTGTCGCCGACCTTGAATTGCGTCGTCAGGTCGCTCCATCCGGTCACGGTGATGCTGTCGGCCTCAAACTTCGCGCCCGCGCCGCTCGCCTCCGCCGTCAGGCTTTGCACGGTGAGCGTCTTAATGTCGAGGTATTTTTTGTCCGGCCAAATGACGAGCTTGGTATTGACGACCGCGAATTGCTTCGCGCCCTCCGCTACCTGCCCAACCACCGCGCCGTCATACAGCAGGTTCGTCCCCTGCACCACAACGAGCTTTTCCCACGCTGTGATGGCGGTCGCGTTGGCATACGGCGTGAGCTTGCTGCGCGCTCTGCGCGTGGAGAAGTAGGGATAGCGGCGGCACGAGATGTTGCGCGTCTCACAAAGGTCCCCGTCCTGCGTGTTGTCCGAGAGGTTCAGTCCGCGGATGGCAACGACCTCGCTCTGGTACTTCCGGATATTGTGGGGGAGATCGGGGTAGCTCATATCACACCTTCCAATTCCCGCGGTGCGGCGGTCGATTGTGCCGCCTCCACAACGCCTTTGCCTCGCTCACCTTGCTGTTGGCAACGACCTTATCGTTGGCGTACAGGTCCGTTTCCGCGTTCATCAGGTCAATGCCTGCGCACAGATACCATACATAGCTGTTGTCGTGCGGCGCGGGCATCAAGAGCATCTGATCCTCCGGCCATTTGTTTTCCGGCAGCGTCACGCCCATCAACTCCGCGTATTCGCTCTCCAGCTCGCGCAGGATGTTGGACTTTGCTTCCGCTTCAATGCAGTTTGGGCGCAGCGCGTCCGCCTGCTTGATTACTTCTCTCGTTGTCATGCCATTTCCTCACTTTCCCGTGACCGCCGTGATCCACGCGCTCACGTACTCTCCCCACGCCTTCTGCGTCGCGGGGCCGAAGGAGTTATCCACATCCAGCTCATAGCCGCAAGCGTTAAGAAGCTCTTGCAGCTTGCCGACCGCCGCGCCCTTGTCGCCACGCACTAACGTGCGCTTTTCCGCGGGATATTTCGGCACGCCGAAGCCGCGAATATACCGCCCGTTGATTTCCAACGTCCGATAGCCGCACTCGTGGCGGCTCCCCTTGTTCCCCTCGAACACCGTGAAGCTCTGCCCGTCGCAGGCGGTCACGATGCCCGTGTGGTTGGGCGCGCCGGTGCAGTCCGCCGCGGCGTAGTCCGCACCGTCAGCCCAATGGTAGAAAACCTGCTCGCCGACCGTCGGAACGTGCGCATCATCCTCGATCCACTGCCCGCTTGCCTGATACCACCGCATCTGCTCCCCGCAGGAGCATTCGACCGGGATCTTATCCGTCAGACCGCAGAGGATCGCCGCCGCGGACACCATCGCCGCGCAGTAGTCGTCGGTGTAGGTCAGCTTGTAGCCGCGCGGATGGGGGAGATAGCTGTTGTAGGCGTCCACGATCTGCTTATGTACCGCGTCGCCGCGCATGGCTCCGTCCCAGCTCGTCAGGGTCTTGATAAACTCGTCGCGCTTCATCGTCTCACCCCTCCTACAGGAACCGCACAGCGTAATACTGCCGCTGGTTGGTGTTGATCCTGCTGACCGCTGCGTGGATGGCAGCAACGTGCCCGCCGTCGAGCATGACGGCGTATTCCAGCTTGAGCTTGCCCCGCACGAAGGCATTGACCTGCTGCGCCGTCATGTTCTTGCAGTACACGCCGTAGAGCATCCCACCCTTATAGCCGAGCACGGTGTGGTTGGTCTTGCGCAGCACGTCGCTGAACACCCCCGCGAAGCCCTCTGCGGCAGGGTTATAATTGCCGAGCAATCCCATGCCCCCGACCGCCCACACGACGCCGCCCAGCGCCGCCGCCGAGGAGACGCGGGCAATGCGCACCGCGCCGCCCGGAATCTTGTAGAGCACGCTCTCGGGGCGAGGATAGTGACAGCTCCAGTTGCGAACGACCTTGCCGCCGCGCACCAGGATGGAGCAGGGCTGACCCTGCCACGAAAAGCTCCCCGAGATGGCGTTTTTCGGCAGCCGTCCGCTCAGGTTGAGCGGGTCAATGTCGCGGGCGAGGATGCAGGGCTGACCGTACAGCTCGACGTTGAGCGGAAAGCAGTCCGCGCCGAGCTTCGCCGCGATGTCGCTCAAGGTCTGGTTGCCGATCCAGCCGTTGTCCAGCGCCCCGACGGAGCGCTGGATGGCCTTTATCATGCGTACCTCTTCCGACGAGGAGCCGACCACATCTTTCATGCCGGCGGCTCCTCGTCGCTCCCGAGGAGCTTGTCGCCTGCGGTGTCCACGGCGTTCTTTCCCGCCGCCAGCAGCTTCACCAGCCACGGCGGCACCTTTGCGCCCATATTTACGCCGTGTTCGGCCAGACTGCCCAACTCCCCAATGATGTACCACACAACGACCAGCGGGCCGAGCAGCGTCGTATACTCAAACGGAAGCTTCACACCCGGCAGGTGCTCCAGCATCATGCCAATCAGCCAGTCGGCGACCAGCGCAATGCAGACGATAACGATCATGCCGCCCTTGTGCCACGCGCCTTCACGCAGCTTCGCGCTGCTCCACTCCCCGCGGTGCGCCGCTGCGGCAGAGCCGACCAGCCAATCCGCCAGCATCAGCCCGATCCACACGATCAGCAGCCAGCCGAACCAGCCGGAAAGCCGCAGGCTGCGGGAAGCTCCGCCCTTCTCCTTGAATATGACGACATGATACTTGCCAAAAAGCATTGATGCCCCAGGGGTATGCGCGAGTATGCGGAACCCGGGCAGTAAAACCGGAGAAAACGGGTCCGCGAGGCGTCCATGATAAAGTCAAGCGCCGTCAAGGTCAACGCGCGGGGACTATCACGCTCCTCCGCAAGGCGGAGCGGGGCAAGCTCCCC
>OIWT01002488.1_pt1 | contig 18880 bp, 38 predicted proteins | sample 1587701 | NCBI WGS metagenome assembly OIWT01 (sample SAMEA3888904, study PRJEB22519) | human gut metagenome | biome: human gut; feature: human-associated habitat; material: faeces | place: Denmark | collected 2009
GGGTCCAGTGTAAGCGGCTGGCCTTCCTGCTCCATCCGGGCACGGACTGCCTGCAAAATATATCCTTGCAAGCTCTGCCCAGAAGCAGCAGCGGCGGCGCGGATAGCGGCACCGTCCGGCTTTAGCGGGCGCAGGCTTATATAATCACACTTTGCGTTGTATGCGTCGTTGGTACGGCGGCGGGCTGCTGATACTGGCATTTTTATTTTGCTCCTTTGCGCTTTATATCAAGATAATTATACATAATGACCGCTCTGAACGCAACAGTGCAACTTGCACAACACACGCAACAGTGTTTTGTGCAAAAAGTAGATTACACGCAACAGTGCTTGACAAACCGCCCTGTTGCGTGCTAGAGTGTAGCCACGGCAAGCGACACGCAACAGTGCAACGCAAGCCGAACAAAATCAACGATTGCAGGAGGATTTTATCATGCGTAAGCTCAACAAAATTATCACCACCGCCGCAATGGTCGCCGCCATTCTGGCGGGCACCGCACCGAAAGCCGCCGCGACCGGCTGCCCCTACACTGTCGGCCCCCTTGGCCGCTACATCGCCCCGGCTATTGTGCAGGGCATGACCGCCACCGATGACGGCGCGGTTGAAGTCTGGTGCACCGACGCGCTGGACGGCGACGACTGGTATTTTCTGGTGGATGCCGAAACCGATCTGCGAATTTATGACCGGGTGCAGCTGGTAGTTGATGCCAACGGCACCCCGGACAATTTCGCAGATGACAAAGTGATTGATGCACTTTACTGCCACGACTGCGAGAACGTGGAAGATTGAACCAAAAGGGGCACAACAACATGATGACACTTGAACAGATCCGCCAGCGCAACAAGGCAGAGAACGCCGCAGCCCGCCGCCTGCAGGCCGCCGGGTATCGGCTGGAAGGATGGGACCCCCGCACCGGGCAGCGGATTGCCGCCCAGATCACCGGCGAGAACACAAACGACGAGCGCCGCACGTTCTACAGCTTTCCCACCTGGCAGGATGCTGCCGCCGCTCTTTTGGACTGAATGCCCCGGATGCTCTAGCAGGGTTGCACCGCACAAAGCAGCCCAGCCCCATACCTGGCACATCGCCGGGACCATTTGAGAACTGAATAACAGGAGGTTTTACACCATGAGAAACAACGATCTGATTGCAACCGCCGTTTGTGCCCAGTACACCCCCGAACAGCTGCACAAGCTGGCCGCCCACTACTACACCGCCGACGAGATCGCCAGCGCCGCCGCAAAAATCATTGTGGAGCCGGGCGAAGACGGCACCGCACCCGATCCGGTGGAGATTGCAGAAGAAACCCTTTGCGCCGCTCTTTTCCACACGTTCGACGGCTGGAAAAGCCCCAGAAACGGCGGGCTGAGCGTCAAGCGCGGCGAAAAGGCCGTGATCCGCTGCAAGCTCTGGAAGTACAAGGACAGCCCCAAGCCCGAAGACCTGCCCGCCGACGCTGACCCGCTGACCCGGGCAGCCGCTGAGCAAGGCGGCGGTGACTACTACATGACCACCGCCTACCTTTTCGGACGTTGGCAGGTCGAGAAGCGCGACCCGAAGAAACCCGCAGAAAAACGCTTTAAGTCCCTTGAGGACATCCGGGCCTATAACAAGATGCTGGCCGACCAGCGCAAAGCCGCCAAGGCTGCCGCTGCCCAGCAGGACAAGCCCCAGACCGAACCGGCGACCGCCGAACAGCCCGCCCCTGCTCCCAATCAGGAAGCAGTGCCCAGCGTGGCCGCACTCAAGCAGGCAGAACGCAAGGCAAAGCTGGAATTTATGGCCGTGTCCGAAGAGGACCGCCCCGCCCAGGCGAAAGCGCTGGCAAAGTGGCGCGATACCCGGCAGGCCGTCGCAGACGCAGAGAGCGCACCGAAGACCGCCGCACCCGCACCCGAAGCAAAGCCCCAGACCAAAGCAGCCCCCGCCGCCAGCGCAGACAGCGCCCCGGCATACTGCGAACAGACTTCTTTCTGCTGAATGGGATGCCCTAGCAGGGCCGCACCCAGAAAAGCGGCCCCGCCCCACACCCGGCACCCCGCCGGGACGATTTGAAAATTGAATAGCAGGAGGATTATACCATGAAACTTTCTACCAACTTCACCCTGTTCGGCCTCAATGTCAAGGCGATCCAAGCCTATCTCAAGGAGCAGGCAAAGGACCGGCGCGGGGTTCGCATCACCTGCCGTGGCGATCTGGTCTATATCATCACAGCATACACCGCGTTCAAGCTGCCCTCTGTCCTGTATGCCGACGTGATCCAGCCCGTGACATTCCGCGAATGCCCCGCCGACGGCGTGACCATCATTTCCGCCCAGCATGGTTTTGAGGTGGAAGAGAACGCGCCGGATCTGGTGGACATCTTCAAGCGCCACGCCCCCAACGAAAAGCCCGTGGAGCGCACGCCGTTCTTGCAGGACATTCCCACCGGCAAAAAGAAGAGCGGCCTTGCACGGCTTTTCCACATCGGGACAACGCCCATCTTGATAAATGCCGACTACGACAGCATGGTGAACCCGGTGCAATTCACCTATCACGGCACGACGCGCGGCTATTCCCCCGTGTACGCTGTCAGCGCCAGCGATCCGACGATCTCCGTCATCATGCTGCCCATCAAGCCCACCGCAGAAGTGGAAACGCTCTGCAAGAAAATGTTTTCCGAATGACCCGCAAGGCCGACGGCATCCCGCCGCCGCTGGTGCAAGCCCAGCCGCCCCGCCGGGGCGGGCGCTCATGGGTCCACACCCAGACACAACAGAATAACAGGAGGTTTTACCATGTCTTGCATTCAGCTTTCCGAAAAGCACATTGCTGCCGTCGCTCACGGTCTGGCGTTCATCCTCAACGGGGCCGGTGGTATGTGCCACCTTGCCGCAGCCTACGAGCTGCCGGAACTGTACAACGCTCTGAGCGCCTGCCGGTATCCGCACGACTTTCTCTTTGATGACCGCAAGATTTACGCCGTTCTCTACAAGCTGAACGAGGCCGCATACACTGGCCGCTACCACTTGGAGACAGCCGACGCCGAAGATTTTCCCACCATGCCGACCGTCTTCCCGCACCTGCTCCATCTTCTCGACTGGGATGCGGGGCGCTATACCATCGACCGCGATTTTTACGCATTCACAAAGCTGCTGGATAGTTTCATCTACCAGTGCAACGAAGATGCAACCCGGAACAACCCCGTTCTAAAAGCTCTTTCCGGCACTTCCCGCGCACTGTATGCGTTCATTGTCCAGAATGCCGCCGAATATAACAACGCCGAATGGATCATCTGACCCGCCCCGGACACCTCAGCAGGGCCGCACCGTAAAGCGACCCCGCCCCAGCCCGCAAGGGCCACACGAAAACCGCAAGCCCTACCAGGGCGAGCGAAACACTTTGAAAACTGAATATTGGAGGTTTACACAATGGCTATTATCAACGAATCCGCCGCCCGGCTGGCAAAGCAAATGCGCTCTTTCGATGACTACAAGGAAGGCAGCGCCACCGCCAGTTACAACGCCCAGTGCGCCGAAGCCGCCGCGATTCTGGAAAAGGTCAAGGCAAAATGTGCCACGGATGAACAGCGGGAGCGTGCCGAATACCTGTATAGCCGGTATTGTTCCGTTCTGGCTGAAGCCATCAACCGGGACAACGAGATCGGCACCCGGTGCCCGTCCGTGCTGGTCTGCGGCGCCAGCAACTTCCCGATCCGCAAAAAGGAAAAGCAGATTGCAGCGTGGGACAAGAACATGGAGAACTTCCGCAAGGCAGACCACTATTTGGATATGCTCAAGCGTGCCCACACGCTGGCTGTTAAATCCGATGATCCCGAAGTGCTTGATTTTCTCCGGGCAAAGCTGGCCGGACTGGAGGAAGCGCACGCGCTCATGGTGTCCGCCAATGCCTACTACCGCAAGAACAAAACGCTAGAAGGCTTTGAAGGCATCCCCGCCGATACCATGGCATGGATCACCCGCCCCGGCGTGTATCTGCCCGGTGGCCGCAACGGTGACGGTTCCCCCTTGGCTTTTTACGGCAAGCCCTTCCCGACCTACGAACTTACAAATAGCAACGCCAACATCAAGCGAGTAAAGCAGCGTATTGAAACGCTGGAAGCTGTCAAAGCATCTAAACCGATTGAAGAGGAACACGACGGCTACACCTACCGTGAGAACGCCGAAGCAATGCGTGTTCAATTCCAGTTCGACGGCAAACCGGACGACGAAACCAGGGCACTTCTCAAGCGCAACGGTTTCGTCTTCCGGTGGGCACCGTCGCAGGGTGTCTGGCAGCGTCAGCTCAACGACAACGGCAAGTATGCCGCCCACCGCGTCATGGAGGTTCTGGACGGCCAGCAGTAAAACGGACACTCTGACGGGGTTGCACCGTAAAGCAGCCCCGCCCCAGCCCGCAAGGGCAACACGTCACCGGCCCCGGTATCTATATACCCAGACCAGCAAATCTAAAAACTCGAATCCCTACCGGGACGAGCGATAATACATAACACGGAGGTACCCCACATGAAACTCAAAGAGACCCGCATTCTTGACGCTGAAGGCGCACGTTACGCCTGCATCGCCAATGACTACTGCACCCGCTGCGACTGTGAAGAATATGACCGCATCCTGACCGACGCGGACATGTCCAGCCGCAAACCGGGCGTCATCACGGTTGACGATCTGGCCCGCATCGCCGAAGCGATCAAGGCCGTCAGCGAAACGGATGACGATGTGCCTGCTATCGCTTTTGCGCTTTCCCGGCGCACCATGTCCCATTTTGAGCAGGTCTGAATCATCCCGCCCCGGTAGCCCGCCGGGGCATCTTGTGTTATACTGTTCCTGCTTAAAATATGCGCTTTCGAGTGATTATGTGCTCAAAACGCGCATATTTGTATCAAAATCCGGGTTAAGTGTTCAGAAATGAGGTGTTTTTGTGATTGAAGGTGAAGTTTTCGCTCCTTGGCGACTTGTTGCCAGCTTTGCAGACGGTAGCCGGTTATTATTCGATGGTTTGACCGAACATCAGGCAAAAGCAGCCATGGAGAGCGCCCAGCGGGAGCACGGCTGTATTTCGTGGTGGGATCATGTGACAGACCTGAATTACGAAGATGGTCGTTACTACCGCACGACGCCAGAGCCGCCCACGATCCACGTCTTGAAAATTGACGAATAAAGAAATACCCGGTAGGCCATACAGCCCGCCGGGTATTTCTTTGCTCATTTTTCATTGTTTCGGGTATTCGTGTTTGTTTCCCATCGGCGTTTTTGCGTTTTGCGGAAATGTTTCACATACGCGTAATGGTTTCCGGCCGAATTTGCCTTTATATCATACGCGCGAAGGTGAAACGCTTTCACGTTTTTCGTAGACCCTTCCGGGGTGCAGCGTTTGCATTCTCTGAGCTGGTGCGCTTTACTTACGCGCATTATACGCACGCGCACGGATTTCTTCCGCCTGCGGCATATCGTCAAGGCTTTCAGCAAGCCGCACCAAGGCTTCTGCTTTTATCCGCTTTGTGTGCGATACGCTGTACCCGATTTTATGCGCCGTTTCCTCCGAACTGTGGCCACGCAGCCATAATTCCGAAATCACTGTTGTGTACACAGTCTTTAGTGACCAGATTTGTGCGCGGATCACAGCAAAGTCCCCACGCAGCACCACTTCTTGTACTTCCAGTTCCCGCAAACGATCAAGGTTCCCCAGTTCTTCGGCTCTCTGGGCAATGTCTGCCGTGCTGTCGCTGTGTCCGCTTCCGTGCGGCATTCCGCCGTACTCAATGCCGCGCAGGCAGTTCAGATCGCCTTCCAGCAGGTCTTTTTCTGCCGCAATGGTGCGCAGCTTCTTTTGGATATCCGCCGCGTAGTCCAAAACCATTTTTGCATCTTCAATCCGCATCTTCTGCGCCCTCCTGCGGCTCTGCCGTTACTGTTTTTTTGTGGTATCTGCCTTTTTGGCTTCCAGCGCCGCCTTTCGGCGGGCTACCTGCTTTTGCCTGATCTGTAAACCCAGCGACTTTTTGAAATACTCCGGGAGCGGCTTTTTCTTAGGCTTCCCCATGTTCTGCACCTCTTTTCTGCGGTTTATCTTCCCAGTTCGACAATAGCACCCAGGCTTTCGATATCTGCCTTCGTTGTCCGGCGCTTTTTCAGCGCGGCAAAGATCATACTCTTGTTTTCTGCGTAAAAGTTCGCCCCGACCGCAAAATACCGCAGTTCCGGGTTAAACTGCTGCTGAATGCGCAGGCAGAAGATCGTGTGACCATCTACCGGCATATCCAGCTCATAGACCGCGATCTGACCGGTTTCTTTGCTGATTTCACGGCAAAGAAACACCGCGTTTGTCTCAAACCTTGCCTTTTCTTCATCTGTCACAGCTTTTCACTCCTTCCTGCCTGTTTTGCAAGGCGTTTCCACTCCCGGATTTCATCCTTGCTGTCCGGCGTGATGATTTCTGTGAACTTATAGCCTTTTGGCTCTGCGATCAGGTCAATAAACAACCGGCGGCGGTAAATGTAGTCCCGCTGTGCCCGCCGGGTGAATTTTGACTTGATTTCCACCACTTCCACCGTGCCGTCAGCATACACCAGCACATAGTCTGCCGTATACCGCGCCGCTGGCAGTTTCACATTGCCATACTCCTTTGCAGGTAGCAGAGGAAAGGCAACGTGCGGCGTTGCCTTGATGATCCTGCCGGATTCAATGCCCGGCACCACCACGGATATGTAATACTCGTACTCTCCCCGGCTCTCGAAAGTTCTCCCGATTTTCCCAGCAGACTTTGCCGCATCCGCCAACGTCTGCTGCGTCGTGGTACGCTTTCCCCTTGTTCGCCGTGCGATTTGTGCTTCTGCCTGCGCCCGGTAGCGCGGCGGCAGGTCTTCAAGGTTCAGCCTTGTGCTCATGTCTCCCCCTTTACCATTTCCGGCTCAGAATGGCATAGCATTGCGCTTCCGTTACTTCCCAGCCGTCTTCCCGGGTTTGGTCAGACTGGTGCAGTTCCCCCGGATCGTAAACAACGCTCTTTTCCAGTTTCCAACCCGGGAAACGCTGGCTCCACCAATAGGCGTCATTCTGCATATCGCCGCAGGCGTCCCGAAGTTGTTTTCTACTCCACTTCGTGTCATTTGGTACCTGCTCTTCCGGCAAAATCAGGTTTTTGGTTTCGATGCAGACACGCTCTGTGTGGTTGTAGATATACCCGACCGTTCCGTACTTGCCTTGCGTTGTCTGGTCTGTTCCCAGAATTTTTTTCATGTCAATGCGATCCGCATTCATGGTTCCCAGACTTTCATACTCGTTTGTTCCGGGAATACGGCGACGCCAGAGGTCTTCCAGCATTTCGCGCACTTCGCGGCGGTCGATCTGGTCAAGCCCGATGCACTCTACAAAGCCGTGCATATGTAAACGGCCATCTTTGCCCTTGCGCACAGCCCAGAGTATCATTTTGATTTTCTCCCGGGCAATCTTGAACCGTTTGCAGATTGCAGCAATTACACGGCGCTTATAGTTTTTTACTTCCCGGACGCATCCTAGAAAATCGTCTGGCAGAAAGATTTCTTCAAACGTCCCAGACAGGAAGAACCCGTCTTTTGTGAAGTTTGTAACAACTTTCCTCTGCTTTTTCCGCAGAGAGGACATTTTGTTTCTTGCTTTCTGTCTTTCGCCGGACTCCTTCTGCTTCTTCCCTCTGGTGTGCCGTTCCTGCGGGGTAATGGCGTAGAGACACACAGCCATATAACTATCACCACAGATAATCTTTTTTTCTCTGATATAGTTTCTGCGCATCCCTATCACCTCCTGCCCCGGTCAACTTCCTGTGTTTATTTTTCTTCTGTGGACCAGCACAGTCACAGAAATAACGGGTATACAAGCTCCCTAAAGAGGACTTTCACCCCTTTAGGTTATGCTTTTTGCCATTTTCTGGCAGTTAGTCTTTCGGTGCCGCCGGGTAGTACATCCAGTGCGTTACATTGCCGTGTTCATCGAATCTGTCATCTTGGCCTTCAACAAACCACTGCCCGGTTCCGTCGTGAATTTCATAGTGTGCTTCATGCTGAGTGCCATCTGCGCAATGTGCCCAGACCTTCATACTGGTTTCGCCGGAGTAGGTTTCATTCCCATCATTCCAAGTTTCATTGTGAGTGGGCGGCGGATCACTCGCCCGCCGCCATTCCTGCACTTCCACCTTCGGTGCATCGTCCAACTCTTCAAGACAAGCTCTTAACGCCCCCTGAATCATCGCATCCACAACCGCATTTCCCGTGTTAGTTGCCACGATTCCCAGCAGAATATTATTTCTGGCCGGCAGGGCATCAATTATCATTCTTTCGCTCATTTGCTTTTTCCTTTCTTGCAGCGTGTCCCATAGCGGAAAGATTTCTCTGTTTTGCCGCCGCACGGAAGATTTCTTTTCTGCATTCCTTGCAGTAGTGGGTGTTCGGACCGGCTTCATAGGCCTTTCCGCACCTTTCGCAGATTTCTTTAACCATTGTTTTCTGCCCTCCAAAATTTAGTCATCGTTTCGGAGTACAGCTTGTAGCACTCTGGGCAAAGGTCAGTGTCTTTGATTGGCCCTTCTTTCCACGCCCTGAGAGCTTCCGAATAGCCGCTTTTGTGCCGATCCAGTATTATTTCTTTTTTGCAACGATCGCAAATTCTTATCTCGACATCTCTTCTCACTTTTTTGTTCTCCCGCCTTTTGCTTTCTTTTCATCACGCTTCGACTCATGATCTGCGGTGGTTGTCAGCTTCACAGTGGGTTGCGGCTGATCCGACCGGTTCAGCGGCTTGTCAAAGCTCACATTCGTCCAGTCGCCCTCCGGCTTATCGTGCCACGCCAGCGCATGACGGATACCAAGCCAGACCTGTTCTGCCCGGTACGGAATGCGCATACCGTCTTCGATAAGTGGGTGACAGGCAAACATCTGATAAGCTCTATCCATGTCGTCCTGCATCATGTTCCGATTTTCCAGTGCCCGGTAAAAATCTTCTTTTTCGTCCTCTGCGTTTTTGAATCGCTTTGCATCCATATCGGCATAGTGCTTCGCCATGCAGAGGTCTTCTGCCAGATCATTAAACTGGCCCATGTGCAGGCGTAGATACATCTCGCAAGCAGCCTGCACAGCTTCCGCCACCGGGCGGCTCATTGTCACCGTGACGGTTTCGACTTCCGCCGGGGTATCTATTTTCTTGTCCATGCTGTCACCTCAAATCCTGACGGGTGGAGCGCCGTATCCGTCGCGCACCACAATACCCTCTTTTTCGGAAAGAAACATCACGGTTTTGAACGGGAAGTTTGCTGTGCTGATGCCTGCTTCATTCGCAGCATCCGCCAGCATCTTGCACGGGCCATAGTCGCACACGATGGAAAGATTAAAAATTCTCTCTGTCGCGCCTTCTTTAATGTGCTTGCTCAAAGCCTTTTTAAACACGTTTAACTGATCTAGCGTAACGTCCTGCCGTTTCGCGTCTGCAATGAAACACGCCATAACGGAATTGATGCTATCATCCCCGTTGCTGTGGGGCCGACTGTCAATCAGCTTTCCTGCCCACCAGCTGACTGCCTTTTCGATGGTTTCTGCGGACTGCCGCATTCGCATTTTTTGCTTCCAGCTTATACGGCAGATACATATTTTCTTTCGTATAGCTGTCAATGCCAAACAACATGATGCTGAACTTCGCCATCGTCTGCTCCCTTCTGTTTATTTTTCTTTCGGTGGGCATTTCCGGGCTTGAACCGGGTGGGGCCTGTCCCATGCTCATATAAAAAGAAGCCGCCGCGCCGGGCGGCTCCACGCTTTACCTATGCTTATCTTCCCATGGGTTGATATCTATTTGCGCACTCCATATTCGTGCAAAATCGTTCTGTTCCAATGATTTTCAGCGGTTTCCCACAATATGGGCAGAATGTCGGCTGCGGCAGAGCCGGTTCTTCTCCCTCCAAACTCTGTTGTAACCGATAGAGTGCGCACATGAACGATCCCGGCTGCACATACAGTACACATCGTTTCCTTGCTCTACAAATATCGCAATTCATTTTTCACCTCATCAAATACATCCAGCAGAATTTTACCAGCGCCGCCGGGACAAGCACATCCGCCACCAACCAGAGAACTGCTGCCGCGATCACCAGTACCGCGAAAATTCCGGTCGCTTCTATCTTTCCAATTTTCACTTTATGATCCATGTTTTTAGCCATTTCCCCTATCTTTGAAGTCTACAAATCGATCTTCTTCGTCTATCATAAACTCGTCGGCATTCCACACTTCTTTGCAATCCAGACAATATGCCGTCTGGCATTCAGCCGGGCCTGCTGGACTTTTCGTTCTTTTCTTTAGAAGTTTTCCGCGCTTGCCAAGCAGCTGATCGTAAGAAAACATCCAATGATCCGACACGATAATTTGTCCGCCACAGACAGGGCAGGCTTTGCACTCTATGCCTTCTTTCATTCGATTTCTCCTATCTCGTCGCCCCATGCATCCCAACCGGGTACACGTTGACGGGCAAAAAGTTCTATTCTAGGGACATCTCCCAGCAGTTCAACGATTCTGCGTCTTGCTTCATTCGGCTTTGCGCTGTGTTCCTGTATCGGTGATTCTATCACTTGATGCACAGCGTGGCTCTTGATCTGAGCAGCGGCCTTGAATCCCGGTGTTACGCCAAGCAGGCAAATTTCCGCATTCGCCCTTGTGTATGCTCCCATGCCCCAAAAGTTCGTGTCGCTCTTGCGGTTTTTCTTGATCCAGACAAAGGCGCAGGTCTTGTACTCAAATCCCCACGCTTCCATAACTCGCAGAGCATCGGCAATTTGTGGGAACGTCGCCCACATGAAGCACGCCGTGCCCCCCCCCGCAAGCTGGCAGACCGGCAACGCGCAGATGTCATCCGTCGTCATAGTGTGGTAATGCTGCACCGCATTTCCCCGACTTTTTGGCCCAGTTCCGTGCTGGCGGTAGCTCCACGGCGGGTCAGCATAGATTACGGAATACTTTTTACTCGGAAATTCCATCTTTTTCTCCAATCATTCTGCTTCGCGGATGATCCACACCCGGTGTTCACCGTATCCATCCCAGTTCAGCGCATCCTCATGGCTGCCAGAAACAGCCACGTCCAGCTTGTTGCCCTGAATGGCTACACCGCGATCCTGCACAACGCGCACGCCAATGCCTTCTATGTACAGAACCGTTCCAAATGGCAGGCTTTCGTCTGCCGCAACGGTCAGCCCCGCCGTCACCGGTGCGCCGCTGGCAGTGATGCCGTCGCCGGTGCCGCAAATGTGCGGGTATTCTTCTGTGCAGTACGCTGTACACAGAAATTCCCCGGCATATTCCTTTGTCAGCCCATCCGGCAGGGCATTTTCATTGGCGGCAGTCTGTAACTGGTCGATAACTTCTTCATCCTGAATTGCTCTGTCCTGCCAGTTTGCCAGACGGGCGGAATAGATAATGCGCTGTCCTTCCAGATCATCAATACGTCTCTGCATCACCGCAACTTTTGTGGCATTGACAATTTCCGCCGCAAAGAACAGTACCAGAATTGCCTTCGTTTTCGCTGTCATTTCCAAACCTCCTTTTCGTCACCGCGATTGGAAACTCTTCTATTTCACTTGCCCAGCGTGCCGTGCCTTTCCCGTATGTAGTCTCCCACACTAGAGGAAAGCCACCGATTCCGTCAAACAAGCTACCCAGCGTTGCGCCCGCCGGAAGGTATTGCTTCATTTTCTGGGCGATCCAGAACCATTGCGGCAGCACAATAGAATTTCCGAGGGCTTTATAACGCGGGCTGTCTGCCGCCTTGTGCTTTTTCCCTTTTGTGTCTGTCCATTCTCCAATGTCCGTCCACCCGTCCGGGTAGCCTTGCAGGCGTTCGCACTCTGTTGGTGTCAACCGCCGGACGATCCAGTGAATAGCTTTCTCTGCAATTAGACACTCTCTACCATTTCCAACATTCCCGGCTTTTGCTTTCATGGTTGAACATTTGTCGCTTTTCTTGTAGTAGCTGTAAGACTGTTCGCTGAATGTCTGACGCTCAATTATGATGGCTGTATAGTCCGTCACTCTGCTTTCATGGTCTCCGGTAATGGTCGGCACTGTCTTGCCATCACCATTTCCCCGTGCATCAAAGACCTTATACGCTACTGCCGGGCGGTCAACAGTGTTCAGCGTGTAGCTCTGGTTTTCCTTCACGCCGGAACCATTTGCGCCGGCCGTTTCAGAGCGATCAATAATGTTTCCTGCCAGGCAATAGACCGGCTGAAAAAGGGTCTGATCCTGTAGCGTCGAAAGTGTTCCTGTTTTTTCTGTCTGCACCAGTGCGCCTTTGCCGCCCCCGGCACAGCCTGACCGGATTTTCAAGGTGTAGGCTTGCCCCCCCTGCTGGCCCACCATTCGATCATTTCCAGCAGGGCGGTTTCCAGCAGTTCTTGCAACTTCTTGCCACGTCTGGATGCTCTGGTCAGGATGCCCCGGCAGGCTTTCGCGCTCAAATAATATTTTTCCGGCACGTCCACCTGCAAAATCCACGACAAGAGCGATCCGTTTTCTTCTCTGGGGCACTCCCCAATATTGAGCGTCGAGCTGTCGCCAAGCCAAGGACCATCCATTTCCGGCAATTGCTCCTGCTTTGCTCCATCTGCCCCCCCTCGGAGGTCTAGGAATTGAAGCGTCTGGTTGTTCCACGCGGGCAAGTTCTTCCAGCACGGCGCGGAAGTCTTCTCCGCCGTTTGAACTGAACGCTCCGGGAACATTTTCCCAAATAACGACAACTGGATAACTTCCATGTGTCGCCCTCCTCATTTCTTTTATGATCCGAACCGCTTCCATGAACAATCCAGACTGTTCTCCCGCAAGTCCTGCCCTGCGTCCTGCAATGGACAAGTCTTGACACGGCGAACCAAAAGTGATGCAGTGCACGGGTTCTATCTGGTCGCCATGTATCTTTGTGATATCTCCAAGGTGGATCACTTTTTGTCACCCCACCTTGCTTTATGGGGTAAGTCCTGGCACGGGCTGCTGCCGATCAAATAATCTGCCACAATTTCGCTATCTTCCGCCCACTTCATTCCCAGAAAATCCGCAACGCCGAAACTGCCGTCTTCGCAGCAATGCGTTTCATGCACAAGCGGTTGGTTTTCAAGTTTCTTCAACGGCCCAATTCCGCTGGCGGCAAATATCGCATTTTCCGTTGCAGTCCAGGCTGTCTCTTTATCACCAGTTCCGCTGTTGGTGAAGGTCTTCCCGCACAGCCTGCACCTGAACGTCATGTAGTACCCTTTCATTGTTCTTCTCCCTTCTGCTTTTTGTTCTTGCACGGGTGGCCGGAATCGAACCGGCTTGCCTGCCGCTGGGGGATCAGGACGGCAGGCAACTTCCTTTCTACACCCGCATATCAAAACCCACCGCGCAAGAGAGGTGGCGCGGTGGGGCGACCCGTTGCGGTCGGGTCTGCTGCCTTTTGCCTGGGCAATTGGGACAGGGCGTTTCTGCGCTCACGCTGCGACGTGCCGTTCAGCTTATGCCGGACTGCCATGCGGGCACGGTTTAGGAAATACGGACAGGTCGGATTTTCGCCGCCTTATACGGAAGGTTAGCGCTGCTTTTTCAGCATCCGTATTTCCCTGCCAGTTTTGGAAGATGAACAAACCTTGACCGGCTTCCATGGAATATGCGAGCAAAGCGGCGCAGGCGGGGTTCGACCCCGCTCCCAGCGTGCTGTGGGCACACCCTGCGCCATATAAAAAGCCGCCCGGCCTTCACACATGACAACTGCTGCTTATCTGCTGAAAACTCTGGCCGGGCGGCTACATTCAGTTTGTTTTGTGGTGTGTCACACTATATTCTTCGCATTCCTTGTTGTACCCATCGCAGGGCGCGCACCGCTGCGACGTGATACGGAACGTATGTTGACGCTGTTCACTCTTCTGTTTGCCCTTCTTCGGGGCTGAATTGGTCTTTGTGGATCTAGCAAGGTTCTTCATTTCTTTTGCCTTATATAAGTAGGTGCCAGTGCCCAGTGGCACCGCATTCAAGCGGAGCTTTGGTTGAACCCTGCGTGTCCGGTAACGGCGCTTGTTGTGAACGGCCCATCCCGGTTTTTCTGGCGGTAAAAGCGTATGTGTCAGGTCGTCCAGTCCTTCATAGAATCGCTTGACGTCCTCTGTGATTTTCTCAAACGCATCTTTGATTGTCTGATACATTTTCAGCAGGTCGCCCACCGGGTCTTCGGACCATTCCCGCGTGCCGTGTTCAGGATCGGTCGTCGTCATTGGCTTTCCGTTCCTTCCGCGCCGCAAACTGTGCAGCGCCTTCCGGGTATCTGGTAGGTTTCCCGGTCAGGTCTGCCGTTACGGCAAACTCCCGCAGGATATGCAGCAGAGGGACAGCAACAACGCCGGTTACTTTCACGCTCATAGGTTCAGCCCCCGTTCTGGTCTTTCCGTGCCTGCTTGTCCACCGCACTGATGATGTGCTTCACCACTTCTTCCATGGGCATATCACCTGCCGGAACCTTGAACATCACGCCCTGCGCCTGACCCGGATTTTCCTTTGCCTGCTTCATTGCATCTGCAACAATTTTCTCCATCATGCTGTCCATGTTGCCGGGCTGGCTGGCAGAAGGATCATTCCGCTTTTCTGCCGTGGCGGCAGTGGCATGGTCATCCTGCTTCTCCGTTGTGTCGGCAGTGGCAACAGGTTCAGCGGCAGGCGTGTCGCCGTACTCGCGCTTCCACATGGATTCAAACAGCGCGTCGATGATTACTTTCGCCATGGTCATAACGGCTTCTGCCTTCTTGCGGTTGCCGTTGCTGGTGTCTGCGATGGTATGTGCAACCGCTGCGGCTGCCATAAAAACCTGATTCGCACTGTCTCCCATTGTTTCCACGCTGAGCGAAGTTTCGCTCTTCATCTTCACGACCAGCTTTGCAATGTTCTTGCTCATAACACGACTTCCTTTCAGGACGGCACATTTCCGCCCACGTCACCAGTACCAGTGGCTTCATACGAATATTCTTTCAGCTCAATGTCCTGCACGCTGTCTTCATCCAGCCACTTGTTGATGATGCCAAACAGGTATTGCTTGCGCATCTGAATAATGTTCTTGTTGGTGGTGCCCAGAGAAAACATCTTGATAGCAACGCTCGCTACAAGCTGGGTCAGTTCATCTCCCTGCCCGTTCATTTCCACATAGGCACTTTTCCTCCCCGGCGCATCATGGCCCGTGAAAAACGCCAGAATATGCGTTTTGCTCTTATCCATGTAGTCGTCCCCCTTACGAAGGCAGGCCGTCGTCTGCATCCTGCGGCCTGCTGCCGGTGCCCGCCCAGTCGTCCACAGCAGCGCCAGAGCAGGTAGCACAGTCACCGAAGCACCCGGTGTTCGTGTTCTCTTTCAGCTTTGCCATCGCTTGCGCAATAGCGGTTGCCTTTTCGCCGTGCCACTGGACGCTATGGTCTTTGCCATATTCGATCTCGCTGTTGCGGGCGTTCCATGCATCATCCAGCATACCGTCCAGCTGGTTCTTCATGTCATCCAGCATCTTAATCGCCCGTTCCTTTCCCGGGCTGGACTGCACGATTACGTCAGTCAGTGCCATATCCGCGATCTGCGCGATATCTCCCGCGTGGCCGTCAACCTGAATTTCGATATCATCACCATTCAGGGTAACAGCTAAGTAGGCATCATACTCTTTTTTTCATCTTTTGTCCTTTCTATTGGTGTGAATATTCGGTCTGGTGGAGCATTCCGGGATTGAACCGGTTCCGGGGCTACACCCCCGGACGCGCCTGCATACTCCATAAAACGGGCGGCTTGACAGGCTGCCGCCCACCCATGCGGGCCGCCCTATGTATTCTTTCAGTCCTCAGTAGGTAGGACCCCCGACTGTCGGAATGGCCGGGGCAGCCGTCTGCGTCCCCACGTTTCCGGCTGCATGGTGGGCGTGATCCGGTGCGCCCAGACCTTTGCGGCTAATCTCGTGGGTCTCTGCCGCCGATCAGCACGCCGCCCAGCAGTAGGATCAGCCACAACGCCACCACGCCCATGCCAAACTCCGTTATCACTTTGACCCAGTACAGCAGCGCTGTCAGAATGACGGCCAGAACCAGCGTTCCCGCCAGAACGGCCACCAGAATAATCAGGTTCATTTCGCTTTTCGCCCTTTCTTCTGCTTGTGCTGCTGCGTCTGCCGGGACTTCCGGCGGTCTTTGCGCGGGCGGCAGTACAGCGTGGTCAGCGTGTCGAACCGGCGGTACGCCCCGCCGTCATGCCTTTTCTTGCTGTTGTTCATGTTCCTTCCGCTTCCTGTTCCTCTCGATCAGATTATCCAGCTCTTCCCGGGCCTTCTGCTCTTTCAGCAGTTCGTCCAAGCGCCAGTACCCGTATGACTTTCCCGCCGCGTCCGCCTTGCGCACATCGGCGGTCAGCGGATCAGCGGGCGGGTTCTTATACTTCTTGCGTACCCGTTCCGCAAATCGTTCTGCGCAAACGGGGCACCGCCGGGCGGTGACGTTATTTGAAAGGATCACCGCCCCGCAGTCAACGCAGGTCTTGATTATCACCGGTCCATTCCCCCCTTGTGGTTCTGGATGTAGCGCCGGATATCCTCCGCAAACTTTTTGCGCTTCCTGCGCTCTATCACTTCAAAGATGGTGTACATCGCTGCACACACCACGACGACCGCCACCGCCGCCGTGCCCATCATCTGGCACGCTCCCGCTTCAGCTGCTTTTCCAGCTCTAAGCGTTCGCACTCCCAGCGATACCGCCGGACACGCTCTTCCAGCAGGTTCACCTTCTGTTCCAGCTTCGTAGTGTAGCTGATGCTGCACCAGCCCCATGTCAGCAGGGCGGCAATGATGACGATCAGTGCGAACCACGCCACCGGTTCCCGTGCGGCTGCCTGCGCGGCATCCACGCCGTAGAACCACATGATAAAGTTCCTCATGCCGGTTCACTCTCCTTCTTGTCTTCCGGTGCCTGTGCGCCAGCCTTTGCCAGCTTCATGCCCTGAACCACGCCTGCGATATAGGTTGCTGCTTCCGGGTTCTCTGCCAGCAGTTCGGCCATTTCCTTACTCTGGCTCTTGTCCTTCTCGCTCATTCTTTCTCATGCTCCTTTGTTGTCCGCTCCTTCCTGCCGTGATATAATCAGGGCAGGAAGGAGGTGATTATTTTGACCGACCGCCAAAAACTCGTCTACGATCTGTCCATGCAGCTTACCGCCGCAGAGCTTGCAAAGGGGATTCCTCTCTCCGAAAACCCCGCCGCTTACGCTCTTGACACCTTTACCGGTTACATTGCGCTCTACTCTGCAATGGATCCCGCCAATTTTGACATTACTCTTGCTAAAATCAAAAAGGTGTAATCCCTACGACTGAGATCGGCAAATCTCTCAATGCTGTTTGGGCACTTTCCAAACGGCCAGACAGCATAATAATGAGTGTCCGCATCTCTGTGTAGGAAAGCTCTTGCTCTTGGCATTTTGCGATAATGTCATTGGCAAGGGCTTTCATTGTTTTGTCGTTCATGTCCCTGCCCTTGTTCTGGCACATGAACTTTGCCGGGTTCTCCATCCTCTCACCCCCTTTCTGTCGCTCTTGTGTTCGCTAAATTAACTTTACGAGTTCATTATAGTTTATCAAACTATCATTGTCAACCCCTTTTTCTTCTTTTTTCGTTGACTTAATTAACGCACCGTGCTATTATTATGGTAAAGGAGGTGAAACAAAGGTATGAAAGATAGAATCCGGGAGGTTCGAGAGCATTTTGGACTTAGTATGGAGAAGTTTGGTTCCCGCATTGGCATAGGCAAAGCGTCCATTAGTCTTTTGGAAAGCGGTAAGAACAATCCATCCGTTCAGACCATTACTCTTATCTGCCGGGAGTTCGGTGTAAACGAACAGTGGCTCCGCACTGGTGAGGGCGAAATGTTTGAGCAGACCCGGGCAAGCGTGCTGGATCGGCTGTCCACGGAATACGATCTGAGCAGGGAGCAGCGTTCCGTAATTGAAGCGTTCCTTGATCTGGATCCGCAGGAACGGGACGTGATTCTGAAGTATGTGCATAACGTTTTTGACCGTTCCGCAGAATCCGCAGCCCAGAGCACAGCAATACCCGATAAGGAAGCCCGGCGCATTGCCGAGAGCGACGAGTTCAAAGCCCTTCGGGAAAAGAACGAGCCGCCGGAGAGCGAATCGTGTACTACCGCCGGTTAGTTCTTCAACGCGCCGCTTCTGAGTGGCTGAAGAATCACCAGTAAATCCGCGCAAAAAGAAAAAGCCCACCGGGGGACAGGCCCGGTAGGCTTTTTCGTGTATACAAATTATTCTATGGGGGTATTATCTTATGAGAAAAATTTCTGTCTTTGCTGTTTCCTGTGCCGCCATTCTCCTTCTTTCCGCTTGTGGCAGTTCTTCCAGTTCCGCGCCTGCATCTAGCGGCGCTTCGTCTGCTGTGTCCAGTTCTTCGGAACCGGTTTCTTCCGTTTCCGTTTCATCTTCTGCATCGGTCGATGATGCGTTTTCCGATTTTGAAGCCGCGCTTTCCGAGAACGGTATTGCTTATACGGAAAAGGTTCGTATGGCTGCTGAACTTATCGGCGGCGTAAACGGCTACAAATACAAAACACCCGATTATAACATTGAGGTGTATACTTTTGATCCGTCGTCCGACGCTTATCTGACTGCCGAAAAGGACGGCACCGTTATCATGGAAGGCTTTGGCTCATTCCCTGCTTATGCTCACAAAGGCATGGTTCTCATGCAGACCGACAACCTTCCCCAGGAAGTGATTGACCTGTTCAATGCTATGTAAAGGCAAAGCCCCGTCTTTCTCTGTCGAAAAAGGCGGGGCTTTGATGAACGAGTTCTGCTTTTTAATGCAACTCCACTTCTATAAATAGTTGA
>OIWT01002490.1_pt1 | contig 18877 bp, 10 predicted proteins | sample 1587701 | NCBI WGS metagenome assembly OIWT01 (sample SAMEA3888904, study PRJEB22519) | human gut metagenome | biome: human gut; feature: human-associated habitat; material: faeces | place: Denmark | collected 2009
GCGTGGAACATCGCGGTGCGCACCAGGGGCGTTTTCACTCACCGCGATGATTTTCTGGGGCCCGCGTGCGTAGAAAGGGGCCTGGTGCGCCCGGGAATCTCACCAATCTCCAATTCCAGGTGTGAGCTTGTTTTGGCAATTCTGCTACCACCTGTCCAGCCACCCAGCCCCACAGTTGCGTCTGCGCCATCCGTCCTCGCCAGGTGTGAGCCTAATCTGGCGGATCCGCTGCCACCTGTCCGTGCGTCATGCCTCGCAACCGCGTCCGCGCCATCCGCCCTCGCCGGGTGTGAGCCTAATCGGGCGAAACCGCTGTCACCTGTCCGGGCGTCCTGCCTCGCAACCGCGTCCACGCCATCTGCCCTTGCCGGGTGTGAGCCTAATCTGGCGAAATCGCTGCTATCTGGGATGCCTTGCCGTCCAGATTCTTTGCCGACCGTCAGAGGGCAAGGCAACGGAGTATCTGTTCCTTTGTCGGACGAACCGGAAGCCTCAGAAGATCACCTGCGATTTGACGCTTCTCTTCAGTGCTTAATTGAGCGTATGTCTTCCTGAAGATATTTCGGATGTTCTTGTCAATTGTCATACAGAGCTGCAAGTCAGTCAATGACCCTTTTACACTTCTTTGCTTTTCATTTTTCTGAAGCTCATCGATGTTCTCGTACGGCTCAACATCAGCAATCGTCGTCCAGTCCTGCCCCTTGTCTTCGCGCCCGTTGACACTTTCAAGGTCTCGGTATGACGGACGATTGATGTGGAAAAGAAAACTCTTTGGAGTCATGTATAATCGTTCTACGGCGGGGATGTCCAAAAAGGAGAGTGGCGAGATCATTCCGGACTGGTCGCTGCGGAATTGCTTCGGGTTCGCTGTCCGTCGTGGGATGAATATCGATTTCTGCGGAAGAGTATCTGCCGCTTGACATATATCACCGATGAAGAGGTATCTTGCAGAACAGTAATCGTATCCCAGGGCTGTGTCGCTAACCAGGTGATGTACTGGATTTCGAAGTACATAGTTTACAGCTGACAAGGTTCTGTTGAGTGTATCGAGGTGGTCGATATAATAGCCCTTCTCTCCTAATTTGCCGGATCTCATGTACTTGTGGTTGAATCGCTTCGTGTATGAATTGCGAAAAATCGAAGTGAATCTGGAAATTTCTTCAGTCGACGCCACAATGTGGATGTGGTTGGACATGAGGGCGTAGGCGTAGATGCTCGTTTCGGTTTTAATTGCAGCCATCGCCATTTTCGAGATGCCGCAGCGATAGTCGTCATCATCTCTGAACATGACTTCGCCGTTGGATTTGACGCAGATGTGGAATAAAGAAGTAGTCATAGTTAACAGTTTTAAAGTCGTTGTAGATTGACTTCCAAAACTGTGCCTGCACGGTGCGTTCTTTCCAGGTGTGAGCCTGTTTCGGCGAAACCGCTGTCACCTGTCCAGCCACCCTGCTCCACAGTTGCGTCTGCGCCATCCGCCTTTGCCAGGTGTGAGCCTGTTTCGGGGAAATCGCTGTCACCTGTCCGTGCGTCCTGCCCCACAGTTGCGTTTGCGCCATCCGCCTTTGCCAGGTGTGAGCCTGTTCTGGAGATTACGCTGCCACCTGTCCGGGCGTCCTGCCCCACAGTTGCGTCTGCGCCATCCGTCCTCGCCAGGTGTGAGCTTGTTTTGGCAATTCTTCTGCAACCTGGCCAGCCACCCTGCTCCGCGACCCAAACTGCTTATTTTGCTTTCAATTTGTAAGTGAACAACACAAAACACGATTTATACAGAAAGCGACCAACCTTAAAAATGAACACTTTTATCGTTGACTTTCAAATTGAAACGGGAATGTTTGATTGCTCTTTCAATCATGTAATGATATGGCTAAGTTCGTGACAAAGTGAAATTGTAAATGTTATAAGCTATTGATTAATGGTTGAATAAGTACTAATGTGGAAGAGTGTAGAATTATTTTAGATAATATTGTTTTTATTAATTAATTGCTATATTTGTCGTGGGCGCTTGAGTCGACCGAAGCAATCATTAACTTTAAATTTTACTTTTTATGGCAAAGCAATTATCAGTTGAAGAGTATCAGAAGTTGACCAAGCTCCGAGAAGCAGACAGATCGCGTATGTGGAGGTTTTAGATTTAAAACGAACATAGAGCCTAAGTTTTGTCCGCAATGTGGAAGAGACACGTTGCTCCTTGTAGGAGTCGGTGTTTATGTGTGCGCCAGTTGTGGAAGTTTAACAGAGTAGGGTCAGGAGTAACAGATTCTGGCGGGGATTCCCGAATCAAGACTTCTCCAGAGTCATATCAGACGACTAAAGGCCATCGCTCCATAGGAGATACATTGAGTTTTAAAACCAAGTAATCCCGAAGCATTTACAGTTCTGCAATGAGACTGATTTTCAAAATCGATCTCGTGTTTATCAGAACAATGCTTGTAAAAACATAATCATCAATGATTAAAGGTCGATTTTATTATTGCATTCTATCGCTTCTCCTTTTTCTGTTCTCATCCCAGTCGTATGCCGGGATAGTCCTGAAAGGCGTGGTGGCAGACAACGGAGGGGTCACGCTCCCCGGGGCGCTGCTGGTGCTTCAGGATGCGGGCGGCGCAGTGGTGAGTTCTGCCGAGACGGATGCGGATGGCGCTTTCTCTATAGAGGCGGAAAAGGCTGGTGAATACCACCTTTCCGCTTCTGCTTTCTTGTTCAATACGGTAACGCGCACCGTTAGCGTGACGGGAGAGGCGGAGCAGAATGTGGGTACGATTGTGCTTGAGCCGCAAGAAACGCTGGACGCCGCGAAAGTGAGCTCTGAGCGTAAGTATGTGCAGACCAAGGTGAACGGCTTCGCTTATGATGTGGCCTCCGATCCTGATGCGGAAAAACTTACGGCGCGTGAGCTCCTTTTGCGTATCCCGTTCGTGAAAGTGGATCCTCAGACACAGGCGGTGCAGGTGCTGGGCAATGATGTGGAGTTCACCGTGAACGGCAAGAAGAGCACATTGCTGAGCAAGGACAATCAGGCATATATGACCAAGCTCATTACAGGTGGGAAATTGAAATCTATCCAACTGGTGACGCAGACTTCCGGGCGCGATGCCGACAAAGCCGCAGTTATCAACCTTGACACGCAGGATGCCCTCGGCGATCTGATAGCGGGCCAGTTGAGAGTGGATGCCGGTGACGATGCGCATGTAGGTGGCTACGCCGGACTGACATCCAAGAACGGCGGCCTAGTCTACGACGTGTCCTATAAATATACGTGGTCCGATCTCTATGGCAGCGAGACGCGTCAAAACGTGGATTATCTTAAGTCTGAGGAATACAGCAAGTCTGAAATCTTCGACCGGACGGATCCGACGCGAGACAACCGTCATGTGGCAAACTTGCGCTCCAGCTATGACTTCACTCCGGAGAGCCGCCTGTTTGTGGAGGCGTCAGCGGACGTGGACGATGCTCACAACGCTCTGAGGGCCGGAAGCACATATTGGGACAAGTCCGGAGCGGTGGTGTCAGAGTCGTCCAGCGAGGGGAGCAGCAAGATGAACATCGGCAGGTATAAGGCGTCTGCCGGCTGGCAGCGTTCTTCAGCTGAGCATCCGTCACGCCTGTTCACTCTTCAGTACGCTTTCGACGGGAGCGATATGTCAAGCTCCTATGACCAGACTGTGACCGGCCCGACGGGCTCTGGCAGGACCACATATGGCAACAGCACATCAATGCGTGAACACACGGTGTCGGCGGACTACGGTGATATGCTTCGCGGCGGAAGTACCTGGTATTTGACCGGGAAGTATGTCAATCGAAGTTACGAGAGCCGCAACTACCTCAATTATACTCAGCAGGTGGGATCCGTGAAGGGCAGCTGGTCTAAGATGGGTGAGAAATGGATGGTGGATGCCAAACTGTCCGGGGAACTGGTCTCTGACTACAGTACATCGTTCGACTTGCTGTACGGCTTGCGCCTCGTGTATCGTCCGGCCCTGCGCCATTCCCTGACTCTTAATGTTGCGAAAGAGGCCTTCCGTCCGGACATCAATTATCTTAACCCGTACAAGGATGAGTCTGTCCCCGGCATCATCGTGCAGGGCAACCCGAATCTGAAGAACGAGAGGTACTACAACGCCATGCTGATGTATCAGTTTTTCAGTGGTAAGTCCGTCAATCTTTCTGCTTTGGTCAGCGAGCGCTATACAAATAATGGCGTGTTTGCTTATGACAAGGTTCTTGAGGACGGAGTGCTATATCATACCTATGACAATATAGGTAAAGCCAGTTATTTGTTCTTTAGCGGAACGGTTGATGTGACTCCATGGCCGTGGCTGAATATGTCATTGGCCTTCTCATTACGCAACCAGTCTTATTCTTATTTTGATCAGACGAATTGTTTCTGGACAAGGTTTATGTATTTTCAGACTGAAATTGCTTTGTGGAAAGGAGCAAAACTTGATGGCCATGCTTTTTATACGGATCCATCATTATTCTTGGGGGATATGGGGATTCAAACAAACAGTGCCAAGAATGTTCTTGCAGAATGCTCTATGGGGCTGACTCAGAATATAGGGGATAATCTTAGTGTCCAGATTGGAACTATTCAACCGTGGTCAAAGTATACGGTGTACCAAAGCAGTTCTATATCGGATGAGATGCTTAATAATAAAACTTACCAAAGAGCGGGTAGAAGTTTTTTCTTCCGTCTCCGGTACAGTTTCGGCCGTTTCAAGGGCTATGTCCCATTCAATAGCCGCAGCATCGACAACTCCGACCGCAGGAAATAGCAGAGAGCTAATCAATCGTCCATTCGGCACCGTCCTTGGTGTCTTTGACCTGGATGCCGAGGGCTTTGAGGGAGTCGCGGATGTGGTCGGAGACGGCCCAGTCCTTGGCCGCCTTTGCGGCAGCGCGCTGCTCCAGCACCATGTCCATCAGTCCGCCGATTACCTTGCCGTCAGAGCCGGCCGCCGCGTCCTCGTCTTTGAGGCCGAGCACCCCGAACACGATGTCGTCGAAGAGCCGGACAAGAGTCTGGATGTCGCCGGCCCCGAGCGTCACCTGCCCCGCCTTGGCCGAGTTGATGATGCGGACGGCCTCCGAGATGTGCGCAAGGGCCACCGGAGTGTTCATGTCGTCGCAGAGGGCATCGTAGATGCCCTCGAATATGGCCTTCACCTCCGCGCTTTCCGCAGGGCAGCTGTCCGGGGCGGTGGACAGGGTCTGCTCGCCGTACCGGTACTGAGGAACGGACTTCCCTGCCATCGCGTAGAGGTCTTTCGCCGCCTGCATCAGCCTCTTGAGTCCTTTTTCCGAAGCCTGGAGGGCTTCGTTGGAGAAGTCCAGAGTACTGCGGTAGTGGGCCTGGAGGGTGAAGAAGCGCACGGTCATCGGACTGTAAGCCTGATCAAGTTTCGGGTGGTCGCCTGCAAAAAGCTGCGGCAGGGTGATGAAGTTGCCGAGCGACTTGCCCATCTTCTGCCCGTTTATCGTGATCATGTTGTTGTGGACCCAGTAATGTACGCCCTGAGTGCCGCGCATCGCCTCGTTCTGGGCAATCTCGCACTCGTGGTGCGGGAACATCAGGTCCATCCCGCCTCCGTGTATGTCAAACTCGCGCCCGAGGTATTTCTCCCCCATCACCGAGCACTCCAGATGCCATCCCGGGAATCCCTCTCCCCAAGGGGACGGCCAGCGCATGATATGCTGAGGCTCCGCCTTTTTCCAGAGGGCGAAGTCGTAAGGGGCGCGTTTGTCGGACTGCCCGTCCAGGTTGCGGGTGCCTTCGAGGGTGTCGTCCAGATTGCGTCCGGACAGGACTCCGTAGTGGAAGTCCCTGTTGTATTTCTCCACATCGAAGTACACGCTTCCGTTGCTCTCGTAGGCGTAGCCCGCGTCGAGAATCTTCCTGATGGCCTCGATCTGCTCTATGATGTGGCCGGACGCCCTCGGCTCTATGGACGGCGGCGCCACGTTCAGGAGACGCATGGCCTCGTGGTAGCGGAAAGTGTAGGTCTGCACTACCTCCATCGGCTCAAGCTGCTCCAGCCTTGCCTTCTTGGCTATCTTGTCCTCGCCCTCGTCGGCGTCGTGTTCAAGATGGCCCACATCCGTGATGTTGCGGACATAGCGTACCTGGTATCCCAGATGCCGCAGCAGTTTGCTGAGGACATCGTATGTGATTCCCGGTCTCGCATGGCCCAGATGGGCTTCCCCATATACGGTAGGGCCGCAGACATACATCCCGACATGGCCCGGGTTGATTGGCACGAACAGCTCCTTTCTGCGCGAAAGGGTATTGGTAAGGCTAAGATCTCTCATTGTTGATTGTCGATAATCCCACGAATATACGAATAAAAATGCTTACTTTAGCCTTATGAAATTCATAAGCTGGAATGTCAACGGCCTGAGAGCCGTCGCCGGGAAAGGTTTCCCCGAGATATTCAAGGCCCTGGACGCCGATTTTGTATGCCTGCAGGAGACTAAACTTCAGGATGGGCAGATAGATATGGAGTTTGAGGGCTACCGTTCGTACTGGAACTATGCCGTCAAGAAAGGTTACTCCGGCACCGTCATATATACGCGGCTGGAGCCGATCAGCGTCAGCTGCGGCATGCAGAATGAGGAGCACGACCAGGAGGGGAGGGTCATAACCCTTGAGATGCCTGACTTCTACTTGGTCAATGTCTACACCCCCAACTCACAGGACGGATTGCGCCGGCTCGACTACAGGATGAAGTGGGAAGACCATTTCCGTGCATATGTCAGCGGCCTTGCCGGGAATAAGGGAGTGGTGATATGCGGAGACATGAACGTGGCCCACGAGGAAATAGACCTCAAGAACCCTTCCACAAACCATCTTAACGCCGGTTTCTCCGACGAGGAGCGTGCCAAGATGAGTGAACTCCTCGCAGCCGGGTTCCATGACAGCTGGAGAGAGCAGCATCCCGGAGAGGCCAAATACTCATGGTGGTCATACAGGATGCGGGCCCGTGAAAGGAATGTGGGTTGGCGTATTGACTATTTCCTTGTCTCAGACAGCCTCAGGGAGAGAATCGAGACTACGGACATCCACAACGAAATCCTTGGCTCGGACCACTGTCCGGTGGAATTGGACCTGGCCTTCTAGGCGGATTTTTTCCTGGAGCCGAGCAGCTCGAACAATACCACGGCCGCAATGCCGACAGCGCACCAGATGACTGCTCCCGGGATCTGAAGATCAAGAGGGGAGACGCTGCCCGTGCGCAGAAGCTGTGCTGCCTCCACAGCCTCGCTGTCGTACCATGGCCACACCCTCACGAGCGACCCGAACACGAAGCCCAGCAGAACCAGCATGGTCTGTTTCTCCCAGCGGGCGAGCAGCCAGTGCAGGAGTTTGGCGAATGCCAGTATCCCCACCACGCAGCCCACGCCGAACATGATGATTACCGGCCAGTTGAGGTCGGTGATCGCCTGCATGATATAGTGGTATTTGCCCATCACCAGCAGGATGAAGCTCCCCGAGATGCCCGGCAGAATCATCGCGCAGATGGAGATGGCTCCGCAGAGGAATATGAACCAGATGTTGTCAGTGGTCTTGGTCGGGGACATCGTGCAGATCACGAGCCCCAGCGCAAGGCCGATGACGGCCGGAATCAGGTCGGCGCCGCGGAAGTCCTTGATGCCGTGCACCATCACCACGGCGGACGCGAGTATCAGGCCGAAGAAGAATGCCCAGGTCAGGATCGGGTAGTAAGTCAGGCACCATGTGACCAGCTTGGCGAGTGAGAACACACTGAGCAGCACGCCCACGAGCAGCGCCACCAGGAAATCACCATTTATCAGGCGCCAGAACTCCCGGAACTTCCCGTGCAGCAGGGATTTCCAGGTCTCCTTTTCGGTCACGGCGTTGAGCGCGCCGACTATGTCCGAGTAGATGCCCGTCAACAGGGCTATGGTGCCGCCGCTCACGCCGGGCACGACATTGGCCGCTCCCATTCCGAAGCCTTTGAGGGCGACGATGATATGATGCATCAAAGATTTCATCTGATTATGTTGAGATAATTCTTTATTTCGGAGAATACGGCCGACTGGCTCGGGATGTTTCCGTTTTCCGGAGGCAGGATCACGAGGTCGAACACGTCTCCCTTGAGTTGCCTGCGCCCTATCTTGAAGCATGCCCGGCTGCACCGCGCTTCATATTCAGCCCAGAAAGCATCTTCCGGGTCGGCGAGGGAGATGAGAAGTTCGCCCGCCCCTTGCGCGGCCCTTTCGCCTCTGGACTTTTTCTTGATTGTCCCGGCCAGGTCGATATCCTTGCCGGTGGGGCAGAAGATATGCACGGGGATGTTGTTGTAACTGAAGAACTGTGAGACAGCGGCCCTGACGGCGTCACTGTCTTCCTGCTGCGGGGCGACGAGCACGGTCGCTTCGCGTATGGCGCTCAGCGGGTGCAGGCCGTGCGGGGTGTTGCTTTCATTGCGCCTGAGCGCGATGAGACGCAGAAGCAGCACAAACGGGTTCTTCATCGGGCTTCGTTTGAGGAGAAGAGTTCCCGGATTTCGCGCTTGGCCTCTTTCCAGCGCGGGATGTCGATCTTGGTCCCGATGACCTCCACTACCTTGGCGGCGATGATGGATCCGACTTCTCCGCATTCTTTGAGGCTGCGCCCAAGAGAGTGCGCATAGAGGAAGCCTGCCGCATAGGTGTCTCCGGCGCCGGTGGCGTCCACAGTCTCGGCCGGCCAGGCCTGGATGAACTGGACTTCCTCTCCGGATCTGATCCAGCTTCCGTCCTTGCCGATTTTGACGACGGCGATTTCGCAGAGCTTTGCAATCTCGTCAAGCGCTTTGAGCGGATCGTCGAGCTTGGTGAACGACTTGGATTCCGTCTCGTTGGCGAACACGATGTCCACATATCTCTCCACGATGTCGTGGAGGAAGGCAAGGTTCGACTCCACCACATTGTATGACGCCATGTCGAGCGATATGATGCATCCGGCGTTGTGGGCGAGTTCCACGGCTCTGCGTATGAGGGCCTGGTTCTGGACAAGATAGCCTTCTATGTGGAAATAGTCGTAGCCCTCGAACCACTCCGGCTTAAGGTCTTCCGGCACCAGGTCCAGGGCGGCGCCGAGATAGACGGCGAAGGTGCGCTCGGCGTTGCCGCCGCTTACGAATACCATGGAGCGTCCGCTGGAGTGCGGGCTTTTCAGGAGCACGGTCTTGACCCCGTATTGCTCCTGATCGCTCTTGAACAGGAGTCCGAGCTCGTCGTCCCCTATCTTCCCGATGAAACTGGACGGCATGCCGAGAATCGAGGTGCAGGTGATTGTGTTGGCGGCAGAACCGCCGGCCACATACTTCACCCCGAGAGGCTTGAGCGCTGCCCAGATCTTGTCTCCGGTCTCCATGTCAACATGTTGCATGCTGCCTTTCGGAAGATGGTAGTTGTTGAGGAGCGAGTCATCCTGCAGAACTGCCAGGATGTCGGTGAGGGCGTTCCCTATTCCAAGTATCGATTTCATATCTTGCAAAATTAGCATAATTATCCGTAAATTTGCGCCCTATATGAATAAGAAAGCGACCAAAGTGCTTAAGTACCTTCTGTCCGTCGGACTGGCGGCTGTACTGGTATGGTTTGCCTTCCGTGGCGTCGACTGGAAAGCATTCCTTGAAGGACTCAAGGAGACGAGATGGGGGTATGTGCTGGTCTTCACCCTGGTCTCAGTGCTGGCCTTGTTCTTCAGGGAGGAGAGGTGGAAATTGATGATGGAGCCTCTTGACCCGGATGTGAAGAGGCTTGATGCGTGGGATGCGTCGAATGTGGGCAATCTGGTGAATGTGGTCCTCCCCGGAGCAGGGGAGTTCATCCGCGGGGGATATATAAAATCCAACAAGATGAGCTACAACAAGATTCTGGGCACCATCGTCTGCGAGCGTGCCTGGGATGTCTTGGCTGTGCTCTTCATGCTGGTCCTTGCTCTTGTCCTGAAATGGAACACATTCGGAGAGTTTTTCCTCACCAATATCTGGAATCCGCTTACGCACAGTTTCGGATTCTCGATGTGGTGGATTCTGGCCCCGATTCTTGTCGCCCTTGCCGTATTCGTCTGGGGCGTTTTCCATTGGCAGGAGAGGTATCCTTTCTGCGCCAAGGTCGCCGGTGCGGTACGCGGCCTCGGGGCCGGCATCGCCAGTTTTGCGCATATCCGTCGCAAGTGGGCGTTCGTGTTGTATACCATAGGTATATGGGTGACATATCTCCTGATGACCTACTATAATTTCCTGGCGATTCCTGCGCTTGCCCATCTGACGTTCTTCGATTCTCTCTTCGTGTCCGCCGTGGGCAACATAGCTTCTGTAATCCCGGTTCCCGGCGGTATAGGGGCGTATCATTATCTTGTCGCGCTGACATTGGAGTCCATCCATGGCGCGACCTGGGAGACGAGCCTGCTTTTCGCCACCTTGAGCCACGAGACCCATGCGCTGCTTATAATCCTGCTGGGTGTGGCTTCTTATGTCCGCCTTTCAGTACGCAAGAGAAAATAATGGAAAGTGTTTTGAATTGTTCAAAACACTTTCTAACTTTGCACTCCCTTGAGTTTTCAGGGATAACGGACGGTTCCGTAGCTCAGTTGGATAGAGCAACAGCCTTCTAAGCTGTGGGTCCCGCGTTCGAGTCGCGGCGGAATCACACAACACAAAAAGCCGACCTCTCTTAGGCCGGCTTTTGAAGTGTTTATATGGCAGGGGTATTCGGCCCCTGCCATGTTTTTAGAGTTCGTTGAGTTCCTGCGTGAGCTCGTCCTTGCGTCCTACGATGATGTCCTGGTATTCCTTCAGACCGGTACCGGCCGGAATCAGGTGACCGCAGATGACATTCTCCTTGAGGCCTTCGAGGTGGTCGACACGGCCGCGGATGGCGGCTTCGCTGAGCACCTTGGTGGTCTCCTGGAAGGATGCCGCAGAGATGAAGCTGTCGGTCTTGAGCGCCGCCCTCGTGATGCCCTGAAGCACGAGACGTGCCGTGGCAGGACGGGTCTGGCGAGCTGTCATCATCTCAAGTCCCTGACGCTCAAGCGAAGAGTTCTCGCTGCGCAGGTCGCGGGCGGAGATAATCTGTCCGACTTCGTAGCGCTGTGAGTCTCCTACGCTGAGAACCACGTATTTGCCGTAGATGCTGTCGTTGACGTCGGTAAACTTCCACCTGTCTACCATCTCCTCGCTGAGGAACTCGGTGTCGCCAGGGTTGGTTATCTCGACCTTGCGCATCATCTGGCGCACGATGATCTCGAAGTGCTTGTCGTTGATCTTCACGCCCTGGAGACGGTAGACGGCCTGTACTTCGTTGACGATGTACTCCTGCGCCCTGACCGGTCCGAGGATGTTGAGGATGTCGCTTGGAGACACGCCTCCGTCAGAAAGCGGTGTGCCGGCCTTGACATAGTCGTTCTCCTGCACAAGGATCTGCTTGCTGAGCGGTACGAGGTAGTGTTTCTCGACACCGTACTTGTTCTTGACGACAATCTCGCGGTTGCCTCGTTTCACCTTGCCCATGAGCACTTCTCCGTTGATTTCGGAGAGTATGGCAGGGCTTGACGGGTTTCGGGCCTCGAAGAGTTCCGTGACGCGCGGGAGACCACCGGTGATATCGCTGGCCTTGCCGATAGCGCGAGGAATCTTCATGATGACTTCTCCGACCTTGACCTTGTTGCCGTTCTCGGCCATGAGGTGGGCGCCGACAGGCAGGTTGTACTGCTTGATGCTGTCGCCGGCCTCGTTGACGATCACGAGAGTAGGGCTCTTGGTCTTGTCCTTGGACTCGATGATGACCTTGTCAGTGCTGGTCGAGTATTCGTCGGCACTCTCCTTCTGGTAGGTCACGCCCTCGATCATGTTCTCGAAGCGGACGGTACCTGCGGTCTCCACGATGGTGGTGGCGTTGTATGCGTCCCAGTCGCAGATGAGGTCGCCCTTCTTGACCTTGTCGCCGTCATTCTTGTAGAGCACCGCTCCATAAGGCACGTCGTACTGAGAGAAGGTGATGCCAGTGTTCTCATCGAGGATGCGGAGCTCGGCCATGCGGCTGACAACGACAACCTCCTTGCGCCCGTCGTCAGAAATCCTGTCGATGGTGCGGAGTTCCTCAAACTTGAGGACACCGTCGTATTTGGACTCGATGGATGAGTCCGCTGCTGAAGAAGATGCCGTACCGCCGACGTGGAAGGTACGCAGAGTCAGCTGGGTACCAGGCTCGCCGATGGACTGTGCCGCGATGACTCCGACAACTTCGCCCTTCTCGACCATACGGCTGGTGGCGAGGTTGCGTCCGTAGCACTTGGCGCAGACGCCCTTGCGGCTCTCACAGGTCAGCACGGAGCGGATCTCCACCTGCTCGATAGGAAGCGAGTCGATGAGGTCGGCCTCCTTCTCGCGGATTTCTTCTCCGGCCTTGATGATGAGCTCACCCGTGAGAGGATTGAAGATATCGTGCACGGAGGTGCGTCCGAGAATCCTCTCTCCGAGGGATTCCACGACTTCGTCCTTGTTCTTGATGGCTGTGGCGATAAGTCCGCGGAGCGTGCCGCAGTCCTGCTCGTTGATGATCACATCGTGTGACACGTCCACCAGACGCCTTGTCAGGTATCCTGCGTCCGCAGTCTTCAACGCCGTATCGGCCAGACCCTTACGGGCACCGTGGGTGGAGATGAAGTACTCGAGCACCGTCATTCCTTCCTTGAGGTTGGAGACGATAGGGTTCTCGATGATGTCGGCTCCTGAGGCACCGGCCTTCTGAGGCTTGGCCATAAGTCCACGCATGCCGCAGAGCTGCTTGATCTGTGTGGTGGAACCACGGGCTCCTGAATCAAGCATCATGTAGACAGGGTTGAAGCCCTGCTGGTCGGCTGAGATCTGGTTGGTCACGATCTTGGTCAGCTTGTTGTCCACTGCGGACCAGAGGTCGATGACTTTGTTGTATCGCTCGTTGTTGGTGATGAAACCGTTGTCGTAGTCGTCACGGATGTTGGCGACCTGCTTGTAGGCGTCTTCCACGAGGGAGGTCTTCTCCGCAGGGACGAGCACGTCTCCGAGGTTGAAGCTGATGCCGGCGCGGAACGCCTGGTCGTATCCGAGGTTCTTGATGTCGTCGAGGAACTTCGCGGTGCGGGTCACGCCCGTGTGCTTGATGACATCGGTGATGATCTTCCTGAGGGACTTCTTGCCGAGCAGTTCATTGACATACGGCACCTCGTCCGGAACATACTGGTTGACGATGATTCGTCCAGCCGAGGTCTCGACCATCTGCGTACCCTTGGAAGGGTCCTGCTTGTCGGCAGGGAGACGGACGAAAATCTTGGCGTGCATGTCGATGGCTTTCTCGTTGTATGCCACGATGACCTCTTCGGCGGAGTAGAACTTCATGTCCTCTCCCTTTGCGCCCGGGCGGATCTTGGTGATATAATAGAGTCCGAGCACCATGTCCTGTGAAGGCACGGTGATAGGCGCGCCGTTGGCCGGGTTGAGAATGTTCTGAGAACCGAGCATGAGCAGCTGGGCCTCCATCACGGCAGCGTTGCCGAGCGGGAGGTGCACCGCCATCTGGTCACCGTCGAAGTCGGCGTTGAACGCCGTACAGGCGAGAGGGTGCAGCTGGATGGCCTTGCCTTCTATCATTCGCGGCTGGAAAGCCTGGATACCGAGCCTGTGGAGGGTAGGTGCACGGTTGAGGAGCACCGGATGGCCCTTCATCACATTCTCGAGGATGTCCCAGATGACCGGATCCTTGCGGTCCACGATCTTCTTGGCTGACTTCACTGTCTTGACGATGCCGCGCTCGATGAGCTTGCGGATGATGAACGGCTTGTAGAGCTCGGCCGCCATGAACTTAGGCAGACCGCACTCGTGCATGTTCAACTCCGGACCGACCACGATGACGGAACGCGCGGAGTAGTCCACACGCTTACCGAGGAGGTTCTGGCGGAAGCGGCCCTGCTTGCCCTTGAGTGAGTCTGAGAGAGACTTGAGCGCCCTGTTGGACTCGCTCTTGACTGCGGAAGACTTCTTGGAGTTGTCGAAGAGTGAATCGACGGCCTCCTGGAGCATGCGCTTCTCGTTGCGGAGAATCACTTCAGGAGCCTTGATCTCGATGAGCCTCTTGAGACGGTTGTTGCGGATGATCACGCGGCGGTAGAGGTCGTTGAGGTCGGTGGTCGCGAAACGGCCTCCGTCGAGAGGCACGAGCGGACGCAGATCCGGCGGAATCACAGGAACCACCTTCATCACCATCCACTCAGGACGGTTGATGCCCTTTGACTCCTGGAACCACTTGACTACCTGAAGCCTCTTGAGGACTTCTGCCTTGCGTTGCTGCGAGGTCTCGGTGAGCATCCTCTGACGGAGCTCCTTTCCGAGTTCCTCCACATCGATCTCCTTGAGCAGGTCATAGACTCCCTCCGCACCCATCTTGGCGATGAACTTGTCAGGATCGGAGTCTGGGAGATTGTTGTTGCCCGGGATGCGTGCGAGGATGTCAAGATACTCGTCCTCTGAGAGGAGGGCCATCTTCTCCACCTCCGCCGCGCCAGGCTTCACCACTATGTATTTCTCATAGTAGATGACAGACTCAAGCTTCTTGGCCGGAAGGCCGAGGAGGGCGGAGATCTTGTTAGGCGCAGACTTGAAGTACCAGATATGCGCTACCGGGACGGTCAGCGTGATGTGGCCCATCCTTTCGCGGCGCACTTTCTTCTCGGTCACTTCGACGTTGCACCTGTCGCAGACAATGCCGCGATAGCGGATTCTCTTGTACTTTCCGCAATAGCACTCGTAGTCCTTGGTCGGGCCGAAGATCTTCTCGCAGAAGAGTCCGTCCCTCTCAGGCTTGTAGGTCCTGTAGTTGACGGTCTCCGGCTTGAGGACTTCGCCGCATGAACGTGCGGTGATGTCCTCAGGAGATGCCAGCGAGATGCTTATCGTCTGGAAGTTGCTCTTAATCTTATTGTCTTTATTATTGAATGCAGGCATATTGTTATTCGTTCAAACAATTATTCCAAAGTAACCTTGAGACCGAGACCGCGGAGTTCGTGGAGGAGCACGTTGAGTGACTCCGGAATACCTGCTGGCGGGATAGGGTCTCCCTTGACGATGGCTTCGTAAGTCTTTGACCTTCCGACAACGTCATCGGACTTGACGGTGAGGATTTCCTGGAGGGCGTTGGCTGCGCCGAATGCTTCGAGCGCCCACACCTCCATCTCTCCGAACCTCTGTCCTCCGAACTGTGACTTACCGCCGAGAGGCTGCTGGGTGATGAGCGAGTAAGGTCCGATTGAACGGGCGTGCATCTTGTCATCGACCATGTGACCGAGCTTGATCATGTAGATCACACCCACAGTGGCCGGCTGGTCGAAGTAGTCTCCGGTGCCGCCGTCGCGCAGACGGGTCTTGCCGAATCTCGGCACGCCTGCCTTGTCGGTGTAGCTGCATATCTCGTCGATGCTCGCACCGTCGAAAATCGGGGTGCTGAACTTCAGCCCGAGCCTGTAGCCTGCCCATCCGAGCACGGTCTCATAGATCTGGCCGAGGTTCATACGTGAAGGCACGCCGAGAGGGTTGAGGACGATGTCCACCGGAGTACCGTCCTCGAGGAACGGCATATCCTCCTGTCGCACGATCTTGGCGACGATACCCTTGTTGCCGTGACGGCCGGCCATCTTGTCGCCGACGGTGATCTTGCGCTTCTTGGCGATGTACACCTTCGCTATCTGCATCACTCCGTTAGGAAGCTCGTCTCCGATCTTTATCTTGTCCATCTCGCGCTTGCAGATGGCCTGCTCCGTCTTGAGGGCGATGCAGTAGTTGTTGATAAGGTCGCGGATCAGTTCGTTGGTTTCCTTGTCGGTGGTCCACTTGTTGGAATTGATATTGTTGTAGTCGATGCTCTTGAGGACTTCGGCGGTGATCTTCTTGTCCTTCTCGAGGATCTCCACGCCGTAGAGGTCGGTTATGCCGGCGCTCTTCTTGTTCTTCGTGAGCACTGCGAGCTTCTGCAGGAAGTCGGCGCCGAGCTTCTCGGCCTTGCGGTCGTACTCTGCCTGACGCATCTCCAGCCTGGCTTTCTGGTCGTTCTTGGCCGCACCCTTGCGAGTGGTCTCCTTGGAGATTTTGGTGTAGAGGGCAGTCTTGATCACGGTGCCGCTCAGTGACGGGTTCGCCTTGAGGGAAGCGTCCTTGACGTCGCCGGCCTTGTCGCCGAAGATCGCCTTGAGGAGTTTCTCCTCAGGTGACGGGTCGCTCTCTCCCTTAGGGGTGATCTTGCCGATCATGATGTCGCCCGGCTCGATGTGGGCGCCCACGCGCACGATTCCGTTATCGGCGAGGTTGCGGGTCGCGTCCTCGCTGACGTTAGGGATATCTGAGGTGAGCTCCTCCATTCCGCGCTTGGTGTCACGGACTTCGGTGAGGTACTCGTCCACATGCACTGAGGTGAGGACATCCCACTTGACCATCTCCTCGGACAGCACGATGGCGTCCTCGTAGTTGTAGCCCTTCCATGGCATGAACGCCACTTTGAGGTTGCGTCCGAGTGCGAGCTCGCCGTTCTGGGTGGCATAGCCCTCGGTGAGGATCTGGCCCTTGACCACCTTGTCGCCCTTCTTCACGATAGGCTTCAGGGTGATGGTCGTGCTCTGGTTGGTCCTGCGGTAGATAGGCATCTTATAGGTGGTCTCCTCCGGCAGGAAGCTGACGAACGCCTCGCCTTCGGTGCGCTCGTACTTCACGCGGATTTCGTTGGCGTCCACATAGGTGACTTCACCGTTGCGGCTGGCCACAACCTGGGTGCGTGAGTCGATGCAGGCCCTCTCTTCCAGACCGGTACCCACTACAGGGGATTCCGGCTTGAGGAGCGGAACGGCCTGACGCATCATGTTCGCGCCCATCAATGCGCGGTGCGCATCGTCGTGCTCGAGGAACGGGATGAGTGACGCGGCCACTGAAGCCATCTGGTTAGGAGCCACGTCCATGTAGTTGACCTGGTCTTTGGTGACAACAGGGAAGTCAGCCTCGAGACGGCACTGGATGCGGTCTTCGAGGATGTTGCCGTCGTCGTCCATCTTCACCTTGGCGAGGGAGACGAGCTTGTCCTCTTCTTCCTCCGCGCTCATGTAGTGGCATCCCTCTGCGGTCAGGTCAACCTTGCCGTCCTTGACGTCACGGTAAGGAGTCTCGATGAATCCGAGATCATCAATGCGCGCATATACGCACAGAGACGAGATGAGACCGATGTTCGGTCCTTCCGGAGACTCGATAGGGCAGAGGCGTCCGTAATGGGTGTAGTGGACGTCCCTGACTTCGAATCCGGCCCTGTCCCTGCTGAGACCTCCCGGGCCGAGGGCAGAAAGGCGCCTTTTGTGGGTAATCTCCGCAAGCGGGTTGGTCTGATCCATGAACTGTGACAGCTGGCTCGTGCCGAAGAACGAGTTGATCACGGACGAGAGCGTCTTGGCGTTGATCAGGTCGATAGGGTTGAACTGCTCGCTGTCGCGGACATTCATCCTCTCCCTGATGGTGCGCGCCATACGGCTGAGACCTACGCTGAACTGGTTGGCGAGCTGCTCTCCGACGGTGCGCACACGACGGTTGGAGAGGTGGTCGATATCATCGACAGTCGCCTTGGAGTTGATCAGCTGGATGAGATACTTGATAATCTCGATGATGTCGGTGTTGGTGAGCACGCGGACATCCGGGTCGATTGACAGACCGAGCTTCTTGTTGAGACGGTAGCGGCCCACGTTGCCGAGGTCGTACCTCTTCTCGGAGAAGAAGAGCTTGTCGATCACGTCCCTTGCCGTGCTCTCATCAGGCGGTTCCGAGTTGCGGAGCTGCTTGTAGATGTAGTTGACGGCCTCTATCTCCGTGTTGGTAGGGTCTTTCTGGAGCGTGTTGAAGATGATGGCGTACTCGTTGGAGTTGGCCTCGTCCTTCTGGAGGAGAATGCTCTTCTCGTCTGCCTGGAGGATGGCGCTGATGGTGTCATCATCGAGAATCTCGCCTCTCTTGACGATGATCTCGATACGCTCTACCGGAGTGACCTCTCCGGTGTCTTCATCGATGAAATCTTCGAACTTGGTCTTGAGCACGTTGTTGGCGAGCTTGCGGCCCTTGTTGGCCTCGAGCTCCGCCTCGGTGACCTTGATTTCGTCGGCAAGGTCGAAGATGTCAATGATGTCTTTGTCTGAATTGAAGCCTATAGCTCTGAGCAGAGTCGTGACCGGAAGCTTCTTCTTGCGGTCGATATAGGCGTACATCACATTGTTGATGTCGGTGGCGAACTCTATCCATGATCCCTTGAACGGGATGATTCTGGCGGAATAGAGTTTGGTGCCGTTGGCGTGCATGCTCTGGTCGAAGAACACTCCCGGAGACCTGTGCAGCTGAGACACGATGATACGCTCGGATCCGTTGATGACGAACGTACCGGCAGGAGTCATGTAAGGGATATTGCCCAGATACACATCCTGAACTCTGGTGTCGAAGTCCTCATGCTCCGTATCCGTGCAGGAAAGGCGGAGTTTCGCCTTCAGAGGGACGTTGTATGTCAGGCCTCTGTCAAGACATTCCTCGATGGAGTACTGAGGAGGGTCGATGAAGTAGTCGATAAACTCCAGCTTGTAGCTGTTCCTCGTGTCCTCGATAGGGAATATCTCCTGGAATACCTGATACAGTCCTTCGTTCTTCCTGTTTTCCGGGGTGGTCTCAAGCTGGAAGAAGTCCTTGAACGACTTCAGCTGCACCTCCAGAAGATCCGGGTACTCCAGAATTTTGGATGTGGCAAAGTTTATACGCTTGTTGTTGGTCTGTTTTGACATATTCTGCCTTGGAAATAGAGAAAAACTTAAATACGGAAAAAA
>OIWT01002492.1_pt1 | contig 18868 bp, 24 predicted proteins | sample 1587701 | NCBI WGS metagenome assembly OIWT01 (sample SAMEA3888904, study PRJEB22519) | human gut metagenome | biome: human gut; feature: human-associated habitat; material: faeces | place: Denmark | collected 2009
GACCGTATTCACCGCAAATACGCAGCTCCTGGTCCAGACGCTCGCGCTCGTAGGGGCGACGGGGAGTGCTGAAGGTAAGACGATCTATTCGATGGTGAGAATGTAGTTCGACACTCGCAGGAGAGCAAGGCTTGTAGGCAGAGAGTCGAAGCGATCTCTCCACTCCAAAACACCACACTACGTACAGTTTCTATGATGAGCACAGGTAACCATTGCAGAGATTCGTAGTGAGGCCGCCAGCAACGTCCAAACATGAAACCCAAAATAGCCTCGAAAAGCGGAATCAACCATCCACTGCGTACTTCTGTAAATGATTCAAACCGAAAGCTGTGTAAAAAGGAAAGGCCATCATTCCTTTAATTATGGAATGAAATGAAATGGGATTGGATTCTGCGCGTTCACTCGCTACAACATGGTGTGTGAGTCGAGTGAATCCGATTTTCACTTTGCTTTCTTTGAAAAGAACGAAGGAGGGTTCTCTGCACCGTAGAACTCATTTCACAAGCGCAAAAGAAAGGGCACACAAAACAGAGCGTTTCGCATGGATAGTCATGAGGAGCGAGTGCGTACTCTCCTTCACTTTTCTCTTGTTGTTTGCTTCGGAAACCGTAAATATGGGGAAAACTCGTATTGTAGGGTTGGATTTAGTGAAGGGCATCGCTATCTTTATGATGATCATCGTTCATTCTGTAACTCAAGTAATCGCGGATTATGATGGCGGAGTGTTCCTCGACATCAAGGAGAAACTCCCTCCCATTGTTGTTTACATCGTAATCTATCCTCTTGTCATTATCGGGTTGTGGGGTACTGTTTTCACATTTGTCACCGGTATCACCACCACCCTTAGTTGTATTCGCATTCTCGACACGAATAAGCGTGCCTTCGGAGTGTATCTGTTCCAGCGATTCGTGTTTTTGGTTCTTCTTCGTCTCGGAGAGTGCATCTGCGATACTGTTTTCGCGAAGGACTACGACGTGTTCAATAACAAGGAGATCCGGTGGCCTGTCGTCAAGCTGGCGGGCAACGCAACGACGCTAGACTCCATCGGTTGGACGGGTTTGATCGCTCCCATCGTCACGTTCCTGCTGCTCCCCGTCATCAAGAAAGGCAACCGGTGGATGATCATCCTCTGCTACACGCTTCTCTTCTACGCCCTGTTTGCCATCAGCCCATGGGTGATCCAGGCCTTCGACTGGCTGTCCAAGGAGTCCTACGCGCACAACATGGGCCTGCTGGGCGATATCTTCGGCAAGGTTTGCTACGGCCGCTTCAAGATCGCGCAGACCTCCGCCTTCGCCGTGGCGGGCTCCATGTTCGGCTGCCTGATCCACCACCAGGCGTCCATCGGCTTCATGGCGTGGGTGTCCAGCGCCTACTTCGTGATCGGCGTGGCGGTGTTCGTGATCTGGCTGCTGATCGACTCCTCCTTCCTGATGGACATCGTATCGGAGAACGTGCCCCTGCCGGCGCACATGCTCTCCTTCGGCTGCATCACCGCCTTCACCTTCATCCACTGCTACTTCGTGGACGGCGACCGCCCCGTCGAGAAGAAGTACAAGTCCCGCAAGCGATGCACCTTCCAGTTCCGCCTTGGCATGGTCAGCCTCACCGTCTTCTGCGTGGGCGGCTGGGTCGCCAGACAGCTCGCCCTCCCCTACGAGGTGCTCTTCGGCCTGCCGTGCCAGCACGACCCGCCCAAGCTGCTCTGGAACGTGTGGGAGTGTCTGCTGTACATCGTCTACGTCCAGGTGGCCTGGCTGCTCATTTCCTGCCTCTGGGAGAAGGTGGACTTCAAGTTCAGTCTGGAGTACATCCTCGGATACACGCTGGCGAAGATGGTGGGTAAGGAGTACATTCCCCACACCCGCAAGTTTGTGTACGGACCGGCCGAGGAGATGAAGGAGGGTTTGCGTTTGGTGGGGGTGTGATGTGTAGAGATGGAGAAGCAGCTCATCAAGGAGGATACCATCGTGGTTGATCAGTCCCATTAGAATGGTTTGTTGAAAAGAAAGCAGTTGGCAGCGGGAGGGGAGGATGAAGAATCACAGAAAAGAACGATGTTTCGCGGCATTACGACGTTTCGACTCACGGGCCAGCTGATGAAGAACTATTCACGCTTCCCCAGAGTCTTCTTTTCTTCGCAGAGTGTGGACGAGTCCGACGACGACTTCAAGCCCAAGAGCAAGGTGAAGGACGAAAACCCCGAGGAGGTGCTCAAGTTCATCGATAAAGTGGGTGCGGCAGACGCGTCCTCACCGTTTTAGATCGTGCACGACAACAAGGTCATGCTGTTTATGAAGGGAACGCCCACGGCGCCTGTGTGTGGTTTTAGTCTTCGCGTTGTGAACATTCTCAAGCATCTGGGTGAAATCGGGCTGCGACAGTTATCCGTAGGCTGCGATTTTGCCAGTGCCAATATCCTCACGAGCCCGTCGGTTCGACAGAACCTGAAGACGTATTCGTGAGGAAGAAGGCGCGCTGCTCATGCATAGGGACTGGCCGACGTTCCCCCAGCTGTTCATCAACGGAGAGTTCGTGGGAGGGTGCGATATTGTCACCGATTTGTACAAGTCCGGAGAACTGAAGAAGATGCTCGAGGACGCGGGCGCGATTGTCCATCCCGAGAAGAAGTGCCGGCTTTGTTCAACAAACAGCTCCTACCCCTTTATCGCCTCTGATTCTGCGGAAGCGCCTTTCCATAGCCAGAAGTGTAGCGCGTCGTGGGCTTCTTCTTCTCCGCGAAGGACACACTCAGGATGAGATGGTTGATGGCGTAGCCGTTGAACATGTCAATCGCGCGCTGCGCCTCCTCCCTATCCGTGAACGCCTCTCAACGCCACCACTTCGTATCGTAGTTCACGAAGGCGAAGCCACGGCTTCTCTTTGTTTCGAAATCGGTAATCACGCGCGCTCTGGTTATATGGCCGCACTTGCTGAACAGATCACGCAGCTGCATCTCCGTAACGTCCTCGGCGAGGTTCGACACGCGCACGCCGTACGACTCCTCCTCTCTGTCTACCGCTTAATCGGCTGACAAGCACTCACATTCCGCCGTCTTCTCGGAAGTCTTGCGCATGGAGGGAGGCACGTAGCGACCCTCCGTGCGGGGAGCGGCCGCCGCAGGCTTCTCCTCCTTGGGCTGCTCTTTCGACATGAACATTTCCTACGTCTCATTCCACTCCTTCGCACACGACTCTGTAGGGGCAGCGCATCGACATATGAGGACCCTTGCAATAACGGCAGGTGAAAGAGCCCTAGGGATAAGGAGCACCCGAAAGAACGACTCCGCTCGGCTTGAGACCCTCCTCCTTCTTCTCGGCATGACCGGGCTTCTCCATGTGTATCTACGCATCAGCCACGCGCCCGACGATGTACTTCTTCCACCGCCTGCAGCGTCACTCCCTCGTTTCCTCCCTTAGGAAGATTGAAAGGAACGATCTTCGACTACCGATAAGGACAACGCACCACGATGCACTCTCTCCAGGACGCGCTTCAGCACCATCTCCTTCTTCTCCACCAATTTCACTCGCTTCGTCACCTTCACGCGCTGCTTGTCCGCATTATACTTCCAGCTGACAATGGTCGTGATGCCGTTCTCGTCAGTGGTCTTTGTCGGCTCGGGTAATTCTACGCAATCACGCATTCCCTCCTGGCGCGATTACTCGTCTCTTCCCTAATGCATGAGCCAAGCACACTCCATCATCTACGCAGGCATTGCTATTGTCGAATGTACAAACAGGAAATCACTCTAGCCCTTTTCTAGCCTCCATTCCCCATCAATTCGGCGTCCCGCCATTCTCTCTGAATAACCGTTATTGAGAATAGAGGCGGCTTTTCAAAGGCCAATCCATCTTCTATTTGACTAGCAGTATAATCTTATTATGGAGGGTGTATTAGAGTGAATTATATCTCACAGTTCGCTTTTGGGGGAGTCGATTGAGGGCTTCATGATGATCAAGATCCATTGAACAATCACTGCACGTTCACGTCCAGAACACAAAACATGATATCGTTCGCGATCTTCCTGCTGTTTGCTGTGGGTAGGCCTTTGCGCAGTGTGCTGTAATGCCCCTAGTCCTTGCGAGACCCAAACTTCCCATTCCCACCGAGGAGCAAGTCCAGTGGCTCGAGAGAGGCATTTCTGGATTCATCCACTTCGGCGTCAACACCTTCACTGGTTTGTCTTCGTTTTCTCCAGTCATTGTGCGTAGGCAGAGAGTGGGGTCTGGGTAACGAGGACCCGAACATCTTCAACCCCGTGAAGCTGAACACCACCCAGGTTGGCGTTTTGTTGTGGGAATCATGCATAGTGGGTGGAGGCCTTCCAGAGCGCTGGAGCGAACGAGATTATTCTCGTCACGAAGCACCACGATGGCTTCATGTTCGATTGCGATCTGCATGTAACCCGTAGGCTGTTCCCTTCTGAGTACTCCAACCACTCCGTCATCAGCTCCAAGTGGAGAGACGGCAAGGGTGACGTCGTCCGCGACTTCGTGGATTCCTGCCGCCTGCTCGGCGCCCTGCCCTCCTTCTACCTGTCTCCCTGGGACCGCTTCTTCTACAACATGACCTGGAGACCGGAGTACAACGACTACTACAAGAAGACGCTGGAGGTGCTGACGACGCGCTACGGCCCCATTTACGAGCTGTGGTGGGACGGCGCCAACGCGCAACCCCACATGACCCACGTTGGCTCGCGATCCGCGCATCACGAGTAGGTGTACGACTGGAAGGGCTGGTACGCCATCCTGAAGAAGAACCAGCCGCAGTGTCTCGGCGGCGGCTGCGGCGGCGACAACGACAGCTTCGACTGCGGCCCCGACACGGCGTGGGGCAAGACGGAGTCGGGCCTGGGCCGCGAGGAGAACTGGAACTTCCACGCGCCGTCCGTCGAGTTCCCGGGCGAGGAGCTGGTGTTCGACCCGCTGTTCCTGGACGTGTCGATCCGCCCGGGCTGGTTCTACCACCCCAACGAGAAGCCCAAGTCGCTGGAGGACCTGGTGCACATCTACTTCCGCTCCGTGGGCCTGAACTACCAGCTGCAGCTGAACGTGCCGCCGAACCCGGACGGCCTCTTCGACGAGAAGGACGTGGCGCGCCTGCGCGAGTTCGGCGAGTACATCCGCAAGACCTTCGCGCAGGACGAGGCGCGCAAGGCCACGGCGGCGGGGGCCTCTTCCTTCGCGGAGGGCTATCCTGCCATCAACGTGCTGACGAACGACAAGTTCGTGTACTGGAAGCCGGAGGGCACGGAGTCCTCGGGCTACGTGGACCTGCTCTTCGACGAGCCGGTGTCGTTCAACGTGGTGATGATGCAGGAGTTCATCCGCCACGGCCAGAAGGTGTCGCACTACTCCATCTCCATCCTGGAGGGCGAGGACTGGGTCGAGGTGGCCAAGGGCACCACCATCGGCGTGAAGAAGATGAACGTGCTGGAGAAGCCCGTCTCCACCAAGGGCGTGCGTCTCACCATCATCGACACCTGGAACGACTATGTGCCGGAGATCAGCCGCATTGGCCTGTTCACTTCGGAGTACTACTGAGTATTCGCTGTTTGTTCTTCCCATCTGTGCCCATCCCGAAGGCTCGTCGTTCCCTTCGTTCGACACGTCATGGGCGTTTCATCCACGGTTGTCATCTGTCAAGCGGGATGACGCCTTGCCCAAAGAGGGAAGCACCACCACTATTTCTTTTACTATAACACATACATGAAGCATCTTGAAGATTTCAGGGCTTTCTCTCAAGCGTACCTTCATGAAGAGTGGGAAATCGATAAATGGTTCAACCCTAGCTATTGTCTCGTTGCAGCCCTCGTCTTCTCCATATGCATCATCCTGTTCATTCTCCGTTTCATCAAGTGTGCGTTTGTCATTTCATCATCACAACTAGTTGTGGCCTACTACGCGCTTCCTGGAAAGAATCTAAAAAGAGCCTTCGGAGAGTGGGCATTGGTGACGGGAGCAACGGACGGAATTGGCCTCGGTTTGCACTCGAAATCGGACTCATGTGCAGGCTATGCAAAGAGACTGGCTGCGCGTGGCGTGAACGTGATCCTCGTATCCCGCTCGCAGGAGCGCCTGGACGCTGCTGCGGAAGAGATTCGGGAGAGATACCATGTAGCAGAGAGTGTGAATCGTTCCATGTAGGTGGAGACCCGCACGGTGGCATTTGACATGAACGGCAGTCTGGAGGAGTTGAAGGCAGTGCTGCTCCCCGTCATTGAAAAGTACCCCATCGGTATTCTCGTCATCCCTTCCTCCTCGTATCATGCGTAGGTGAACAACGTCGGCATTTCGTACGAGTACGCAATGTACCTGGAGGAGCTTCCGGAAGATCGACTGCAGACCATTATCCACCTGAATTGCGAGGTGACCGCAATGGTCACAAAGCTCTGCGTCCCTGGAATGGTGGAGCGGAAGCGAGGCGCCGTCGTCAGTATCAGCTCAGCTGCGGGCGTCATGGCGTGTGGCGATCCGCTCTATGACCTGTACTCTGCCTCGAAGGGCTTTGTGGACCTGTTTTCTCGCTCTCTCGCCACAGAGCTGAAGGAGAAGGGAATCGTCGTGGAATGTCACGTGCCCTACTTCGTCCCCACGAAGCTGAGCAAGATCAGACGCTCCTCTCTGTTCTGCCCCCGGCCCGAGGTGTTTGCGGAATCGTCGCTGAGGAAGATTGGACGGGGTCCCATCACCGTCGTTCCGTACTTCTGGCACGAGGTGCAGCACATCGCCTTCCACCTCCTCCCCTTCTGGCTTCTCCAGAAGTGCATTCTGATCCACCACAAGGACATTCGCCGCAGAGCGCTGAAGAAGAGAGAAAAGTGGGCTGTTTGTTAACAAACAGGCAACTGGAAGTTGTTCACGTCCGGCGTCAGCACCAAGCGGTGCTTCACGTCTCCCAGCATCGAAATGCTCGTATCATCGATCGTCACCACCTGCTGCTGGTACCGCAGCGGGATCGACACGCCCATGTCCACGATGTACCCGTTCACGTCAATGCTGATCCGCCCGCTCTCATGCACACGCATCTTGCCGATCTTGCCCGCGGGGATTCCCATGAGCTCGTTCTCTGTGTAATCGTGAGCTACACATTATGTGCTTTTCCATTCTCCACGCTTCGTGTCGTTATTCTGCACAAACTTCTGCTCGTCAATTCCGTACTCTATTCGTGACCAGCGGATGAATCACGCACCGCGGTTCTTTGCATAGATGGGCAGGAAGGACGGCAGGGCGAACAGCATCATATCGCCATCGTTCACCTCCTTCAGCAAATCCAGCGCCGTCACCTGCGCGTCGTCCTCGTCCCACGTCAGCGGGTTGTGCACCTCCGCGCGTGGCTGGTCCTTCACGTACGGGAAGCGGATCGGGCCGTTGTTGAGCGCCGTCAGCTCGTGGTCATCGTTGATCTCCTCCTCCATCACCTCCGATACGTCGCCGTCCTTCTTCACCACCGGCTTCTCCTCGCTGCCGCTCATGAGAATCGCCGTATCGGACACATGACCACCGCCCCTGTGCACATTGTTCGTCGCGAAGAATCGGGACTAGGGATCACTTCCACCACATGAAACGTACTTCGCCACTCACCAAGAAGCGCGGCTGGTTGCGGTTTGACTGATTTCTGTTCTGGCGATTTCCCTGCGCGGGGCCGCTATTTCTGCCGTTGCCCTTTGTGTTTTTGCGCTGGTTGGGCTCTCTCTTCACGCGGACCGAGTCATGTGGCTCTGACTTAACCTGGGGAAAGGCTCCGGCTACACATGAAACAGCACTCACAGAAGCAAACGCAAACCCTGCTGGCCGCCAGGCTGTTGAGAACCCCCGGACGTCGGAACCAGAGGGATAGCGCCCGTTTGTGGTTTGGCAGCCGTCACGGCCTTGCGAGCGACGGGCTTGAACTTGGGCTTCTTCACCTACAGATGATCCCACGGGAAACGGCGCATACGCCTCCGATTGTGTATGCATTTCTTCCCCCCTCCGCGGCAGGCGCTCCTGATGAATCGCCCGCTCTACTCATGAACACCCACAGCAGCGATCGACTTTGAACCAGATCCGTTCATATCGTTATGCGTATTTTGACCGTTGTCCTTGAATGAAGGCTCCATAACGGCGTTTTTGGACGCTTCCCATCGCTCGACGAAAAGTGGACTCCATAAAACCCCGGAATTTCGGCCATTCCGGTGTTTTTTGAAAAGAAAGCGTTCTCGCATCTCATTTCTATCGGAATGAACAGCAAAGAGGGAGTGCTTCTTGTTATGCTCCTTCTGTTTTGTGGGCATTTGCATTTCTCGTGACGACTAGACTCCGTGCTCGCGACTTCTTGTGCTGGAGGCAGTCCCTGGAGAGAGAGTGAGGAAGGGTTCGTTCAAATTGTTGCTTGTCCCACGGGCTATCTCTACCGGACGTGTCTGGAGGGAGGCGTGTGGGGACGGGAAGAGTCGTTGCATTGCGAAGCGAGTGGTACACAAAGCCTTGCGGTCGTCTATAATGCCCCGTCTCAGGGTGTTCTGCCGAGTCCGCCCTCTCACCTCCATTAATCTGTAGCGATTCCCGAATTCCTATCATCGAATCCGGAGGATATGGCGATGGGTTGCATTCCGCCGAGGCAGCTGCAGTTCCGCTTCTCCGTTCCGATGAAGCGGGGAACGGGAAGTGGGTCGATCATGTCGAGGGAGGGATTCACCATATCTCTGGATGGTATGGATGCGTCTTGTATTCAGAGCGAATGCACCATCCGTTTTCACTCTGCCCTATCTACCAGTATGTACTACGAGGTGACGCTGGATGCCTCCTTCTTCGTGAGTGAATACGGTCTTCCTCTGGCACAGGCGATTCATCTCGTGTTTGGAACGGGAACGCACTCTTGCAATTCTCGATTTATGATGGACGGGCTGGGGGACGACGGCCTCTGTCAGTGCTTTAGCAGTGACGACAGCTGCATGTGCCACTGTGGAACTGCCGATGTTTCTAGGGTTCTTTAGCTGTTCTGTTTGCTGCAAACACGTCACAACCACGAATCGTACTCATGAACCGACGACAAGCAGAACTCGCGCACCGCCGAATCCATGATCGTGTCGATCGACACGGACCGCTCTTCCCTCCTAAACAAACTCATCATCCGCTTCACCTCCGGCTTTGCGCACTCATCCAGGTACTTCGCGTTCTGTCGGGAAAGCACTCGCTGCTGCTTCGTCCTCACACTCCCCTCCAGAATGCTGCCTCGTCCGAACAGTCGAGACTCCGCCGAGCGCACCGTCTCCGCCACGTCGCTCATCATCTCCTGCGCCGCGGCCGGCAGCGCCAGCTTCCTCTTCGCCACGAACGACTCGAGGCGCAGCAAGTTCTCGTAGTCCTGCTTCTCCACGTAGAACGGTACCAGCTGCGCGCAGGCCGCCGCGTCCAGCCGCACGCCCTCGCGCCGACACACCTCCGCCACCACACGCGAGGGCGTCTCCGCCTCCTGCAGCAGCAAGTGGGCGAGACACAACCGCCACTCTTCACCTCGGGCTGCCAGCTCCAGCACCACGCCCGCATTAAGAGCGTCGCGGCGCTCGAACAGCACGCAGACAGCCACGGGGTCCGCCACGCGCAGCGCCTTCTCCTTCATGTCGCGCAGGATCGTCTCCTGCAGCGCGCGCCGCTCCGTGTAGCAGGCCACCAGCAGCACCTCGTTCGCCACCTCCGCCGTCAGCGGCAGCGACAAGTACCGCAGACGCCCGTAGAACGCCTCCACCTCCGCGTCCGCGCCGCGTCGCGCCAGCTCCGCCAGGTACGACTGGAAGAGCTCGCCGTGCCGCGCCAGCTGCTCCTGCAGCCGGATGCGCGGCTGGTTCTCGTCCAGGAACAGCTCGACGATCGCCTTGAGCGACGCCACGGGCAGATCGGGCTTCTTCAGCAGCATCAGCGCCAGCGCGTCCGGCAGGGGCACGCGACCCTTCATCTGCTCGAGCAGCTCCATCACGCTGGCGGCGCTGCGCATGGCGAGGGGCGCGGAGCCGCGGCGCACGGGCTGGGAGAAAAAGAAGAGGAAGAAGTGGAAGATGCTGGGACTCCAGCTGTCGAAAGACGGACGCATCGTGTCGTATACCGACTGCAGCAGCGCTTCGGAGCTTTGGGAGGATGGCGAGGGCAGCGGCACCATCTCGTAGACGGAGCGCGAGTAGAAGTACCACAGAACGAGGGACAGCGAACGGAGAGTGGTGCGCACGAGTTCTTCGCCATGCTGAAATGTGAAGGAGCTGAACTGGCAGGCGTCGAGAGAGTGCGTGTCATAGGGTGAAGGGAACAATTCCTTCAGGTCTTGTGAATTCTGAGAATCGGGAACGGAACCCTCTCTGCTGGAAATAGAGTGAGGGGCGCCGTTCTGAGCCTTCGCACGCAATGCAGCCAGCAGGTACTGCCAAGAATACACGTAGCAAGTGATGATCTCCTCGAAGTGGAGGGGCAGCTTCGACTCCTCGGCATTCCGTCGCGGGAGGGTTGGAGAAAACGGGGACATGCTTCCGCGGAAGCCCTTGGAATCGCTCATCATTTGGATGCACAGGCGCACAAACAGATACTCCCGAGGCAGAGGTGGTGGCTGTGGAGAGCGAGGTGAAGCCTGCTTGCTCTCCATCCACTCGGCAATCACCCGGTCCGATACGCGGGATACGAGTGAAAACGCCTTCGTGATGTCCCCAGAAAGAAGCAGCACGTAGCAAAACAGAGAGGCATTGCGAATCACGAATCGCGGGTCCGTCTTCTCGAAAACGGAAAGGAGACGATTCACCAACGCGAACTCATTGCCGTCCGTCAGCCGCGACACGAGCATGAACACGTCACTCCTCGGAAGGGAATATCCTCTTGCATAGCACGATTCCACAACATCTACAGCCTCTTTGAGTTGGCCCGACTGGAGATGGATGAACATTTGCTTAAAACGGTCCCGCGTTTCCAGAAGCGGCTTTATTTCCTTCTCATTTGAATATGTTTGCTGGGCACTCGTGCTAAGAGAAGCAGCGGTGGAGAAATCCTCCCTGCTCATCCAAAACGGCATTCTCGCAACCGCTCCTCTCCCTATTCTCCCCAGGCCTGCGCCTCGTCGCGCAACACTCGAGGAACAACGAAGAAAGCGAAAGGCGTTGAATCTCCCCGCTCCTCTCAGAAGAGAAGATATCATAACGACACAGCTGTTGGAAAGCGAAAAGAACGAAACGGAAGGAATCCAAGGGGAAGATGGGATGATATGACGCGGAACGCTCCTAACAAACAAGAGACACGCTTAGGCTTCCGTATTGAACTCCTTCTCCGAGGACACGCCCTCCAGGTTCTTGATGAAGGCCGTCGTGTTCTGTCCCGCCTTATCCAGCAATGAGGGGTCCTTCTCCACGGCCTTCTTGAAGTCGGCCATCTCCTTCGTCTCCACCTCCTCCCCGGCCACTCTTGCCGCCTTGCTCTCCAACTCCTCAATCACCGATTTCGATCCGCCCTCCACCGCACCTCGCTTGAATCCCGAGATCGTCGGGTGCTCCTCGCCTCCCTTGCCCAGTGTGGCGTCCACCATGTCCGCCGAGATGACCTCTCTCTACCGCTCACCGCTCCGCCCAGCACCCACCTGCATGAACTCCGCCTGCACGCTGCGCTTCGTGCGCTGCATCTCCTTGAAGGTGTCCGTGTTGCCGTAGCGCGCCTCGAAGTCGCGCCACATCTCCCAGAAGGTCACCTGCGTCTGCGGGTTGCAGAACTGCGACGCGTACGTGAAGATCATTCGCGCGCGCTGCACCTCGCCCAGCTTCGTCTCCAGGTCCGCGAAGCGCAGCGCGATGTCCTTCACCTTGTCCTCCGGCACTGTCTCCATCGCCTTCTCGTACACCTCGCGCGTCTTCGTCACGCCGTAGTACTCCTCCACCTTCTTGATGTAGTACAGGAACACCTCGTACTTGTCCTCCGCCGGCACTGCTGTCGTCGCGCGGTCCAGAATGTCCATGCAGTGCCGCGTGATGCCATACTCCTCCTCCAGCCGCGAGTACAACAAATAAAACTCCTTCGCGCAGTCCGCCGTCACCTGCTCGATGCACTACGCCTCACGCCCGCGCCGCGCCGCCACCTTCTCGAAGATGTCACGCGCACGCTCAATCTTGGTGCCCTTGTACCGCGCCACGAAGTGGTTGATGTACTGCAGCCAAATCTCGCGGCTCGCCGGGAACGCGAACGCGCCCACGCCCTTCTCGTACACGCGGAACGCCTCCTCGAAGCAATTGTGCTCCTCCAGGTACGCCGCGTAGTTCAGCACGTTCTACGCCTCACGCCCGCGGCCCGCGCCCACTTGCGGCGTGATGATCTTCAAGTCGAACATGCGGTCGTAAGCGGCGCGCGTGGTCTCCATCGTGCCGATGCTCTCCTCCAGGTCCACCAGCATGTTCCACACCTTCGTCGACTTGTACAGCCGCTCCTGCGGCGGTCGGCGCGTCACGCCCTCACTACGCTTCAGTCTTGCACCGTTCGCCCACTCCGCACGGTTCACGCCGCGCACAGGCGCCGTGGCGCGCAGGGCCGCCTGGTAGGCCTCCTCGATGCGGTCGTGGCGCAGGTACATCTCGATCCACGCGCACCACACGGTGGCCAGCTCCTCCACGCTCTTGAACTCCACCTTCACCGCCTTCTCGAACACGCGGCACGCGTTCTCCAGGTCATCGAACTGCTCGTAGAACTTCGCGAACTCGATCCACACCGTCGACACCTTCCCCACCGCCTTCAGCGGGTCGATCATCTTCACCGCCTCCGTGAACGCCACCACGGCGCGCGCGGGGTCCGCCTCCTTCACCGCGCCCTTCTTCGGGTCCATGAACAGGCTCACGCGGTACAACCACTGTTTCACCTCGTGCGGGTTCTGCCGCAGCCGCACGTTGTTCAGCAGCACCGGCTGCGCGTCGATCAGGTGCTCCAGCCGCTCGCGCCGCAGACCCAGGTCGCTCGCCTCGGGGTTCAGGTCCGCCAAATCCGCGTCCGCCGGGTCCTCGTCGCCGAACAGCAGCGGCTCCTCGTCGCTCTCCGCCTCGTCCGCCTCCGCGCCCATGAGCACCTCCAGCAGGCGCATCTCCGACTGCACGTACGCGTCGTACACCATGGAGAAGTCACGCACGGAGCTCACCGACTGGATCGCCTCCTCGTAGCTACGCCTCAGAACCGCGGGAATCGCCCACATGTCGCGCGCCTTCTCGTTGTTGTTCAGACGGTTGTAGTACTCCGCGAACATGCACCACCACCGGCCCTGCTCCTGCGGGAAGCGCTTGATGCCGTTGCGGATCACGCTGTCGATGCGGATCGAGGTAATCGATTCTGGGTGCTTCACCAGGATGTCCATCAGCTCGTTCCACAGCTGCTGCTTGGTCGTGCCGTCGCGGCTCTGGTACTTCTCGTCGTTGATGATGCGGCACAGCTGAACGGCCGCCTCGTCGTACTTGCCCACCGCCACCAGGTACCTGACCGTGAGGAGACGCGCGAATACCCACTCGATGAACTCCTCCACCGCGGACGGCTCCACGAGAATGTACCGGCGATAGACGCAGGCCGCCGTCTCCAGAACGCCGCAGTCCTTCACGAAGCGGATGTACAGGTCCCAGATCATGTCGTGCTGCGTGATCGGAAGCGACTGGAGGGCGCGATCGAACACGCGGCGCGTGGCGGTGATTTTCTTCTGCCGCATCAGAAAGCTGCAGTAGGCCAGCCAAATCTTCGGCATCTTGTGCATGTACATCATCGCCTTGTTGAAATCCTCGTCCACTTCTGTGTAGAGTTTATCTGTTATCACCAAATCTTGGCACTACGCGTGACCCCTCCCACTTCGCAACAACCTGTCTCCTCCGCTCCTCCAGGTAGTTATTCCACAGCTTGTAGCTACCGGGGAGTCTTTCCAGTGCACGACGGTAGATCGCAAATCGCACCTACGTATGACGCGTTCCGGAGCAAAAACAACTTCGCAGTCGCTATCTCTCTTGGACTGGATATAGTGCCACCAAATGCTAAAGTTGTAGGGTTCGCGCTCCAGCTCCCGCTCGTAGACAGCGCTGGAATCGATCTAGGCGTTACGCGGCCCACTTCGCCAAAGCCCACGTCTAACTGTGCCTCCAACTGTTCCATGGTTTCTGCCTCGAATAGACGACACGCGAGATATAATGGAACGCAGAAGAATTCCTTTCTGATTCCCATTCAAATGTCGCAAACAAACAGGGCACAAAACACTAATACTCTCTACTGAACAAGGTCTCCCCGCAGTTGCACTGGCAGCGGTCCTCCACGCTGAAGCACTTGCACGTCTGTCCGCGCATTCCCTGCACCACGTAGTTCGTGTTGCACCGCTTGCCCGCCACCCACAGGCGCACCGTCACCTCCTCCGACAGCTTGCCCGCCTCGCTCACGAACGCGCCCTGCACCAGCTTCAGCGTCACCGCGCCCTCCTCCACCTGCTCCGCGTCCAGGAACACCAGCACGCGGTTGCCCTCCACCACCAGGTAGCGGCCCTCCTCCGACTGCACCGCCGTCGCCTGGCTCTCGCCCTGCAGCTCCACCAGCCGCGCCGCGCCGGGGTTCACGCGCACCGCGTGGTTGAAGCGGAACTCCACGCGCCCGTTCAGCGGCACCGTCGCGTTCTCCGCCGGCTGGCGCACCGCCACCACCGCCGACTCGGGCGCGTACGCCACGGGCGTGCTGAACGCAAACACGTTGCCCGCCGCGTCCGTGAAGTCCACGCGCGCCTCGCCCGTGCCGCGCACCACCACCTCGAAGGTGTTCGGCGCGCCCTCCCTCGGCGCCACGCGCACCACCACGTCCGACGCCTTCGCCGCCGTGCAGGGCTCGCTCAGCGCCAGCACGATGGTCTTCTCCTCCGCGTCCTCCACCAGTCCGTCCTTGTACTGCGTGTTCAGCAGCTGCGGCGCCACGTCGTCGAACACGCACACGTTGATCGCGCCGCGGCGCATCGCCAGCCCGCGCTTCGTCAGGTCCTGGGCCTTCACGATCACGGCGAACGAGGACTTCGCCACGGGCTTCACGGTGAATGTGAACACGCCCGTGGACACCTTCGTGATGTCGCTCTCCACTCTGCCGTTCTTCACCACGAAGTCGTCCAGCGTCAGTTCCACCTCCTCCGGAACACTCGCCGCATCAACACTCGCCTCCGGCGCCGAGGTGAAGCGCAGCGTGACCTCCACATCGCCCTCCGTCTTGTAGTACGCCGGCGACATCGACACCTTCAGCACATCCAGCGTATTCTCCGCGGGGTACGTCGAGGTCTCCATCGCGGGCAGCGACACCTCCATCTCCCGCCCGATCGTCTCGTAGTGGAAGGAGCACTCCTCCGCCTCGTTCACGCACTGCACAAACAGGGTGAGCTCGTTCTGCTGGGGAAGCTCAATGTCGGTGACGGCCTCCGCAGTGACGTTCATGTACTTCGTTCCGGGAATCTCTTCACTACGCATGACAGATCTTCGTCCACCCCGCACCACTCCTTGTGCAGACAGTCCAGGAACCAGAAGTTCACCGGACCCGCCAACACATCGACGCTAGCTACCCGTAACGGCGAAAACGGCCAATCCCTACCCGCTGCCGACGTGGCAAAGAGAACAGCGACAGCCAGAAGAATTGATACAGTCTTCATTTTCCTCTCGTCTATTCTTCGATGATATGCGTTTATTCAACTGGGTTCGAGAGAAAAGAATGGGGCCCAGTGGCAAAAGAAGGCTGCTTGGGTCGTTTTGATGATTTGTATGATTTGAATATATTGGGTCCGAGGGGATTCTTTCCCTCTCTGCTTTATTACACCACTAATTGCCCTTCTGTTGTGGTTTTTGGCTATAGTGAAGTGTCCCCGAATAGTCAATGGAGTTGGTTGAGAGACGGTCATTTGCAAGAATAGCCTTTCCTTTTCCTTCTATTACCCTTTTCACATGCCCGGAATCGACTATACTCCGATCCCCATAAAGAGGGTGCCGAAAGTGCAGAAAAGGGAGTCGCCCGAGAGTTCGCCTCCTTCTTCCATTTCACCGAATAGATGGCTTTTGGAAATCGTTTCGCGGTATCGTGGAAGCGAAACTGGTTCTCTGCTTGGAATTCGTTTCACGCGTAGAGCGGACCCGTGAATCACATTGCATTTTCTCCAGTGGCTCCGTACCACTACGTTGCGACTTCTGGAACGAAGTGGGTCGTGTGGGGCGATTGTGAGGGATAGCGTGGTGCTCTATTCCGGCAACACGCGCCAGCGCATCAAGGCCTTTTCTCGTTTCCTCGATATCGCCTACTCTGGCACTTTCCGCCAGGACGGAAAGCTGCTCGTGGCGGGCGACGAGAAGGGCAACATCAAGCTGTTCGACGTCGAATCGAAGACGCTGCTACGCGAGACGCGACCCCATTCTGCGTTGGTGGCTTGGCGTTGCGTTCACCGTAGCGGCACACATGCTGTCAACTTTCTCTCCATGACTCAGCTCGTTTCCGCGAGTGACGACAAAACCCTCTGCCTGTACGACATTCCCACGAACACGGTGGTGAACACCTACCACGGCCATACCGTCGTTATATCTCCTCCTCCTTAACGCGTAGGACTACGTGCGGTCGCTGAGCATCTACTCGGGCGAGATGGTGAACAATGATGTCTTCGTGAGCGGCAGCTTCGACCGCTGCGTGAAGCTCTGGGACCAGCGTCTGCCCCGTACCCTCACCACCACGTGCTGACCCCTAGCGGAGGAGGCGTGTGTGATGACGGTGACGCTAGACGCGCCAGTGTCGTGCCTGCTTCAGTTCTCCTCCACGCTGCTCTTCGCCGGCAACGACACCTCCATCGACGTCCTCGACCTGGTCAGCGGCGGCAAGTCGGCGCGCGGCGCGCGGGTGAGACATAGGCGGCTGGAGCACCTGAACTACCACCAGAAGCAGGTGAGCGCGCTGGCGTACTACAACTCGGCGACGTACGGGCTGCAGCGCGTGCTGTCGGCGGGGCTGGACGGCGGCGTGAAGGTGATCGACCCCGTGTCCTTCAAGGTCACCTACAACTTCAAGTTCCCCGACCCGCTGCTGGCGGTGGCCGTCTCGGTGGGTGCGGGCGTGCGAGCTGACGGGTAGCCGAACGACGTGATCGCCGTGGGCACGAGCTCGGGCGTGGTGTCGACGCGGTGCAAGCACAAGGTTGGAGTGGGCGTGGGGTATGAGGCGCAGGAGGAGGAAGAGGAGAAGGAGAAGACGCTGTTGCCCGGCGCGTTGCTGGGCCGCGAGGCGGAGAAGGCGAAGGGGCTGCCGAAGGAGCTGGAGGCGAAGAAGGTGGAGGTGAGAGCCCCGGCGAAGCAGCGACAGACGCGGTGGGACCGCTACCTGCGCAAGTTCAACTACACGAAGGCGCTGGACGCGGCGCTGGAGGTGGGTGTGGGTATGATGGGTGAGGGTTAGTCGCATAAGGTGGAGGTGGTGGTGAGCGTACTGGAGGAGATGCGCGCGCGCAACGTGCTGAGCATCGCCGTCAAGGGCAGGTAGGCCGTGGTGGGGGCGTGAGACGGCAGGAGCGACAAGGACCTGGCGCCGCTGTTGGCGGTGATCACGACCCACCTGAACAACCCCGCGTACGCGGGCATTCTGCTGACGACGGCGAACGAGGTGCTGAGTGGGCGTGGCGTGGCGGCGTGAGGCGTAGCGCAGTACGGCGCCTCCGTGGGACAGCGGCCGGGGCTGGACGCGCAGCTGATGAAGTTGAACACGGTGCTGGGCAACGAGATCCGGTCGGAGAAGCGCGCGCTGGGGGTGCTGGGCGCCGCGGAGATCATCGAGTCCAGTCTCCAGCAGTAGGTAGTTCACAGGATTGTCGCTTTATTGGGGTGTTTGTTTGAAGTACTGAAATAGTTCTCAGAGCGAATGGGGTTGTTTTCTCTTCCATAACCACTTTCTTCCTGTTTAAGGGTTTCGTACCACTGTACGGCACAATTCTCAGCAGAGTCGATTGCTTTCTGTTAGGATGTTTAGGGGTGTTGTCAGAAGCAATTGTAGTGTGATGTGAGCATATGAACGGGAATGGGATTGGAGTCTCTTTGAAGGATGTGTATAGGAGTGTTATTGTGTTCAATATAGTCTTGCATACTCAATAATCGTGGTATGCAATGGATTGGAAAGGGAGTAGTCACTCTTTATACCTACTGTGTTTATCCATCTGCAGTCATGTGAAATCATCTGCATCAGTCCTTAAGGAATGCATGCATTATGAATTGTACAGTATCGTCGTACAGTGGGGAGAATGGATACACTAGGCATTCGCATGCTGACTCTATTCTATGGTAATAGCAGATACCAAATAGATTGTTCTATTGTTCATTTCCTCGGGAGTTGATTTGATAAGATCGGCGTAGTGCTTTCCTACTTGGTCCATCGCAAAGTGAGAGTATGCAACAATGAATGGTCAGATAGATTGGTCCGTTTCACTTCTAGATTCGTGTCTGAACTGGATGACAGGGATGAAACTCCCACATCCAGTTTTAAACCGCACCACCACTATTTGGCTGTGTTTCTGAATAATGAAGTTCCTGCTGATTTCAATGATCGTACTGATTACGATCTGTGGAGCGGAAAGCCTGTGTTCCACAGATGTCTACGATTCCTATCTTGGCGTGTATCCAGTGAAGTGTGAAGGCGATTGCGATGAGTACAAGAGGTAGTGGTAAAAATGAATGAATGAGGGTGTAGATTACACTTCACTGATTTCCAGAAGAGCTGCCAGCAGATGGTCTCCAAGCAGCTCTACACTCCCTATCAGATGGAATTCACCATGCTTACTGACTTCTCTGAAGATGATCTAACCGGAGTGATGGACGTGAAGCAGAAGCATTCGGGAAGAGGATCCTACTACGAACCCATTGAAGCGAAGG
>OIWT01002496.1_pt1 | contig 18847 bp, 23 predicted proteins | sample 1587701 | NCBI WGS metagenome assembly OIWT01 (sample SAMEA3888904, study PRJEB22519) | human gut metagenome | biome: human gut; feature: human-associated habitat; material: faeces | place: Denmark | collected 2009
CAGACAGACAGACAGACAGACAGACAGACAGACAGACAGACAGACAGACAGACAGACAGACAGACAGACAGACAGGATAAGTCTGTTTTCTTTTGGCATGATCTGATTGTATATGGCACATTTTGGTTATGCGTTAGTGCATAATTGAAATGTGCCTTTTATATTGAAACCACCTTGATGTACGGTCATATATTGACTTGTATATACATATTGATGGGACAACAAAGAACCATTTTATCCATTAGGAAGGAGACAAGACAAATGTTTAAGAAACTTAACAAAATGAAGATTGGTGCACGACTGAAAAAATCTTTCAGACAGATTATTCTCATTTTTGGAATATTATCAGCACTGGTTGTAGTGATTATGCTTTATACGATAAACAACTATGGAACGATACTGGATAATTATGCGTATCCACAGGGAGACATTGCTATGGCAATGAATGAATCAGCGGAAGTAAGGGCTGCCTCAAGAGGTATTGTAGGTTATGATTCAGATAGTCTCATTGAAAGTATGAAAGAACAGCATGAACAGGCTGTTAAATCGTTTGAGGAATATTTGGAAAAAATACGCCCAACAATGATAACAAAAGAGGGAACTGCCTGCATGGACGCTATTGATAAAGCATGGGCAGAGTATAAGGAAGTGGATGCAAAAGTAATTGAGGTCGGTGCAACGACTGATACTGCGAAATCATTACAGGCTCAGCGGATGATGACCGATGAAGCAGCACCAAAGTATCAGGCGTTGGATGATGCTTTACAGAAACTTATGGCTTTGAATATTTCACTTGGAAATGCTGAACGTGCACAGTTGAGAACGATTATGATAGCTGCAATTACAATTATAATAATTGTAATTGCAGTATCAACGATTTATTCAAATAGTCTTTCCGTTGCAATATCAAAGAGCATTGAAAAACCATTAAATGAATTAAAGGACAGATTTATTACATTTGCAGAGGGTGACATCGATTCTCCACTTCCAACGGTTGAGTCTGAGGATGAAATTAAGGAACTTGTGTCTGGTGTATCTGCAATGTCAGACAGAATCAGAGTTATCATTAAAGATTCTGGCAGAATGTTAAATGAAATGTCAGAGGGTAATTTTGCGATTGATACAGAGTGTGAGGAAGTATATACAGGAGCATTTACCGGTTTGCTGACAGGCATAAGAAAAATGAATGAGGAGATTGATACAACTGTAAGAGGGGTAGATGATGCATCGGGGCAGGTTCTTACAGGTTCCACAAATCTTGCAGAAGCGGCACAGTCTTTAGCAGAAGGTGCAACGGATCAGGCAGCATCGGTTGAGGAAATGCAGGCAACTATCAATGAACTTACAAGCGGAATAAAAACAACAGCAGAAGAATTGGGAACAGCTTACGATGAAGCCTATAAGTATGCGGAGATTGCAGAAGGCAGTCGTGGAGATATGGAAGTATTAGTGCAGGCTATGTCACGCATAAATGAAACCTCTGAGAAGATAGGAGCAATTATCACACAGATTGAAGATATTGCAAGCCAGACAAATCTTCTTTCATTAAATGCTTCGATTGAGGCAGCAAGAGCTGGAGAAGCCGGAAAAGGTTTTGCTGTTGTTGCGGATCAGATCAGAAACCTTGCAGAACAGAGTGCAAAATCAGCGGTGGATTCAAAAGCACTTATTGAAGCGGCTATTCATGAGGTTGGAGATGGAAATATGTATGCAGAGAAAGCCTCAACTTCATTGAGAGAAGTTGTGGATGGCATACAGGCGATTGCAGACAGTGCGAAAAAGATAAAAGAAATTTCCATTGAACAGGCAGACAGTATGGAACAGGTAGAGGCAACCGCAGAAAGAATTGCTGAAGTTGTTCAGAATAATTCGGCTGCGGCACAGGAAACATCAGCGACAAGTGAAGAACTTACAGCTCAGGCTACTACACTGAGTGGTATGGTTTCGGTATTTAAATTAAGACAATAAGAACTCCCGAAACAAATAATTGATGGAGGAATATATTATGATAGGTTTTAGTATAATGATGTGGTTTAGTTCTGCTCTTTTCATATTTTTTGGTATTTCTCTGTTAAAAGGAAATTACTCTTCTGTTCATGGTAAAGTATTTGAAACCACAAATGACAAAAATGGATATGCGAAAGCATTAGGAAAGCCTGTTTTGTTGATAGGAATTTGTGTTTTGTTATCTGGAGTAATTGCAGTTGTATTACCGAAAGATTATGCCATTTCTATTGCGGTTGTGTTTATATTATTTATAGCTGTTGTCGCTGGGATATGGTTGTATAAGATTCAAAAGAGATTTTCGTAAATTTCAGTTTTATAAGTCGACTTATATTTACAATACAGTTAGTTTATATGTCCCAAACAATTAGAATGGCATTTAAGGAGATGGAAAAATGAATTTTACTGATGAGAAAGATTACATCATGCGAATGATAAAAGAAGTGGTTAGAGTACTATTTTCATTAGCCTTTGGGAAAGAGTATGTTTCTGTTGAACTTGAAAAAGAAAACAAGTACGAAGTATCGGGAAAAATTTTCTTGATATGATTGATTTAGGACAAATTAACGAAGCAGAGAACATACTTTTAGATAGCATTGACTATATGGATAGGTTACAATTAACTGGACAGATTTTTTAAGGTCATATAATCTATAATAAATACACGAAGGAGCACTCTTTATGACCGAACAAAAACAACGACGAAAACCTCGCAAATATACAGATGAATTTAAACAGCAACTGGTGGAACTATATCGTTCCGGCAAACGCAGATGTGATATCTGCCGTGAATATGACATTGCTACTTCCCTGTTTGACAAGTGGGTAAAGCAGGCATCCAATTCCGGTTCTTTCCATGAAAAAGATAACCGGACTCCGGAGCAGGAAGAACTGATCCGGCTTCGGAAAGAAAACCAGCAGTTAAGAATGGAAAATGATATTTTAAAACAAGCGGCGCTGATCTTAGGACGAAAGTAAATGTGATCAAAGCAAATGCCCACAAATACTCTGTATCAGCAATGTGCCGCGTCCTACAGGTAAACAGAAGCACCTATTATTATGAAGCAGCAGCAAAAAAAGATGAATCAAAACTCACTGCAGACATTCAGGAAATTTTTAGAAAAAGCCGGAACCATTATGGTACACGAAAGATCAAGAAAGAACTGGCTGATTGCGGGAAACAGGTATCAAGACGCAGGATTGGACGGATTATGAAACAGGAAGGTCTGGTATCAAGCTATACTACAGCACAGTTTAAACCGCAAAAAGACAGATGTAATGAATCAAAAGTAGAGAATGTGTTGAACCGACAATTTCAAAACCAGCCATACCGCAATGTAGTGGTAAGTGATTTGACCTACGTAAGGGTAGGAAACCGCTGGAATTATATCTGTGTACTGATTGATCTTTTTAACAGGGAGATTATTGGATACAGTGCAGGAGAACATAAAACAGCAGAACTTGTAAAACAGGCATTTATGAAAGTAGACGGAAATCTGTCGGAAATCCATATTTTCCACACAGACCGTGGAAATGAATTTAAAAACGAGACAATTGAAGAACTGTTAGAAACGTTCCATATGGAACGCTCCCTGAGCCATAAGGGATGTCCTTATGACAATGCAGTGGCAGAAGCTACGTTCAAGATTATAAAAACAGAATTTGTATGGAATGAAACATTCCATACGCAGGAAGAACTGAAGATAAAACTATGGGATTATGTAAACTGGTATAATCATCACCGCATACATTCTTCCTTAGGGTATCAAACGCCTGTACAATATCGGAAAAATAACCTAAAAAAATTTGTCTGAAAAAGTGTTGACAATCCAATACAAACAAAAACGAAGTAATGGCGGTGGCTCTTTTTTATCAGTACCTTAGTGAAAAAGATAATAAGTTTTTGGAAAACAACAACTATACAAAAGAAGAAGTGCTTTCTGGTTTCAAACAATTACTTATGAAGTCGGGATATAGCGATTTGCTTTATTTGCTCAAAGATGATGAGTAATATTATAAAAATTCACCTTTTTAAAAACGTGGCATTTTAAAAAACGCCCGTATCGGCATTACTGCTGATACGGGCGTAGCCTTTTTCTGCCAGAGTGAAGATTACAAATTTGAGGTCAGATACTATCCTCTCTGAGAATCAGATTGTTCTCGACAGTAATGCTGAAATCGGAGAATAATGATGAGCCCTTGAGAATTGCAAAGGAGCAAGTATCTACGTTTGCACACATTGGTAAATGATTTATTTTTATATCCAATTTTGTACCACGAGAATTAAGCAAACCTTTACACAGGTTTTGCTCTAATTCATTTTTGGGTACACGAAAAGAAATCATCACTTTTCCGGTGTCTAACAGACAGATTTGTGCTTGAAATTCAATTCCTTTGTATTCAAACTCCACATCTGTAAAATGAGGTGGCTTTTCCTCGATAATAAGTACAGACATAATCAATAAGTCAGAGAAGATGATACATCAGGTGCGGTAAAAGAAACTCCTTTAGCATCAATCATAAAACCGCTGAGTGTTGCTGTATTGGTTCCACGCTTTGTTGTTACTCCCATGATGTTGCCAGAAGCACTTCCGTCAAACTCAATATCTCCAAGCAAGTAAAATCCTCCACGATTTGTGGTAACATCTCCTGCAAAAGTCATAAGTCCTTTGGTATAAGAAGTAATGCCCCAATAAATTTGTGAACGGTTAACCCAATAAATGGCTGCTGTTCCTGCATCACCGTATGCTGTTGAATAAGGAATGACTTCCGTTTCTGGATCATAAACAATAGTTTCGCCATCCTCATTGATGTAAAAGTGAACAATAGAAATCTCGGAGTTTGGATCAGGCGCAGGTGCATCATCAGGCAGCCAAGATGGTAATGTTTGCGACGGTGCTCCTTTTGTATCTGCGGCAAAGGCGGTAACACTCATGGAGAGTAGCATAACAACGGATAACAGGACACATAATGCTTTTTTCATAGATTAACTCCTTTCGTTTGGTATCAATGCCCATTGAGAGCATGGAAAATTAGTAGATAAAACCATCGGCAGCGCATAACCTAAACATCGACTATATAAGCTATGCGCTTGTCCTGCTGATTTTAAGTCGCAGCCTCCATAGTGGGCAAGGGAAATAAGCAGACCCACACAAATGCTCCCATAAAGTATTTACCGTTGCCATCGCTTATTTCACCTCCTGTTTTGTGGATTTATGTATAACGGACAGACACAGAAAAAGGGACAATATTTTTCTGAATTTTTTAGACGGTGCGTTCGGTAGAAGTTGCGTCGATCTTGTCTACCCCAGTTGTAACAACTACTCTGGTACGGTAGGTAACGCCCGTTGTGCCGGTGTAGGTTTTGGTAAGACTGACAGTTCCAGTTCCATCAATCGACCATGAGGTGACGGGTGTCCATCCATTTCCGGCTTTCTTTTCCAGATAGAGGGTACCTACGGATGAGGTCGTCGATTTTTTGGGTGAAATGTATACCGACACAGAAATATGCTTGCCGGAGATTGAGATAGACGGGACAACAACATTGGTGCTTTCCCATCGGGGAGTAATGTTTTGTATCGAACCTGTTTGCGACATACTCTCAGGCGCATTTGCTGCCGCCGATGCGGGTACGGCATGAGCGGTCATCAGTAGAGCGGTAGTTAGTGCCAATGTGACAATTTCTTTTTTCTTCATAAATAAAATCCTCCTTGTGCATTATTGGTATCACCCATATAACGCACAAGGAGGAAAAAAGGGACAATGCTTTCGTGTTCCCATAAAACAGTATTTGCAAATGCTCCCGCAATGGGGAAGATTGGGCGCGACTTCGGTCACGCCTTTTCTTTTGCTTCCAAATCATCCAGAGGGATATATACTCCTCTGTTAATTGTCCAATAATCCTTATAAGCGTAACCGTCCATTGTCCCAACCAACAGCTTCGTTGACTTCTTAAATCCTACTCTTTTCATTGCTTCAATTCTTTCAACTGCATAAACAGGAACTTTTGTAATTATTTCCTCGCACTCAAACAAATCAAATGTAGGTGGTACAATAAGATTCATAATTGTAAAAATTTCTTCTGAAGTTTCATATTCGCTTTTCAAATCAAGTCTAAGAACACCCACATGATTAAAGTCGTCGTTTGCACTACGATGAAACACTTCAATCGTGCCGATAGCTTCATGCTTTTCTTTGTCAATAATTGTCCACCTGACAAACCATTTGGATGAATAGGAACTAAGCCAAAACTTAATAGCTTGTCTCATTCGATCTTCATTTGGATAATAGAAATTATCTCCATGACAATTATCGCTGTTGAAAAACGGTAGTGCATTTTTATCACTATACACGCTTACAAGATCCCCAGCATCATCAAGTTGCGAAAACCTCAGTAGAAATTTATCATTTTCAAAAGCTGGACAGTTTTCATATACGTCTGACATTTTATTATACCTCCTGAAATTTTGATTTGTTCAGCTAAGATGAGTATATCATTCTGTTGTTATACCAGCGGCAATTTTTATCAGTTCGTCCATATCAATAGAGCCATATATAGAAAAGAAATCGCCATCCCGCTCATAGCAAATATAATTCAAATCGTCTTTCTTGAAGTAGTAGCCAATCACACCATCCTTGTCAAACGATTCAATTTCTGTATTTTCTGCGTCGGCGTAAATCCTTGTATCTGATTTACTAAGAAGAATATTAAAATAACTCGATTCGTTGATGGCATATTCATAGGCAAGCATTTCCGGCTGTTCAACCGTATTCTTCAATTCCGCTTCGTCGGGAAGATAGGTAGGCTTATAGCTCTGCAAATCGGGTTTCGTGTTTTCCCCGTCGCTTTGCAGTTCAAAGATACTGTATTTTTCAAATGTCTCGACTACCCACGCAATCACTTTTTCCCTGATCTTTGCATTAGTTACCATAGCCGTTGAGAACAACAGGGTTATGGTAATTGCTGCGACTGCAACAGCTTTGCCGAACCGTCTGAACACAATATGCGTTCGGCTCTTTCCGGTACTACTTACAGCAGCATCCTCTTTTAGCTCCGTGCGTAAATAGTCTTTCATAGTAATTTTACAGGCGCGATTGAGAGAAGCATCCGAAATCACTTGCTCCGAGCTAAGCCCCATGCTTGAAGAAAGTAGTTCACGGTAAAAGCGGAAGCGACCCTTTGCATTTTTCATTTGGAAAAACTTTTCAGTTTCTTGGGGAGATAGCCGGAAGCAGTATCTACTAAATAATAGAACAATTCCCTGATGCGGCAAGTGCAGAATCTTTTCGCTTAATTCTCGGATCTTTGCTTTCGGCAAATCTACACAGGAGCAGGCGTCATTATCGGCGGCAGAGCGAACTTCTATATCCTTTTCAAAGCTGGCATTTGCTGCTTCATGCAGCATGGTTTGCCAATTCATATCCATATCGTCACCTTTCCTCATACAGTTTTTGGAGCTTCTTGACGAGCCGCTGCCCACGTTTTTTTGCGGCATCCTCCGAAATGTTCAGCAATTCACCAATCTCTCTATATCCCATTTCCAGCGTATAGCGAAGATAGATAAAATGCCGATCATCGGGATTAAGCTGATCTATTACCTCAGTCAGCCTATGTACATCTGCATTGTGAATACATTCATCTTCAATATCGTCCGAAATATTGTCCCAGTAATCAATGTGAACACTCTGTTGTAATTGACGTAGTACGTCAATAGAAGCATTTTTCACTATGGTAACGCAGAAAGCGGTCATTTGGGGACAGGGTAAATCAGAAATTTTTTCGATGTTGTCCATGATTTTTATAAATGCAGTGGACACGACATCCTCTGCGGCTTCCTCTGACTTCACAATATTAAACGAAATGCGCTGGAAGTGGATATGATGCTCATGGAATATCCGCTCTACCAGCGCACGTTGTTCATCATTCAAAACACTAAATAGGAGTATCATCATATAAGTTTCCTCATGGATAGCCCTGCAGCCATCCATTCTAAGTGAGCAAGTAAATTTATTCTTGCACATTATGGGTATTCGTTACAGCGTCTGCTTGTTTCAAATTATACCACAAGAATGTTGCGCAGGAAAGTGGCAACCCATTAACAAGGTATGAATCAAAAATAATTTCAAAAAAGTTTGTCCCTTTTTTTGATCTTGACCGTTATATGGGTAAAAGGACACGACAGGAGGTGAAATAAGCGATGACACAGGTTACTACTCTGCATAGGATTATGCGCGGGGCTGCTTATTTCTCCTGCCCACTATGGAGGCTGCGACTTAAAATCAGCAGGATAGGCGCATAGTTTATACATGAAATATTGCTATGCGCATATTTAGGAAAGACAAAGCAGGATGTTTTCAGATAATTAAGTGAAAAGAGACTTATAATGAAAAAGATATTAAGTGTTTTGCTTGCTTCTTTATTATTGCTTTCGACAAGTGCCACCGCTTTTGCTATGGAAACTGAGACTAATGCAGATAATTGGTTGGTCAGTGCGAATCAGCATCAAATCATTCATAACGCTAAGATTGCTGCAGAAACAGGTCAAAATGTTACTCTGACAACAAAGATTCTGTCGGATCTAAGTGATAATCATTTTGAACTTGTCGAAGTGGGTGATACAGGATATATGATTTTCGACCCACAATCGGGCAAGTATTTGGAAGAAGCATTAGATTCGCCTTCTCCATATTTGGGACTTTCAGAAAACTTATACTACTTTGGACCCCTTAACTATTATCAACTGTCGGGTGATAAATTTGTTCACACAGTAATTCATAACGAATACGATATGTCTTTTGCTGAATGCCGTTCTTTACAATCTGCATTTGATACGGCATTACAAAATTCTCGTACACAGAAAGATACAGAAGTATTAGCCCTTATGCAAACGAATCTAAATTCGAGGGCAAGTGTTAATAGACTGCAATCTCATTTTTCAGCACGTGCAACAAATAAGTATATTCCAAACTACAAATATATCAAAAATGCAATTTATCCTGCAAACGAGAATAACACCTGTGGATATACAGCAGCGTGTTTGATTTTGAATTACTGGCATAAAGTTAAGGGAAATGTCATTAACAGTTCATTCCTTGATTCTAATGGTAATCTAAAAACTACTGGAAACACTTTGCAAGACAAGTTACTCTCTTATGGAAAATCGAATTCCTCTTGGGGATTAACTATTCGAGATGTCTTAATCGACTATTGCAATGAGTATGGAGTTGCGGCAACTTCAACATACTATGTAACAAATTTCGATATTTTTGCAGAAGTTGGTCGAAACCGTCCAGTAATTGTATTCGGATATTTTCCTGATTCTCCTGGACAAGTTCAAAGTCGTGGAAAAGTATTTCATGCAGTTACCGCTTATGGAACATCAACAAGCGGGCTTGTTACTAAACTAATTGTCCATTACGGATGGTCTGGTTACAGTCACGTCACATTAGACGGTGGTTTAGTCGGTTCAAGTACACAGTTTGTATTAAATTAAAAAAGGAAGTTAAGTATGAAGAAAGTCTTTACATTTTTTCTCGCAATGGCAATTATATTTGGAATTTCTGGTTGTGGAAAGAAAGAATATATTGTTTTTCCTTTTTCTGCATCGGATGTTGTGAAAATTGAAACGTACTATTCTAACTCAGAGGCAGACACCAAGGAAAAAACGCTAACAGAAGAAGCGGATATTGACTACCTATATACGTTTTTTTCTGAGCTGCCTGTGAAAGATGCAAATTCAGATTCTACTAACGACGGTAGTACAATAAAATTCGTGTTTGATCTTTCAGATGGGACGAATTACGAACTTGTTTACATTGGTATTGCAACAAAAAAGGGATACCTACAATCTGAAACTTCTGATTTTTATTATTTTACATCTTCTGACATCATTGGTGTTTGGGCAAACTTATCTAAGATGCGGCTTGACTTTTAACAATCCCTACGATTGGAAACAGCTTAGCACAAAAAATGCGGGGTGCAGCAGTCATCATCGGCTGCCGCGCCCGCGTCATCTTTTACTCTGCGTCTGAAAGCGTCATGGTGAACTGCGCTTCCTCAAATGCTGCGTTGGTTATGTTGTGCAGTTTATGGATCGTCTGCTCTGCCAGCGGACGCATAGCTGCGTCCATATCCGGCAGTGCGTCGGAAATCGCCGCAATCGTTCTGCGGCAGTCGTGCTTGTGGTAAATGCAGATGGTTGATTGAATACGTTCTTTTACTTCTGATGCGGAAACACCTTGTTGATGTGCAATCGCTTTAAACACCTGTTTTGTATCACGTTTTTTGATATCAAATATCTAACCACAATCTTTTTGACTAAATTATTTCCATTTGGTAATACCCCAAAAACATGAACAGAAAAAGACGCTAATGTATATACTATTCTAATTACTAACTAGGATGGGATTGATGATGCCCGTATATATTATGTGAATAGAAAAGAGTATGTTGATTGGGCAATTAAGGCACTTACAGTCGTTCGAAGCGTATGGAGCACATTTTCAGGTGAAGGAGAGAGCGAATGGAGAGAATCGGTTCACAAAGAATTTATAAAAGCAGGAATAACTCCTAAAGATTATTTGGATTTTGTATGTAGTATTTTGCACATAAGCAGAAAAGTAAAAATAATTCTTCTGGATGGGACAGTCCAAGAGGCAAAGATATTAGATTTTCTTGATATGAGTTATGATTTGACGGATGGGCGAATCGAGGAAAGTATTGAATCTGGTCATCCAGTCTGTTACTGTTGGTGCAGTAGAAATGTTTGGTGGCGGTGCAGCCGCATGGAGAACTATCGCATTTATTTACTGTATTATAGGTATTATTACCAATACACTTGCTGTATTTTTGGTAAAAGAGCTGTCAGATGAAGAATTAAAAGATGACAGTGTGGCAGGAGAGGAAGATGACAAACTTTCTTTTAAGCAGACAATAAAACTTCTCTTTAGTAATAAATATTTTTCAATGATTTGTGTGATCTATATTCTTCAGCAGCTTCGTGCTTCTATGGTGAATGTAGGAATCTTTTTTATGACATATGTATTGCTGAATAAGAATTTGTTCGGTGTATTTTCATGGGCGAATAATATTCCTTTGATCATTGCACTTGCCGTTACACCTGCACTGGTTTCAAAAATGAAAGGAATGTATAAGTTAAACAAGTATAGTTATATGCTTGCTACAGTATGCCGTTTGATGGTTGCAGTGGCAGGTTATCTGGGAAGTGTTCCGCTGATGCTGTTATTTACAGTTCTTACATCCCTCGGAGAAGGACCGTGGCAGGGAGACATGAGTGCAGTAATTGCACAGTGTTCAGAACATACTTATTTAAAGAGTGGAAAGCGGATTGACGGTTCCATGTTCTCCTGTACTTCATTAGGTGTAAAGCTCGGTGGAGGTATTGGTGTTGCACTTTCAGGCTGGCTGCTTGACATAAGTGGATATATTAACCTTGATAATGCGGTTCAGCCGGATAGCTGTATCAATATGATGTATTTTATGTATCTGTGGCTTCCGTTTATATTTGACATTATTATTACAGTCATTCTTTCATTCCTTAATGTAGAGAGTGCAAATATGAAATTAAAAGAAAATATGCAGAATCAGTAATGAAAATAGCCCCTGGAGTTTGACTTTAGGGGCTATATAGAAAATAAGAAAAAAAGGAGAATTATTATGAACGCTGATATGAAATGGTTAGACAATCCGGAAGTGTTCCGTGTAAACCAGTTGGACGCACACAGCGACCATTGTTACTATATGGATTATGCAGATATGGAAAAATCAGAAAATCCTTTGATGCAGTCATTAAATGGACAATGGGAGTTTGCTTTTAGCAAAAATGTAATGGACAGACCGGAAAATTTCTATGAGGAAAATTTTGATGCATCTTCATTTGATAAGATTATGGTTCCGGGGCATATCGAACTGGCAGGCTATGACAAAATACGCTATATCAATACGATGTATCCGTGGGAGGGAAAAGAATATCACAGGGGTGCGTATAGTATGGAGAGTACCGGGGACGAGGCAGGAATGTTTTCCGAGGCAGAGTATAATCCTGTCGGATCTTATATCAAACGATTTGATTTGAGTGAGCAAATGCGTGAAAAGAAAATCCGTATCTGTTTTGAAGGTGTGGAAGAAGCGATGTATCTGTGGCTGAATGGTCAGTTTGTAGGATATGCGGAGGATAGTTTTACACCGTCAGAATTTGATCTGACACCATTTATCAGAGAAAAAGGAAATGTGCTGGCAGTTCAGGTTCACAAAATGAGTACGGCAGCATTTTTGGAGGATCAGGACTTTTTCCGATTTTTTGGAATTTTTAGAAATGTAACTTTAAAAGCAGTGCCAGAGGTGCATTTGGAAGATGTATGGTTTCAGCCAACACTAAACAAGGACAATATAAGCGGCAGGGTATCGGTAAAGATGAAAGTATCTGCTCCAGAAGGAAAGAAAGTATCTGCCCATTTTGTTTTAAAAGACAGAGAGAATAATCAGGTGGCAGAGGACAATATCACCTTAGAGGAAAAAGCTGGAAGTCTTGTAGGAGTGATAGATACTGAGGTTGGAAGTGTTAAGGCATGGGATAATTACTGCCCATATCTGTATCACGCATATGTAGAGCTTAGAGGCGAAGATGGAGAAATATTAGAGATAATTCCATATGACATAGGTTTCAGAAGACTGGAAATGATTGACAAGGTAATCTATTTAAATGGTAAACGTCTTGTCATTACCGGAGTAAACCGTCATGAGTGGAGTGCAAAGACAGGAAGAAGCATCAGTATGGATGAAATGACAGCAGACATTGATTGTATGATTAGAAATAATATCAATGCAGTACGCACATGCCATTATCCGGATCAGATACCGTGGTATTACCTGTGTGATAAAGCTGGTATTTATGTAATGGCAGAAACGAATATGGAAAGTCATGGAACATTCCAGAAACTTGGTGCGATTGAACCATCGTGCAGCGTACCTTGTTCTATTCCGCAATGGCGGGAGGCTGTTGTTGACAGGGCTAGGAGTAATTTTGAAACTTTTAAAAACCATACAGCAATTCTTTTCTGGTCTTTAGGAAATGAATCTTATGCGGGTGATGACATAGAAGCAATGAATACTTACTTCAAGGAAAAGCAGGATGGCAGATTTGTTCATTATGAAAGCTCTTTCTATGACCGTAATTATGAGGAAACCATATCAGATGTAGAGAGCAGGATGTATGCAAAGCCTTATGAAGTGGAGGAATATTTAAATAATAATCCAAAGAAACCGTATCTTTTGTGTGAGTATATGCATGATATGGGTAATTCGATGGGAGGACTTGGTACTTATATGAAGTTAATAGATAAGTATGAGATGTACCACGGTGGATTTATCTGGGATTTCATTGATCAGGCACTTCTCGTGAAAGATGAAGTGACAGGAAAAGAAGTTTTGCGTTATGGCGGAGACTTTGATGATAAGCCTTCTGATTATGAGTTTTCAGGAAATGGAATTGTATTTGCAGACCGTAAGGAAAAACCAGCTATGCAGGAAGTGAGGTATTACTATGGCTTATACAGATAAGAATAAATTGAGAGTTGTATATGGAGATTATACACTTGGCGTACATGGAGAAGGGTTTGACTATATATTCTCTTATTCACAGGGTGGTTTGGAGTCTATAGTAAAAAACGGTTATGAATGGCTGTATCGTTGTCCAAAGCCTACTTTTTGGAGAGCATTAACAGATAATGACAGAGGCAGCAGGTTTCACATTAAAAGTGGAAGCTGGCTCGCATCGGATATGTTCATTGACTGTAAAAAAACTGAAGTTATTATGGATGGTGAATTGCAAAAGCAGTATGCTCCGGACAATAACAGCTATGGCGGTGATGTGGCTGCCGGGGAAATAATTGTGAAATATACCTATGAGACTGTCAGCAATCCAGTAACAACAGTCATTGTATCTTATACCATTGATGTAACTGGAAATATCAAGGTGGATGTGGATTACACAGGAGTAAAGGGACTGCCGGAACTTCCGGTATTCGGAATGAGGTTTATTATGCCGACACTTGCAGATAAATATATGTACAAGGGATTATCGGGGGAAACCTATCCGGACAGAAAGGCAGGGGCAGAAAAAGGAATTTATGAGGTATCAGATTTGAGCCTGACACCATATCTGGTTCCACAGGAATGTGGTATGAGAATGGATACAGAGTGGTTGGAGATTACAAGACATGCAAGTCTTGATAATAGCAGAACGGATAGTTCACTACAGACATTAAGAATAGAAGAAAACGACAAGGCATTTGCTTTTTCGTGCCTGCCTTATACAGCATCAGAGATTGAAAACGCAACACACCATGAGGAACTGCCACCAGCAAGAAGAACAGTCCTTTGTGTCTATGGTGCAGTAAGAGGAGTCGGTGGAATTGATAGCTGGGGAAGTGATGTGGAAGATGATTATCGGATTAGTGCAGAAAAAGACATTCACTATTCCTTCATTATCCGCTAAGTTTGTTTGAGGAGTTGCTTGCAAGTGTTATTGGTATATGAGAACAGAACTGATGGAATAGTGGTAGAGTGGAAGAAAACAGTGCATTTTCCACCACATTTACATGAAGCAATAGAGGTAGTGTATGTAACGGATGGGGATATTGAACTTGGAGTTGGACAAGAATTGTATCACATGGATGAGGGTGATTTTGCAATCGTGTTTCCAAACGTAATACATCATTATCAAGTATTTGGGAAAAAAGAAAACAAGGTAATATACCTGTATCTTGATCCGACACTGTTTCCTTCCTATTATAAAGAGTTGCAGATATACAGCCCGAAGAACCCGGTTGTAAAAAAAGAGCAAGTGCATCCTGATGTAGTAAATGCCATAAAATATCTGGCAGGAATAACAGAGGGGAATCCCATGCTGATACAGGCTTATGTACAGATGATTCTTGCCCATGTTTTCGCAGAAATGCCAATGGTTGATAAAAGCACAGTAGGGAGTGATGACCTGATTTATAATGCGGTAGAATATGTAGCTAAAAATTTTAGAGAGAAAATCAGTCTTGAAAAAATGGCATACGATTTGTGTGTAAGCAAATATGTGTTATCAAGAATGTTTGCAAAAACATTTCACTGTAATTTTAGTAAATATGTGAATGGAGTCCGGTTAAATTATGCAGTTGCGGCACTGGAAAACACAATGGATTCCATTACAAATATATGTCTTGATTGTGGGTTTGAAAGTCAAAGAACTTTTAACCGTGTTTTTAAGGATAGATACAAGATTACACCAAGAGAGTACAGAAAAAGGATGGAACACAATAATAGAAACGGCAGCTTGGGGGTACGCAGATGATTAAATATCTTACAATGACGATTGGAAAACAAAAAAACATAGCTTTGATTGCTCATGATGGGAAAAAACAGGATATGTTGAAATGGTGTATGGACAATAAAGAAATTTTACAGCAACATAATCTGTCAGGAACCGGAACGACTGCGAGAATGATAGCAGATCATGTAGGATTAAAGATAAAAGGATATAACAGTGGTCCATTAGGTGGAGATCAGCAGATAGGGGCAAAAATTGTAGAGGGAAATATCGACATGGTTATTTTCTTCTCCGATCCACTGGCAGCACAGCCACATGATCCAGATGTTAAGGCACTTCTTAGAATTGCACAGGTGTATGATATACCGATTGCAAATAATATTGCAACAGCGGATTTTATGATTCATTCCACACTTATGAATGAACAGTATTCACATCAGATTGAAAATTTTAAAAATACAGTGGATGTCAGAGTAAAAGAAATGCAGTGATGGATATGATAAATAGCCAAAAGCTGTCCGCTAATAGAATTTACAACAGAATATAAAGCAGATAAAGACGAATGGCATCAGGTGTGCCATTCGTTTTTTTAATAAAAGCACAAATTAACCTACTCACGAGCATAAAATGATGTGCATTGGGTTGTTTTCTGGACTATGAGAATCAAAGTCCCATTGATATGATTAACATGGAAAAGAGGTGCAAAATCTTGGACACAGGAAGAAAAGATGCCAATATACAGATAGGAAAGAGACTAAGAGAGGCAAGACTGAATATGAACCTTGAAAAGTCAGAAATTGCGGATGTATTGGATGTTACAGTAGAACATTATCGAAAGCTTGAGGCGGGTATAACGGGAATATCTGTAGATAAAGTGTTGACACTCTATCATAAATATGGAATTGATCCTACATATCTTATAACAGGCGAGAGCAGCAACATAAAAGATTTTAATTTGGATTACTATGTTGCGAACAGCACAAAGGAGCAGAGAAATGATTTTTTTGACCGTGTGCTGGCTTATTTATCTAAGTTGATTAGATAAATTGAAGAGCTTCCTACTTCCAAGCCCGAAAAGGAGGAAGTGTTATGCTTAATATTGCGGTCTGTGATGACAGCAGAACAGATGTAGAAATGCTGGAAAGTGCTTTTGATAAGTTAGCGCAGTACCAGTTTTCTTATGAAGTGTATTTTACAGCGAAGGAGTTGCTGAAGCATGTTATAGATGATGGGGAAATGTATCATCTGTATATATTTGACATTGAAATGCCGGAGATGAATGGTTTGCAGCTTGCAAAAGAAATCCGGAAAATAGATGCCAAAGCATTGTTTGTATTCCTGACTGGATATACGCAGTATGTTATGGATGTTTTTGAGGTTATTACCTTTGACTATATTTCTAAACCGATTACAGTGGAAAAGCTGGAGTCCGTCCTTTTAAAAGCCATGCAGTATCTTCATATGATAAAGCGTGACTTTGTCTTTCAGTTCCGAAAAAATCAGTTTCGTATTAGCTGCGATGATATTGTGTATTTTGAGAAGAAAGGTCGTCAGGCAGTGATACATACGATCTCAGAAAATTTCAAGGCAAATATGACAACTGAAGAAATATGGAAACAGCTTGATGATAAGGTCTTTGCCCATATTCATGTATCATATATCATCAATCTTGGGCATATCAGGGCGATTGATGGAGATGAAGTAGTGATGGACAATGAAGAAAGACTTCTGATTGCCCGCTCCCATAAGCAGAATTTAAAAGAAAAACATATGGAGTTTGTAAGGAGGATGGTTTAAGGATGGAATATGTGATACGCTTTGCCATCAGCCTGTTTGATCTGGCAGTGTTTATGTATTATTTTCATTCCAATAAGAAAATGAAACCAGTATCAAAGGTATGGATATGGGCTGGATTTACCATTGCTGCAATTATATGGACATTTGTCAGTAGCATAAAAAATCCGTATCTGAATCTTGCGACTCTTTTGATTGTGCTTATACTGTTATCATTTTATTATGAATCAGGAATGTGGACGAGAATTATAAATATTGTGACATTCATGGGTATTGGAATGCTGTTTGAACCTGTAGCCTTGCTGTTACTCCATGCTATGAATTTTCATATGGGAGAAAGTTATAAATATTATTTTGTAATGGTAATATGCAGCTTTGTTCGTGGAAATGTGATGTATATTCTGTCAAAATTGATTTCAAAGAAAGGGATGCAGATTGCTGATTTTCCGAAAGAAATTTTGGGTGTGCTGGTTATGGTATTTACCTTTACGGTGTTGAACTGTTGCTTTATTATTCTTTTGTCATTGGAGGCGGGCAGTGAAAAAAGCCTGCTTATGTGTGCCAGTATTGTAATTTCCCTTGTCCTGACAGATTATTTTATGCTGTATATGATGGAGCGTTTTAATTATCTTGTGCAAAAACAGTATGAGGATGCAATGTACAGGGAAGAAATGCACTATAAAGACATCTATTATGAAGAAGCAGAAAAACAGAATAAGGAAGTGCAGAAGTTAAAGCACGATATGAAACATAAATTGCATGAACTGTATCATCTGGTGGAAAATAGTGATGGGCAGGAACTTTCAGAGAAAATCGGTGCAATGTGCAAGGAATTTGAGCAGATAGATGAAAAGCAGTATTCTGATAATCCAATCGTAGATTCTGTGCTCCGTATTAAATTTGGCAGGGCAAAGGCAAGGGGAATAAAAGTAGAAACATCTATTCGTATTCCAAAGCAGATGCAGCTTGATCACGGGGATATAGGTGTATTGTATGGAAATCTTGTGGATAATGCGGTAGAAGCCTGTAGCAAGGTGCCGGAGGGACAGCGTTTTGTAAAGATTGAAAATAAGTACCAGTCGGGGATTTTGCTTCTTGTAATAACAAACAGCAAAACAGGAAAGAAAAATAAAAGCCTGAAAACAACCAAGAAAGATAATATCCGACATGGGCATGGTGTTCAGAGTGTTCGTAAAGTGGTAGAAAAATACAATGGAACGGTCAGTTTTACAGATAAAGGGGATATATTTGAGGTTTCAGCAATGCTCTATGGAATTGAAGTGAAGGAATAAATGCAAAGCGTTACACTTAAATGTCAATCTGTTACACTTTGACGGATTTTCCTGTAAAGTATGATATAGTGCATTCATCAAATGAAAAGGAGGACATACATATATGTCAAAATTAAGAAAATTGATGAACCGACTCAGTCATGGAGCATTAACCAGCGTGGCAGCACTTGCCCTTACGGTAACTGCAACCAATATGAACCGTTGCTGCTGGTTTATTTTCGGACAGGAAAAGTTACCGGATAATGCGAAAAAACTTAGAAAATTTTAAGGTGGTAACAGGGTATGATTGCTAAATTTGCAAAGAAGATAAATGAAATATTGATACAAAAGGGGATTGTGCAAAAAGAGGATGCAGAACTGTACCGATATGGGATAGAAAATGGCATTGTTGTTGCAGGAAACCTTTTGGCTTCTGGAATA
>OIWT01002500.1_pt1 | contig 18821 bp, 18 predicted proteins | sample 1587701 | NCBI WGS metagenome assembly OIWT01 (sample SAMEA3888904, study PRJEB22519) | human gut metagenome | biome: human gut; feature: human-associated habitat; material: faeces | place: Denmark | collected 2009
GTTGTATGGCATCGGGGCAAGTTTTGACAGTGCTGGTATTCGTTTTTCATGTGTTTTATTAGGTCTTGCCTATATAATAAAGGGTAGTGTTTCACGCGTAAGAAGAAATTTTTGCATCTTATTGTTTTTGATAATAGGAGTAGTCGGAAATATGATATCTAGGACGACGGTAGTGGGTATTGCTGTAGCTTGTGTTTATTTGCTATTGTCGTCTGTTTCTTTGCATAAAGTAATTATTTTGATTACGGCGAAGGGGTTATTGTGGAGCATGGTGGTATGTGTGATAGTTGTTATGTTATATTATGTGGGCATATATATGTATAATACAATGCCAGGAGTGCATGCTGCTTTTGATTATGGTTTTGAAGGGTTTATTAATTTGGTTGAAAATGGAACATTCTCTACACATTCATCAGATTTGCTCTTGAGTCATATTGGAGATATATGGCCTGATAATGCAAAGACTTGGATTATTGGAGATGGTTATTTTGCAGATCCGTATGATCCGAAGAAATTTTATATGGGTACAGATATGGGTTATGTTCGTTTCTTCTTTTATTGCGGTGTAATAGGTTTCTTTATATTCTTAACTTACTTTGTTTGCTGTACCTATATACTTTGTAAACGTTGGCATAAACTGACAATGCTTTTTATGTTATTGTTGGTTATTCAATTTATTGTTTGGATTAAAATACCGACTGATATCTTTTGTTTTTATGCTTTGCTGCTGTTAGCGGACAACAATAAGGAAAGAGTTTATGATACCAAAGAAAATACATTACTGTTGGCTCAGTAACGACCCGTTTCCTAAGAAGATACAAATGTGTATGGCATCTTGGAAGAAAGTCATGCCAGATTATGAATTGAAATTATGGAATACACAGAATTTCAATATAGATATGAGTATTCCTTATGTAAAAGAAGCATTTGCGAATCGTAAATGGGCATTTGTAGCTGATTACATTCGACTTTATGCACTTTATACAGAAGGAGGTATCTATTTGGATTCTGATGTAAAAGTATTGAAGCGTTTTGATGAATTTCTTCATCATTCGTTTTTTACTAGTATGGAATATCATCCATTCATGATTGAACGAGATAACTCTTTGGCTGATATAGACGAAGACGGACATCGTCTCGTGGATAAGTATATATCTGGTATTGAATTGCAAGCAGCTATAATGGGAGCAGAAAAAGGATGTTCATTTGTGAAGGAAATTTTAGATTGGTATCAAGATAAACATTTTATAAAATCGGATGGATGTATGGGGCTGGATGTGATTGCTCCGCAGATATATGCAAGGATTGCTGAAAATTATGGTTTCAGATATAAAGATATAGACCAGGAATTAACAGATGGATTGATGGTTTATCGTTCTGAAATTTTTGCCGGAAACAGGCGTGAAGCAACACCTGCATCATACGCAATTCATTATTGTGAAAATAGTTGGAATAAGCGTCCTTTACTAGATAAAATTCTCCATTATTGGAAATTTTTCTTGTATCTTCTTAGATTAAAAACTATTCGGTAGATCTATGATTTACGTTAATGGTAGATTCTTGTTGCAGAATATGACAGGGGTAAACCGTTTTGCTTACGAACTTTGCAAAGCATGGTTGCAGATGAGGATACCATTTATTCTTTGTTGTCCTCCTGGTAAAATAAAGGATTGTTATGATATATCTCGTTTTAATATAGTGGTGTGTGGGTGTGGCAAGTCTCATGTTTGGGAACAATTATTTTTGCCTTTATGGTTTAAACGAATAAGAGGAAAAAAGATATTAATCTGTTTTACAGGTCTGGGACCTTTGGTGGTTCGAAAAAAGATAATGACAATCCATGATTTGGCATTTATGGCTAATCCTAGTTGGTATACCTTTGGTTATAGGTTATGGTACAGATTGATGACTCCTCTTTGTGCAGCAACATCGTTAAGAATACTAACAGTAAGTAAGTTTTCTCAATCGGAAATTATACAAAGACTTTCAATAAATAGTGAAAAGATAAGCGTTATTTATAATGCTGTATCTTCTTTATTTGATATACAAGGAAATGATGATGGATTAAATGAAAGATTAACCACAGAAAAATACATATTGGCCGTTTCTTCTATTGATCCAAGGAAAAATTTTTCAATGCTTTTGAAAGCTTTTTCTTATGTGAAAGATAAAAGTATTAAATTGTATATCGTTGGAGGGCAAGGCAGTATTTTTTCTACATCTATAGTTGAATTATGCGAAAAAAATAGTTCGGAGAGGATTAAATGGTTGGGACGAGTTAGTGATGTAGAACTCAAATGGTACTATGCTCATGCATTGTGTTTTGTTTATCCATCTTTGTATGAAGGATTTGGCATACCTCCTTTAGAGGCTATGTCTTGTGGTGTTCCTACTATCGTTTCTGCTATTCCTGTATTGGAAGAAATTTGCGGAAATGCAGCGTTATATGTCAATCCATATGACGAAAAAGATATAGCAAATAAAATAAATATATTAGTTAATGATAAAAAATTACGTTGTGAGCTAATAGAAAAAGGTTATAAAAGATGTTTGGCTTTTAATTGGCGTAATAGTGCAGAATCATTAGCAAAAGAAGTTTATAAGGTTTTGTTGTAATATTTGCAAGCATTCGTAAGGATGAGATTTTAATGAACTATTTGAGCTAGGGAGAGAATTTTGTAGTCATACTAAGATAGTCAAAGTTTAGAGGTAATCAAGAGTTTTATGCACAATAAGAGTTTAAGAGTTCTTCAATTAGGCAAATTTTATCCGGTTGCAGGTGGGGTGGAGAAGGTGGCGTATGATTTGACAATCGGATTGTCGGAGCGTAATATTGATTGCGACATGATGTGTGCTGCTTCATGTGGAGGCAGTCGAGTGATTTCGGTGAATGAACATGCACAAATCTTCTGTTGTCATGCATGGCTTAAGTTGGCGGCTACGATGATTTCACCAGCCATGATTGTTGCCCTGCGAAGACGTTGCAAGCAGTATGACATAGTCCATGTGCATCATCCGGATCCGATGGCTTGTTTGGCTTTGTTTTTATCCGGATATAAAGGACGGGTCGTTCTGCACTGGCATAGTGACATCCAGAAGCAAAAGTGGCTGTTGAAATTTTATCGGCCGTTGCAAGATTGGTTGTTGAGGCGTGCCGATGTCGTAGTGTGCACGACACCTGTCTATTTGAAGGAATCGCCCTTTTTAAAAAAGGTTCATCACAAAGCCGTCTGTTTGCCTATCGGTGTGGAGGCGATGTGTCCGCTGCCGGACTCTGTAGAGCTTATCCGGCGCAAATATCTGAATAAGAAAATTGTATTTTCATTGGGACGTTTGGTTGCTTATAAAGGGTATCATTTCTTGGTTGCTGCAGGTCAATACCTTACTGACGATTATGTGATATTGATTGGTGGCACTGGAGCGTTGGAGCATGAATTGCGTAGGGAGATTGAAGAGCTGGGTCTACAAGGCAAAGTGTCGTTGCTGGGACGAGTCAGCGAAGAGGATTTACCGGCTTATTATGGTGCATGTGATGTGTTTTGTCTGAGCAGTGTTCAGAAGACTGAGGCTTTTGGCATCGTACAGATAGAAGCCATGTCTTGTGGGAAGCCGGTGATTGCGACCAATATTCCCCATTCTGGGGTGTCTTGGGTGAATGCGCATGGCGTGTCAGGGCTTAATGTTGCTCCGGAGAATGCAAAGGCGTTGGCTGAAGCCATCGTGAATGTCACACAGGACCCGCTGGATTATCAGCGATATTCTCAAGGTGCCAAGAAACGCTACAACGAATTGTTTACGAAAGAACACATGATAGAGAAATGTTTAAATATATACAATTATGAAGTATGAAAAACCGGAAGCAGTGACGAGAACTGCGAGAATTGAGATTACGAACGACAATTATTATTCTCATGAAGAGATGTCTTCTTTTGCTTGTGGCATAAAGAGATTCTTTGATTTAGTAGGTGGCTTGTTGGGTTTGTTGGTGTCTTCTCCCGCTTTTTTGGTGATATACCTGCTTATTAAGCGTGAGGACGGCGGACCAGCTATTTTCAAGCAAGAGCGTATCGGTTATCATGGGAAACCTTTCATCTTGTATAAATTTCGTTCCATGACGGTCTTGGCTGAGAAGGGCGGCATTCCAGAGCTTTGTCAGAAGGAGGATAAACGTTTGACTAAAATCGGCCGTTTCCTGCGTGAGCACCATTTAGACGAGTTGCCACAGTTGTGGAATGTGGTTAAAGGTGAGATGAGCTTTGTCGGACCGCGTCCTGAACGTCGTTTTTTTGTGGACAAGATTAAAGCCATCAATCCCAATTATGAATTGCTATACCAATTACGTCCCGGGCTTTTTTCTCCCGCGACTTTATACAACGGCTACACTGACACTATGGACAAGATGCTGGAGCGTTTAAGGATGGATTTGGAGTATCTGAACAACCGTTCCCTGTGGCTTGATTTGAAGATTATTTATTTGACTGTTATGTCTATTTTGATTGGAAAGAAATTTTAAGAAGAGATGATGATGAATGTTAGAATCAAAGACGGATTACAGTTGCGCAAGATTGGGCATCGTTACATGGTCGTGGACGTCTGTTCAGAAAATGTCAATATGAGCACTGTATATAGTTTGAATGCGACAGCTGCTGACTTGTGGAAGCTTTTGGAGCAAGGGCATTCTTCGTTGGAAGAATTGGCCGATTGGCTTTGTGCTCAGTATGAAATTGACAAGGCGACCGCGCTTCAGGATGTGACGAAGCAGTTGGATGAGTGGAAAAACTTTGGTCTGATCCGAGGATAAAGAATGCAGAACAAAGAGCGGTACGCCTTGCTTGTCCTTTTGCGGGCTGGCCTGTGGGAAAAACAGCCGGACGAGCTGTCTTGTTTCTCCTTGGGGAATGAAGGCTGGGATGGAGTGTTTCGTTTAGCCCGTCAACAGACGGTTACAGGTTTGGCCTTTCAAGGATTGCAATATTTGCCATCCGGCTTGTTGCCTCCAGAGCCGTTGTTGATGCGATGGGCCGCGGCTGTGGAAATGATAGAGCGGAGCAACCGCAAGATGGAGCAAGTGCTGGCCGGGCTTGTCGCGATGTTTCAGGCAGAAGGATTGAATCCTGTCTTGCAGAAAGGCCAGGGGGTGGCGCGTTTCTACGAGCATCCATTGTTGCGTGAGTGTGGCGACATCGATTTCTATTTCAGCGGGCAAACTGCCCGTGACAAAGCTCTGTCCTGTGTGCAGCAAGCTCGTGTCCGGACGACCCGGATGCCGGACCACAGTGTGTGCTATCAATGGAAAGGAGTCTGCGTGGAACATCATTCTTGCTTGCTTGATTTGTCCAGCCCTTTTTTGCAGCGTATGGCCCGTCGGATGGAGGAGACTTGGGGATACGTTCGTTGTCCGTTGTCGGGAACGGAGGTTTCCGTGCCGGCTCCGTTTTTGAATTTACTTTTGCTTGACTTGCATATTTTGAAACATGCGCTCGGGCGGGGCATCGGTTTGCGACAGTTGTGCGACATGGCGCGTGCCTGTCATTGCTTGCACGATGAATTGTCCGCTGACGAGATGAAAACGGCTTGTGTGCGCTTGGGACTTGGACGTTGGAATCCGTTGCTTCATGCATTCCTTGTTGACTGTCTGGGTTTGCCGACCGACAGCCTGCCCTATCCGGAACGCGCAGCTTCGGCTGCCCCGTTGCTCGACATCGTGTGGCGCGGGGGAAATTTTGGCCAGCACTTGGCCGGACGGAGGGAACGCGATGCACGCTCGACCTGGATGCGGAAATGGCAGACGTGTCAGTCTTTCTTGCACAATGTGGGCTTTTCCTGTCGTTATGCACCGAAAGAAACTTTTTGGATGATGGCCCGGCTTTCAGGCGGGCAACTTCTAAGTTTCACAGGGTGTTAGCCTATTACAAAAACATTCATCCATTTATGACGACTAACATATATTTGATAGCAGATTTCATCGTAGCAGTCCGTTTGCCGGACGGCTGTGATGCTGACATATTGCTTCCGTCCTTTCGCTCTTTCCGATGTGAGAGGGCCTGGAAGGAAGATGACTTACTTTTGGATTTTACGGTCGATGAGTCCGGCGAGTCTTTTTCGAAAGAGCTTGATGGGAAGACATTGCTGGAAGAAGACCTCAGCGACATGGGACTGGTGGCTTTATACACGGCCGGGAGCGGTTATTTTGTCACGGTCTCTTCTGTTTCCGGACGCTTCACTCATGGCATGCTGGCTGACAGGCCTTTTGGTGTCGTGAAGGCATTCATTGACTGGACAGACCGCGATGCCGGGAGCAAGCTTTCATCCTTGATTCGCATCGCTTATTCATTAGCAGTACTTCGCAGAGGGGCTGTCGCCATCCATGCTTCGGCTGTGTGTTGTGACGGTCGGGCCTTTCTGTTTATGGGAAAAAGCGGCACAGGCAAGAGTACGCATGCCGCTTTGTGGATGGAATACATCCCGGGATGCGAATTGCTGAATGATGATAATCCCACGGTTCGTGTCTGCCGGGATACGGCCATTGCGTATGGAACTCCTTGGAGTGGAAAAACTTCATGCTATAAGCAACTTTCTTTTCCGATTGGTGGAATGGTTCGTCTGAGTCAAGCTCCGGCGAATCGTTTCCATCGGAGAGACGGGATTGGTGCTTTCATTGCGCTCTATCCCGGATGTTCTGTAATCAATCAGGACAAGGACATGCGTGATCATTTGCATGACACGTTGGCACGGCTGGCCGGGTTGGTAAGGGTCGGGACGCTCGAATGTTTGCCTGACAAGGGCGCGGTTCTCCTTTGTCACCGTGAGTTGGCCTGTCAGGATAAGAGTTGGACTTCCAGTGCCGACTTGTGACATTGTTACTAAAACAAAATATTTTAAACCATATTATGAAGAAACAATTTTTGTGGGCAGGCTTGCTTGCCGTAGTGCTGTTGACCTCTTGTGCGTCACGCAAGAATTTTGTCTATCTGCAAGACATGCAGGTGGGCGAAAGTTATCCTTATGATGTGAAACATGAAGCTGTCATTCACCGTGACGACCGTTTGAGCATCACTGTCAGTTGTAAGAATCCCGAACTTGCCATACCTTTTAATATATATGGCGGGACATTTCGGGTCGGTAGCGATGGCAATGTGACGACGGATGCCTCGACTCAGGTGAATGAGAAAGGGTATCGCGTGGATGTGGATGGCTGCATTGACTTCCCCATTCTTGGCAAACTATATGTGGAGGGAATGACTGTCAGCCAGGTGAAGGATTTGATTAGCAGCCGCATTGTCGAAGGGGCTTATATGAAGGACCCGCTTGTTGCCATTGAGTTTCTTAATTTCAAGTATACAGTGCTGGGGGCCGTGAACAGTAATGGAACATATTCGGTCGACGGTGACCGTATCACCCTTTTGGAAGCCATAGCCAAAGCCGGTGATTTGAATGCCAAGGCGCGGATTGACCGTGTAGCGGTCATTCGTGAAGTGAACGGGCAGCGTCAGATGTATATGCATGATCTGCGGAGCAAGGATTTGTTTAATTCGCCTTGTTTTTATCTCCAGCAAAATGACATCGTGTATGTCGAGCCGAAATATCGCAAGAAAGACAATGAAGATCGCGGATGGCAGATCGGCACGACGATTCTTTCTGTGATTACAGCCGGATGTTCTGTGATATGGGCTACTAAATAATGAGGATGATTATTCATTAGGAAATAATTCAAATAAAGATTTTATGCAGACTACTAATTCCACTGCTAATAAAAATGACCAAAGTATCAATTTGGTGGATTTATTTGCTTATCTGGCATCTAAATGGAAATGGTTTTTGATTTCGGTGTTGGTGTGTGGCGGGATTGCTTGGTACACTTATGCGCGGTCGCCGTTTGTCTATTTCAGGTCGGCCACTGTGATTATCAAAGATCCTTCGAACAAAGCATCTACTGCGGGACTCGACCGTTTTGATAATTTCATTAACAAGGTGAATGTGGCCAATGAAATACTTCAGTTTCGCTCGAAGCGTCTTATGCGTGAAGTGGTCCAGCGTGTGCATGCTGACATCAGCTACCAGGTGCAGGATGGATTGCGGCATAACGAACTTTATACGCAGGCACCTGTTCGCGTCACCTTTCCGGATGCGATGTCAGAGCAGTATATCAGTCTGACTGTCACTCCGAAAGACAAAAAGACCGTAGTTCTGTCTGAACTTTCAGGAGTGGATTCTGATGACAGTTATACAGTCAATTTGAATGATACCGTGACAGTCGGCAAAGGCATGCGTTTGGTTGTGACTCCGACCAATTATTACAGTGATGCCTGGTTGGGAAAGCAGGTGGAGGTACAGAAACGTCCTTTGGAGTCGGTGGTGAATTACTACAAAGGAGCGCTCGGCATCCAGCAGGAAGAGGAGGAATCCTCGATTCTTACCTTGTCATTGAAAGACAGTTCGCCGGTGCGGGCTGAGGATGTGCTGAATATGCTGATTACGGTGTACAATGAAGAAGCCATCAAGGATAAGAATCAAGTGGCGGTCAATACGGCCAACTTCATCAATGAGCGTCTCATTATCATTGAAAACGAATTGGGAAGTGTGGAGTCTGACCTTGAAACGTTCAAACAGCGCAACCAGATTGTCGACATCGCTTCTTCTGCCGGCATGTATATGACTGAGTCGCAGAAATACAATGCAGATGCGATGGAGCTGGAGACACAACTCCGTCTGGCTAATTTCATCAAAGATTATCTGACAGACCCGACCAAGGAGACAGACCTGATTCCTTCCAATACGGGTATCGGTGATATGAACATCGAGAACCAGATAAATCTGTATAACACAGCGAAGTTGAAACGAGACCGGCTGATAGATGACAGCAGTGAGAAAAACCCGGTGGTGGAGGAGCTGAATAATTCGCTTCGTGCCATGAAGCAGACCATTATCCGTGCGGTGGACAATATGATTGTCAGCATCAATGTGAAACGCAACGATGCGCAGAACCGGGAGATGCGGGCGCAGAGCCGTGTGACCTCCATTCCCACGAAAGAACGTCAGATGCTTTCCATCGAACGTCAACAGAAAATCAAAGAAGCACTCTATCTTTTCTTGCTCAACAAGCGCGAAGAAAATGCCTTGTCGCAAGCCATGGCCGACAACAACGCGCGGGTCATCGATGGTGCTGATGGCGGTGATGCGCCCATTTCGCCCAAGCGCAACCGTATCTTATTGCTGGGAGTACTTGTCGGACTGGCATTGCCGGGCGTGACGTTCTTGGGCATTCTTTTCATGGATACTCGGGTGCACAGTCGAAAGGATTTGGAAAAGATGGTGAGTGTGCCTTTCTTGGGAGAGATACCTTTGGACAAGGATGTTGCCAAGCATCGTGGCAGCACGAAGGAGGTGGTCAGTGAGGATGACAGCATCGTGTCAGAAGCTTTCCGCATTTTACGCACCAACATGGCATTCATGTCGAGGAAGGACAAGCCGATGAAAGTCATCACGTTTACGTCCTTTAATGAGGGTGCGGGAAAGACTTTCATCTCGCGAAACCTGGCCATGAGTCTGGTGTATGCAAAAAAGCGGGTCATCTTGCTTGATTTGGACATCCGCAAGGGCACATTGAGCCGTCATTACAGTAGTCATAAGATAGGCGTCACGAATTATTTGTCTGATCCGTCGGTCACGGTGGATGACATCATTCAGCATCACGAGCATTTTGACCTCATCGCTTCCGGTCCGGTCGCTCCCAATCCGGCCGAGCTGTTGATGGATAGCCGTCTGGATGATTTGGTTGCAGAGTTGTGCACCCGCTATGACTATGTCATTGCCGACAACGTGCCTGTGGGTATCATAGCTGATGCCAGCATTGCCAACCGCATTGCCGATCTTACGGTGTTTGTAGTACGTGCCGGTCGTTTGGATCGTCGGCAGTTGCCTGACATCGAAAGCCTCTACGAAGACAAGAAGTTGACAAACATGGCTCTGGTGCTTAATGGGGTAGACCCCAAACATCGTGGTTATGGCTACGGATATGGTTATGGCTACGGTTACGGATATGGTTATGGACATTACGGTTATGGGCATTCTAAAAAGAAGAAGTGACGTTTGGCAGGTTTAGAAACTGTTTTGAATTTCTACAAAAAGTTCTTCCCGACTGGATGTATCCGTTTTCGTGTGTGCTTTGGGCGATTTTTTTGGTCCTTTTCGTTCCTGTTCTTCGTCAGATAGCCCGCTATCTTCCTCATCACAGAAGCAAAAATGACTCAAAAACTCATCTCAAATCATCACACGATAAATTCAAAACAGTTTCTTAGACTCAATGGTTATCTTTGCAATGTAACTAATTGCAGAACATTACTTGCAGTTGCCATCTTTTACGAAAGATGAAGAGGCTTGTGAGACAGATTTTGAACGTTGGATTTATGTTTTGAAAAATATGGAAACATTGAACAGATTACCATTCAAAGCCCGGAAAGCCGTCTTTCAGCGTTGGGAAGACATCGTGGACATCGCATCTCTGACGAAAGAAGAGCGTATCCGTTACGATGAAAGCATCAAGGTCTACCGTGACAACCTTGTGACAGAAGCGTATGCATTAGAAAAAGGTCGTGCGGAAGGCCGTGCGGATATTATTCAGCGATTAAAGCGGAAAGGCTTTTCTTCGGAAGAGATAGCGAATATGTTGGATTTGCCTCTCGACAAAATCGAGGCGTTATAAGTATCAGGACATTACAGTAACTGTAGTCCAACAACTTGTAGGGTGCTGTGTCGACGATCGACATCGTAGGGACGCACGGCTCGTGCGTCCATCTGGAAAAAACTGAAACACAAGGCGTTGTCATCCGGACACACGAACCGTGTGTCCCTACATCGGGTGTGTATTTATTATGGCACAGCCCTTGCTTTTTCGAATATCTTCTTATAAAACATCATACATGATGCGCCGTTCTTGACGTTGCCGGGACGTGCGTCATTTCTTTTTTTATCACTAGTTACTAATATGGCAAATCTGATTAAGTCACTCTGCTTGACAGAGATGACGAAGGATTCGTGCGTCGAATTTCACACGCGGGTGAACCGCTTTATTGCCCATGCGACATCACCGGCGCTCCACATCGGCGAACAGGCTGAGGCTTATGCCGAGGCTGTCGGCTCGCTGTGTGCTGCCGCGTCGGAAGAAGCTTTGGCTGAGGCCAACACCGGCTATCTGACCATCGTGCGGGTGATCAATGCGTATGCAAATGAGCATCCCACGGAGGTACTTGAAACGTTTGTCGATGATGTCAATGGGCTTGTGGATGCATATACCCTGAAAGGGGATAAGCATTTCACGGAAAGAGAATTTACGGACAACCTTAAAGTATAACAATTAAAAAATATGTAGCGAATGAAGAAAAACAGAGAATGAAAAACAAAGGATGGTTACGACCATTCCAAAAAGAGAAGTGAGATTAACCATAACTATAGTTAAACATTTTAATTTTTTATTGCAATGAAAAAAGGAAAAGAAAAGTATGTTTCTCCCCAGACGGAGAGGATTCAAGTGGAACTGGAGCAAGGTTTCATGAGGGGGTCTATTAACCCTAAAAACCCGAATGATGAAAGTGGAAAAATCGAAGAACATCAAGTGAATGAAGACTTTGATTTTACTTTTAAAGATCAAGATTGGGATAGAGAATAATAATTAAAAAGCAAATACATTATGAAAGCTAAAAAGTATTTCATTATTCCCTTCCTTGCGTTATTGGCCGCTAGTTGCCAAGATGAGGAACGGACAAGTATGTCACTCGCATCGGGTGAAGATGTAACATTTGGTGCTACACTGGAGCAAAATTCCACACGCACGATTTACGGTGAGGAAGCAAATGGAGCGTTTCCTATTTATTGGGTAAATGGAGATGAAGTGATTGTCAGCTCATCCGAGTGTGCAAGCGCCGGAGGTGTCGGATCTGCTACTTACCGGGTGACAGTGGATGGCGCATCGCAAAACTACGCTTCCAGCCTCGACAAAACCGGGGAGATTGGCGTGCGTTGGGGCGATAACAAAACAGCCAAGTTCTATTCCGTATATCCGGCATCACATGCAACAGTTGGTTCAAATGGTTCAAATTACAGCACCGTGACATTGACCATGCCTGCTCAGCAGGACAACGGTTATGATAGAACCACCATGAAAGTGCAACCTGATATGAATGCATGTTTCATGTATGCCGTAGCGGAAAATGTGGAAAGTGGAAGCACTGTAAATTTGCGCTATAAGCCGCTTTCCACTGCCGTTCGCTTCAAATTGACAGGTCCGGCGTCGGGCGAGGTGTCAATCAACTATGTCAGAATCTTCGCTCCGGAAGGGACGAATATCAACGGCACTTTCAGTGCTGATTTTGCCAATCGTGATGAGAATGGTTGTCCGAAAATGACTGCTACAAAGGGTCTCAACTACGTCACGTTCAATGTGGCTGATCATAACGCATATCTGACTTTGGCCAATGGTGCGAGCATCGAAGTGAATGCATTCCTCCTACTTGAAGGTAAAACTCAAATCACCGATGATTGGTATATTGAGATTGGTACAACTGCTGGTATTAGCTTTAAAAAGTATCTTGATGCAGATCCAGGGGCTACCGATAAGAGAACGCTTGTTCCGGGTATGATACATCGTTTGCCTGATTTGCCGCCTTTGGAAGATACGTCAGATGACTGGGATGCTACCAACTGGATGGCTAACCTCCAGCGAAACGTATACCTCTCGGAAATTTCCATTCCTGGCTCGTGGAATTCATTGAATATTGACTATCAAGACCCATATACCATAGAAGGGCAATATAATGCCGGTGTTCGTGCATTCCACCTTGACACAAGATGGAGGGCAGAATTTCATGTGTGGGGTTTGTATTATGAATTTACTGATTTAGGTATTGCTAACGGAGGTAGCACGTATAATGTCGATGGTGATGATGGTGTCGAAGGAAAATGTATGACTCAAGATGCTCCGTCATTCACAGAGGCCTTGTCACAAATTACTGACAATGTTAAGGATAACGAGTATATGGTAGTAATCTGCACATTCGCACAAGGCAGTGCTCAACATGGCGACTGGAGGCAAGAAATCAGCAAAGCTTGTGCCGAAAATCCCAAGGTAATTGATGCAAGTACTTTGACTCAGAATACCGTAGTAGGCGATGTGCTTGGCCATGTAATCGTGATGGTGAACACTTACACGGCGGGCGAAGTGGCAAACAGCAAATGTCTCTTCTATAACATGGGTATGACTTTGAATCAGAGTGAATTTACCTCTCAGGAATATTATCAAGTCCCGCTGCAATCCAATAATATCAAAAACACGGGCATCACGATTTATGGCACCCATGCTCAAATAACTACTGACGAAAACAGCTATAATGATAATGACCGCGGTTATGTGCCATCGCTGAGTGAGCGTCAAGGTAAGGTTCAAAACATCCTTGATTGGTCTAAAAATAATTATAGCAACTTGGCTAATTATGCACATAATGCATGGATGTATATAGGATTAGGTGGTTATATACCGGGTAGTGGCGGTATTTTGGGCTCAGACGATGACCCTGGTACTGTCGGAGATCATTTCAATCCTTGGATTAACAATGTAATTACAGAGATGGATACGAATGATAGCTACTATCCTGTCGGTATCGTGCTGATGAATCATGCAAATACCTACAGCCACGTAGTCAATAATATCCTGCAGTTGAACAACAAGTACCGCAAGGCTTACGATCCGGACCGCTCGCCTATCGACGGAGCTTACATCAACGGCAGCGGTAGCAGAGTGCAATCGGCTGCTCCGGGCTACAGTTCCGGCATGACCGACAATCAGACTGACGCGATAGGTTGGACACGAATCAGATAACAACACACATTCCACAGAGGGAGGAATGTCAGGACGCACGTTTTTCTTTTCGGCACTTCCTCTTCTCTGTGGAATCTGTTCTGAGCATTCTGCTTGCAATTCATTTAAGATTATCCAATATAATGAGATTTGCTTCTATACATAAATATCTTGGTTTGGCTGTCGTTATACTGGCAGCACAAACACTGTTCTCCTGTTCAGATGATGAATCAGCCTATGGCGGCTCTGACCACGGCCGGATTGTAGCCCGCATAGATCAGTCTGCCGCTACACGCACAGCCGTGGGCGATGCGGTGGATGGGACAAACGCCGTGGGCATCGTGTGGACAGACGGCGACGAGATTGGAGTGTTCGATGCATCGGGTGCTTCGCAGAAGCGTTATGCCAAGGTCGGCACAGGCACTGCCCCCACGGCTGCTTTCGCGGCTTCCGGCACCACGGCCTTTGACTCTCCGGTCTACGCCTATTATCCCTACGCTGCTGCCAACAACTCCAACGACATGCGTTCGCTCACCGGCACACTGCCCGCCACACAGAATATGGACAGCGGCACGCTGCACGGTGATTACAAGTATGGCAGTGCCGTCACGCAGACAGACGATGGAGGCTGGGAGTTTGAGTTCAAGCACATCTTCTCGCTGGCACGCATCACCATCGACGCCACCGACACGCCCCTGCAAGGCGAGGCACTGAAGAGCTTCAGCCTGAGCGTGAGCCGTGGAGACGCGGATGTGCCCATTGCGGGCGACTTCACGTTCAGTGCGGAAGACGGAAGTTGGACGCAGACGGGTGAAGGGCAAAGCTCCATTACACTAGAATGGAGTACGGAAACTCCCGTACTCAGTCAGTCCCAGACATGCTACATGAGTCTCTTTCCGCTCGTCCGGACTGGCGACCTCTTCACCATCACAGTGACGACGGAAGGCCACAGGGCAGAGTTTACAGCTACTTCCCGGGCTAACTTCGCTGCCGAAGAGATATACAACTTCCCCGTGACGCTTGCCAAGTATGAGTCCCTGAAGGTGTATGACAACGAGGGCACTGCCGTGCAAGGCCGTTTCACTTGTGCCGCACTGAATGTGGATGGACTGCCGAGTTTAATTAACAGTGGCGGTCCAGGATCAAACGGTACTGCGACCATCGGTCGCATCATGAATGGTTTGGGCTATGACTTCATAGCTGTCAGCGAGGATTTTGCATATCACGACGAATTGGCAGGTGCCATGACCAACTACAATGCCGGAAAATATCGAGGTACGGTGTGGAATGCTGCCGGAAAGAACGATACCGACGGCCTGGGCTTCTTCTGGAAGAAGGAAGGCATCACTGCCACGGGCGAGACCATCGTAGAGTTCAACGAATCACACGGGGGACTTACTGACGGGGCCAACGAACTGATAGCAAAAGGCTTTCGCCACTATGTGGTGACGGTGGCAAACGGTGTGGAAGTGGATGTGTACATTACCCACATGAACACCTTTGGCGATGGAGGCAATACCGAGGATGACCCCCATGTGCATGCCCAGCTTTCGCAGTTGCGCCAGTTGCGCGACTACGTGATGGAACAAGCCAAGACCAACAACCGTCCGGCAATCATAATGGGCGACACGAACATGCGCTACACCCGTCATCAGATTGTAGACAACCTGATAACTCCTGTGGAATCCGAGGGATTGCAGATTGCCGACCCGTGGATAGAATTACACCGTGGAGGCGTATATCCTGAATGGAATACTCCTTCATTGATGATACGTTCTAAATTCGGCGGTGGCAACGTTGACATCTTGTGTGCGGACGACCAGCGTGGCGAAGTGGTGGACAAGATGTGGTATATCAATGTTCCTAATGCGGCTGTACAGTTGAAAGCCACAAGTTGCATGAACAATGTGGATGATTTTGCGTCAAGCACCGAGCAGGTATCCTACTCAGGAGTGACTGTGGAAGATGCTACAGGCAACATCCTGACAAATCAAGACGTAAACTACACGAAAGTGAACGGCTATGCCGATCATTTCCCTGTGGTAGTAAGTTTTGAATATACTTATGCTAAATGAGCTTTGAAGTACCTGTTTTAGACAGATTTCTTTCGTCCCTTCGGATGTGTCATCCGGAGGAGCTGAGCATAAGGATTTCCAAATCCGCTTTTCCGAATCGGAGATTCTGATGCTCGCCTCGTTCGGATGCTACATCCGAACGGACAAAGATGCAGAGCGAGCATATAATAGAAACGGACAATAGTTTAAAACGATGTGAAGATGAAACTGACAGACAGCGAAGAAGCCATTAAGGCTACATTGGAACGCAACAGCCAATATCGCGAATTGGTAACAACAGCGCATGCTATCTATAGTTGCCCGATAGAAGTTGAAGGCATTAATTTCGTCATTGGCCGTAGAGAACGGTCGTGCGATGTACTGCTATCCTGCGTGAATGATTTTCAGTGGATAAACAGTCGTAAAGATGACGTAATGTCGTTTGTTGACAAAGTGAAGTCTATCGCTTCGGCTGATTTGTGCAGTTATCGGGACAGCATGCTTTGAATCAGAGATTCTCATCCGAACGTTCGAGGAAGTTTTTGATAAAATGTTTGGATAAACAGTCGGTAAACCGTACTTTTGCAAAAAGTCAATTCTTATGGAGCAGATAATCAAGAAAGAAAAGCAGCAGAACATCTTCCGGCGCATGCTGGAAGACAAGCGTGCCATACGTGAGTGCATTCGTAAGGGTGGAGACTTGAAAAAGCTAGCGAAAGACCGTGGCATCAAGTTTGCAAAGCCCCTATGACATCGTGGAGGAGGGAAACTTTTCCTACTCTTTTACGACAAAGCATGGCGTGGTATACCATGTCTATTTCCTTGATTATTCAGCCTATCTCCCAAGCTTTTCTTCTGTATACATGTTTAATATCGAGCCGGAAGAAGATGTGGCTCATCCGATGGACAGTCGTATAGCCGTGACTGTGGTGGAATTGTTGAAACGCTTTTTTGCGCACAACGAAAATGCCATGATCATGGTGTGTGACACATTGGACGGAAAGGAATTGAAACGCAAAAGGCTTTTTTCCCGCTGGTTTTTGCAATATAACAATGGAGACATACAGAAGTTTGATGCTTCATCAGAAGATGAAGATTATTTATTGTATGTGTCTCTGTTCGTTCATAAGAAAAATCCTCATTTTAAAGAACTGGTCTCGGCATTCTACGAGTTGGTGAAAAACAATCTAGTTCCTTCGGATGATTCATCCGAACAGGCATGAATGCCTTTGTCTGAGATGGGTCGAAACAAACCCGGTTCCTTTGGATATGTCATCCGAACGGACAAAGGCAATACTCCCATATTCATTTTTCGCAAATTTATTAACTATGTGAATCAGAAGTCGGGAGGGCGGCGAAGCCGTCCAACTATGCTTAACTGCGGGTGAGCGTGGCGAACCTGCAGCCGTACATAGCTCCCCTCAAGCGGCCTCGAAGAGGTCGAACCCCGGGATGGGACAGCTTTGCCGCTCTTTCCGACTGCTGATTTACATTAACCTTTAATAGATTAATCATGAACAAAAAAACATTTGCTGCGGCCATCGCTTTGGCTTTGGTCGCAGGTTCGGCCTATGCACAGACCGAACAACAGAGTGAAGACATCACCGAAGAAGTCATTTACAGTAATGACAAATACAAGGTGGAGACCAACCGCTTCTGGAGCAACTGGTTTATCAGTGCCGGTGCCGGTGGTCAAGTCTACTTCGGCAACCATGACAAACAAGCCGACTTCGGCGACCGCATTTCTCCGGCTCTCGACATTGCCGTAGGAAAATGGTTCACACCCGGCATCGGCGTGCGCTTGATGTACAGCGGACTGTCGGTCAAGGGAGCTACGCAGAAAGGTGCACTTGCCCACAGCACAGGTTCTGACCTCCCCGGCAAGGGCGGCAATGGCTATTGGCTGGAGAAGCAGAAGTTCAACTACTTCAACTTCCATGCCGATGCGTTGTTCAACCTCTCGAACCTCTTCTGCGGCTACAATGAGACACGTGTCTACAACATCAGCGCATACGGTGGTTTGGGCGTGATGCGTGTGTCTGACGAACCGTCGGCAACGGACATCTCCGCTCACTTCGGTTTGCTCAACTCCTTCCGCCTCAGTCCGGCCTGGGACATTAACCTCGACCTGCGCGGCACGCTTGTCAGCGACGAATTTGACGGAGAGCCGGGTGGACGTGGTGGCGAAGGTATGTTCACGGCTACGATTGGCCTGACTTACAAGTTCAAACAGCGCGGCTGGAACCGTAGCAAGACTGTCGTGCGCTACAACAACGAAGCTGTCAACGCCCTGCGTGCACAGATGAACGACATGAATGCAGAGAACGAGCGTCTGAAGAATGCGTTGGCTGAAAGCAGCAAGAAGAAACCTGAGACGGTGGTACGCCAGTTGGCATCGGCCAACCTTGTCACCTTCCGCATTGGCAAGAGCGACCTGTCGAACGAAGCCCGTGTCAACCTGGGCATGCTTGCCGAGGCCATCAAGAAGGGCGACCCGAATGCAGTCTACACCATCACCGGTTATGCTGATGCCGGCACTGGCAGCAAGAAGCTCAACGAACGCTTGAGCAAGGCACGTGCTGAGGCTGTCTATAACTGCTTGGTGGATGAGTTTGGTGTGAACAAGTCACAGCTTGAGGTGGACTACAAGGGCGGCGTTGAAAATATGTTCTACGACGATCCGCGCATGAGCCGTGCCGTAATCACCAAGACTAAGTAATCATCCTCTCGATATGTCGATGACTTGACAGTCGATGAGGCCTAGTCCCCTTTTCGTCTAACATATAGTCGGGAAGGGGACTTTTTTGTATGCTCGGCATGAGTAAGTAAATGTTCATATTTAGTTTATACCATACGGCATTTATTCTTTCGATGCGGATGACGCGGAAAACGCGGATTATTTCTGTCATGATGCCGAA
>OIWT01002503.1_pt1 | contig 18811 bp, 15 predicted proteins | sample 1587701 | NCBI WGS metagenome assembly OIWT01 (sample SAMEA3888904, study PRJEB22519) | human gut metagenome | biome: human gut; feature: human-associated habitat; material: faeces | place: Denmark | collected 2009
CCACGAGTCGTTCGCGGCGGCGGAGGGGGCGATCGGTATCGCCAAGACCGCCAACAAGGTCCGCAAGGAGCCGCTCCGCGTCATCCTGAACGGCCTCGGAAAGGACGCGGCCTACATCATCAGCCGCATCAACGGCTTCACCTACGTCGAAACCGAGTACGACTACTACACCGGTGAACTCAAGATCGTCGAAGAGAAGGCGTTCTCGAACGGCCCGAAGGCGGCGGTCAGGTGCTACGGCGCCGACGACGTCTCCGAAGGCGTCGCCGTGATGATCAAGGAGGGCGTCGACGTCTCCATCACCGGCAACTCGACGAATCCGACCCGTTTCCAGCACCCGGTCGCCGGCACCTACAAGAAGTGGGCGATCGAGAACGGCCGTAAATACTTCAGCGTCGCCTCCGGCGGCGGCACCGGCCGCACGCTGCACCCGGACAACATGGCCGCGGGCCCGGCTTCGTACGGCATGACCGACACGATGGGCCGCATGCACTCTGACGCACAGTTCGCCGGTTCATCTTCCGTTCCTGCGCACGTTGAGATGATGGGCTTCCTCGGAATGGGCAACAACCCTATGGTAGGCGCTACCGTTGCAGTAGCCGTTGCGATAGACGAGGCTATGAACAAGTAATCCAATTACTTATATTACCAAAATGGCTGCGCGGTGAGCGCAGCCATTTTCTATTTGTCCGAGTCCGAAAGTATCCTTTCCGCCACTATGAAGGCGGCATTGCCTATTATCTGCTCACACGGCCGTTTCCGATAGAACTCCGGCGTACGTTCAGACGGCATCGGTCCCTCCGTTGCCGTCTGCGTTAGTCCGAGCAGCTCCCGGCAGACTATGCTTCCGCCATTCAGCCGCCTGAACTCCTCCGCGAACTTCTGTACAAGCGCATAATTGTCACGTCGCGATTCCTTGACAGACGGATCCGAGGCAGGGGAGATGAACCCGGCCATCATAACGGCTCCGCTGAAACTGCCGCAAACCTCGCGCATGCGTGCCATCCCGCCTCCGAAACCGGAACCGAGCACAGCCAGCTGCTCTTCGGTGATGTCACCGGAAAGCAGGTCGGAAAAAGCCAGGATCACCGACTGGCAGCAATTGTAACCCTGACGGAAAAGCGACATCGCGCGATTCCTCCTCTCTTCGGGCGAAAAATCTGATGGAATACTCTTTATCATCCTATAAAGCTTTTCATGAATGATGTGACAGGTATCTCCTTGTCGGACACAGGAATAAAATAATGCAAGAATGTCAGCAGGCGGCTCGCCTCACTGTACTCGGGGCAGTTCTTGGGCACTGTGGCCAGGATTGACTCCGCGTGGTTGCGGAGCACAGCGAATTCCACGAGATACGCGGAGTTGAACAGCACGTCAGCGTCTTCCTGATACGGGTAAATCCATTTTACCTCAGCGCGGCGCACATTTGGCCAGTTGGAAATCGTCTCCCTGGCCGAGAACGCCCCCTTGTTGAAATCCCTCACTATGCGGCGCAACAGACGGTTGTCGCTTGTCGGGATGCAGTTGTGGTCATCAAGGGATATGCTCGTTATCGTGTTGATGAATATTTTGAATTTCTCGGATTCCGGCACCTTGTCGAGCAGTGCCGGGTTCAGGGCATGAATACCCTCGATGAGGAGCACGGCACCAGGAGACAATTTGAGCTTCTTGCCGTTGTACTCCCTTATGCCGGTGACGAAGTTATACTCGGGAACTTCCACCTCCTCGCCGTCAAGAAGCCGGAGCACGTCGGCCTGGAGGGCATCATGGTCCACCGTCTCGAAATTGTCGAAATCGAAACTGCCGTCGGGAAGTTTCGGCGTATCCAGACGGTTCACGAAGTAATCATCGGTGGAGAACGATATCGGCAACAGACCGCAGGCCTTCAGCTGCACGCTCAATCTCTTGCAGAACGTGCTCTTGCCGCTGCTGGTCGGGCCGGTGATCAGCACGAGCCGCACTGGATCCGGAGAGTTGTGCCTTGTATCGATTTCCTCGGCTATCTGGACTATCTTCTTCTCCTGTAGCGCCTCCGCCACCTGAATCAAGTCCGATGCCTTGCCTCCGAGGCAGGCCAGGTTGACATCTCCCACATTGTCAAGTCCCATTATCCGGTTCCACTTGATGGATTCCGCAAAGACGTCGAAGGTCTTGGGCTGCTCGTAGAAAGGAGCCAGGTTCTCGGGATGATGGCGGTCCGGGACCCTCAGAAGCATTCCCCCGTGATAAGGTTCCAGACTCCAGATCTTCAAATACCCGGTGCTCGGGACAAGCGCGCCGCAATAATAATCCGCAAAGCCCTCCAGCGTGTAATAGCTTACATAGACCTCACCGCATGTCTCAAGCAGTTTCACCTTGTCCGGCATACCAAGCCCGCGGAAAAGCGATATGGCCTCGGTGGCCTGTACTTCATGCCGGCGGAACGGGGTGTCGGCGGCGACAAGCTGCTGCATCCTCTCGCGTATGGCCGCAATGTCGTCCCGGTGCATGGATTCTCCGCCAGGTTTGTCCAGACGGCAGAAATAACCTTTGGAGATAGGGCGGCGTATAACGACCTTGCAGCCAGGGAAAAGATCCTGAGCGGCCTTGCAGAGGAGGAAGCACAGCGAACGGCAGTACACATTGCGTCCGGCATAGGTCCTGTAATCAAGGAACTCCACGTCACGGTTGTTGAACACCCTGAATTTGAGCCCCTGGGAGACATTGTTGACCTTGGCCGAAATTATCTCATACGGGCGCTCGAAATCAAACTCGGGAATCATGTCCAGAAGCGTGGAGCCTTCCTGGAATTCCTTGAACGTGCCTGTGTTCTTGCAATAAATACGTAGCATCGTAACTGACAGAATATACAATGAGACAAAATTACGAAAAAAGTAGTATCTTTACTTAAATTTTCAATCTGTTATGAACCAATTACACGTTATCGACCACCCGATGATCCAGCATAAGCTGACCATTATGAGACAGAAGGAGACCGGATCCAAGGATTTCCGCGAGCTTCTCAAGGAAATTGCACTTCTTATGGGCTATGAAGTCACCCGCGACCTTCCTCTCGCCGAAGTCGAAATCGAAACGCCGATCTGCAAGATGACGGCACACAAAGTCAGCGGCCGCAAACTCGCCATAGTCCCTATCCTCCGTGCAGGCCTGGGCATGGTCGAAGGGCTCCAGACTCTTGTACCTGTAGCGAAAGTAGGCCACATCGGGCTCTACCGTGACGAGAAGACCCACACCCCCGTGGTATATTACTGCAAGCTCCCGGAAGACATCAGCCAAAGGCTCGTGATTGTCACCGATCCGATGCTTGCGACAGGCGGAAGTTCCTGCGACGCGCTTACCATGCTCAAGGAGCGCGGCTGCACCAATATCCGTCTCATGTGCCTGGTAGCGGCGCCGGAAGGAATCAAGAAAGTGCAGGAGAAGCATCCTGACGTGGACATCTATGTGGCGGCCGTGGATGAGCATCTCAACAAGGACGCATATATCGTCCCGGGCCTGGGAGATGCCGGAGACAGGATTTTCGGAACCAAGTAGAATCTCAAGCCACAACACATAACAAAGAAAGCGCTCCAAACGGGGCGCTTTCTCTATTTATCATGCCTGAAGCGGCTTAGAAATTGTCATAATACTTGGCATCGCGCGGCGACACCTTGGACATGTTGTCCAGAAGATCCTGGTTGGTCTTGTACTCGTCCATCAGCTGAAGCATGAAGTTCATCGCCTCGGTCGGGTTCATGTCGGCGAGCAGCTTGCGCAGAATCCAGATTCTCTGGCTCTGATCCTTAGGGTAGAGGAGATCGTCCCGGCGGGTTCCGGACAGGAGCACATTGACAGCCGGGAAAATCCTGCGGTTGGCGAGAGTCCTGTCAAGCTGGATTTCACTGTTGCCGGTGCCCTTGAACTCCTCGAAGATGACTTCGTCCATCTTCGAGCCGGTTTCTGTGAGGGCAGTGGCGAGAATGGTGAGCGAACCGCCGCCTTCAATGTTTCGCGCCGCACCGAAGAAGCGCTTCGGCTTCTGCAGGGCATTGGCGTCTACACCTCCGGTGAGGACCTTTCCTGATGCCGGCTGCACCGTATTGTAGGCGCGGGCGAGGCGGGTGATGGAATCAAGGAGTATGACCACATCATGTCCGCACTCCACAAGCCGGCGCGCTTTCTCGATGACCATGTTGGCCACCTTCACATGCTTCTCGGCCGGTTCATCGAATGTTGACGCCACCACTTCAGCCTTCACGGAACGCTGCATGTCGGTAACTTCCTCCGGACGCTCGTCGACAAGGAGCACAATCTCATAAACTTCCGGGTGGTTGTCGGCAATCGCGTTGGCAATACTCTTGAGCAGCAATGTCTTACCCGCCTTTGGCGGAGACACGATCAGCATTCGCTGTCCCTTGCCGATAGGGGAGAACATGTCCACAATGCGGCAACTCTTGTCCTTCTCGTGTCCGTTGCCGAGCAAGTTGAACTTCTCGTCAGGGAAAAGCGGGGTGAGGAAGTCGAACGGCACCCTGTCACGGATGAACTCCGGAGTGCGGCCGTTGACGGACTTCACGCTCGCGAGAGGGAAGTACTTGTCGCCCTCGCGCGGAGGACGAATCTCGCCGGTCACCGTGTCTCCGCTCTTCAAGGCGTTCATTTTGACCTGCTGCTGAGAGACATAGATGTCATCCGGGGAATTGAGATAATTATAATCCGAAGAGCGGAGGAAGCCATACCCGTCCGGCATGATCTCGAGGACTCCCGAGGCCTCCACTGTGCCGTCGTAATAAATCGGCTTCGGGCGCTGCTGGACATTCTGCTGAGGCTGAGGCGCCTGCTGTGTCTGCGGCATCGCGCGTTCATTGGCCTTCTCCTGGACCTTGGCCTGCACCTTCTCCAGGACCTTCTCAAGCGAACGGCTCTCGGCTATCCTCTTAGGCTGCTGCGGCTTGTTCTGGTCAGCGGGCTTTTCTTCCGCCGCCTTCGGCCTGGCTGCCGTATCGGATGGAGCAGGAAGCGCCTTAGGTGCAGGAGCCGCCGGGAGCGCTTTTCCTGCGGCTGGAGCCGGCTCACCCGTGTCTGCCGGGAAAAGCTGCGGGGCGGTCACGTCAGGCTGCTTGCTCTTAGGTTTGCGGCCGCGTTTCTTCGGCTGGGCGACTGCAGGCTGGGCGACTGCAGGCTGGGCGGCAGTATCTTCGGCCGGCTGCGCCTTCGGCTCCGGCTTCGAAGCGGCCTTTACCGGTTTGGCCGGAGAGGCTTTCTTCTCCTGGTTTGATGGTTTTTCCGTCTCTTTAGGCTTCACGCCATCCAAGGGCTTCGCCTCCGCCGCACTCTTCTGCTTAGGCGGACGGCCGCGGCGTACCTTTGGCTTCTCCGGTGCCGGTTTTACCGACTCCTCCTTGGCCTCGGCATCAATGATGGCGTAGGCGAGATTCTCGTCGTCAAGTTTCTTTATTGATTTGACATTGTGTTCTGTCGCTATTGACTCAAGCTGCTCCCGAGTCATTGCGCTCAGCTCCGAAAGTCTGTGTGGCATATAAAATAAGCGATAAGTTTGATTGTACCCGGTGTAGATCCACGCGGGAGAATGATTCACTGCGCAAATATAATCAAAATATTCGTAACAACCTATTATCCGCGCAAAAAAGCCGGGGCAGGTTACCTGTCCCAGTAGCTGTTGCTCTTCTTGAAGCGCAGGATGTCGGCAAGGGCGGCCGCATTGGCGGCGATACGGAAGCTATAGGACTTCCAGGTGCCGAGCGGAACCCAGCTCACGGCTATGTTGAAGCAGTGGAGGTCGTATGTGGCACTTATCTGGGTGGATGTGACCTGCTTGGCGATGAAGTCGAATCCGGAAGAGGCGTTGATCGACATCTTCGGAGTCAGCTTAAGCGAGCCGGAGACCTGCAGGGAGGCGTTGTACCGGTCATTGGTCAGCAGTCTGGCGAGCTCCGCATCATAGGAGTAACTGCGAGAAAGGCTGAAAACGGCGCTGAAGTTGAGGCTCCACGGAGCGTTTGGATTGGTGTAGTAGAGCCATCCCTCCGGGATATACTCGCCGGTCACAGGGTGATAGTAGTTGCGCCGGTACAGATTGCCGGCAGCGGAAGCCGAGGCGTCGCTGCCTTCGCGCGTCTTGGACCCGTCGTTGCCGTTGATCGTCCCCTTGCCGGAGATCGAATAGGAAGCCGACGTGCTGACATTCGTAAGCCGCGCGAGCCCCTGTCCCCTTGTAACGGCGAAAGCGTTGTATCTGCCGCGTTCTCCGTATGCATAGGGGTCAAATCCCGCGCTGGCGCTCAAGGACACCTTGTTGAAAAGGGTGGTTGACATGGACATCGACACCGTGCTCATCCTGAGGGAGTCGGCAAGGAAATTATAGCTCGTGTTCAGCGTCAGCTGGTCAATGAGCTTCACTTTCTTGGTGCCGGTTCCGGTGGTGTCGGCATAGTCGCGCACCTTGGCTTCAAGGTTGTTGCCTATGCTCAGTGACGCCGTGGCGGACTTGCCGCGCCCGGGAGGCGAGTACATCTGCCCGGAGTACACATTATACTGATATTCCTGCTCCGTGCCGGATTTGTCCGTGTAGTACAGCGTGCGGTAACCGTTGGCATAAGTGCCTTTCTCCGGACTCAGGGACATGGAGAGAGAGGGGGAGATGACATGCCTTATCGCCTGCAGCTTGTTCTGCTTTCCGAAATTGAAGGTTCCGTAGACGCGCGTGCTCATCGAAGTCGAGAAGGAGTAGTTCTGCGTTATCCCCAGGGTGCTGAACTGGCGTCCCTGCTGCATCTCCACCTTGTCCGTCTCGGGATTGTACACATATTCATTCTTGCGGAAGAACCAGTTCTGCCCGTACTGGACACTCGGAGCCACGCTGATATATTTCAGCAGCTGGAAGTTAGGCAGACCAATCGAGAAATTGTGGGACATTCCGTTCTGCAGACGGTCAAGCATCCCGGGCTTGCCGAATTCCGAAGCCTTGAAAGAAATCTTGTTCTGGAGGGCCGTGCTGTAACCGAAAGAGATCTTCTCATAGAACTTCTCCTTGCCGGCACGCACCTTTTTCTTGAACGGGTAGAAGGTCGATACGGAAAACGTTATGTTCGGAAGAGTGAACGTGTACGAGGAGTCTCTCGAGTTCTGGCTGTGCAGGGCATTGAGGCTGAGGTTGAACCGGCCGTCCCAGTTTCTTGAATATGAGATGGATGAAGATGCCTGGCTCTGGATGGCCTGGTTGATGTTCGTGGAGTTGTACCTGTTGTTGGAAGGGCTCTGGAAGTTGACCGAGGCGCTGAACGTGGAGCCAGGATGGGCCTTGGAATCCTGGGAATGGGACCATTTCACGCCGAAGTTGCGGGTCTGGAAAAAATCAGGCGTACCCTTCTCGCCCGTCTGGTCATTGGAGTAGTTCATCGCGAACGAACCGTTGAACTTGTAATTCACCTTATAGCGGGAGTTGACATTGACAGCCCACGAACCCAAGGTGAAATAGTCACCGGTCACGGACAGGTCAAGGTAATCGCCGAAGACGAAATACATGCCGAGGTCGCGCATATAGAAGCCGCGCGCCTCCTCCTCGCCGAAAGTCGGCATGAGCATTCCGGTTGAACGCTGCGGCCGCTTGGGTATGAAGCCGAACGGAAGACCTACAAACGGTATCTTGACATCTTCCACCACCATATATGCCGGGCCGAATATCGTCTTCTGGCTGGGTTTGCGGACAACCTTGGCGCTGGTGAGGGCAAGGTAGTAGTGCGGGTGGTCGGCATCGCAGACCGTATACTTGCCGTCGGTGAGGTTGATGGACTCGTCCTGCATCATCTTGATGTTGGTGCCGTGAAGCGAGGCTTCTTCCTCGGTGGTGGTCATGTTGGTGATTCTGGCCTTCCTGGAGTTGAAGTTGTACCGCACTTCCTCCATATTATATGTCTTGTCCCCCTGCTTCATCACAGGGCGTCCTATCCATTCCCCCTCAGTGCTGTCGTAGTTCCCTCGCGCGAAGACGATCCCGGTCTTCATGTCGTACTCCATATAGTCGGCTGACAGCTCCATGTCCTGATACTTGACGGTGACGTCACCGTAGTAGTAGATTTTACGCTGTCCGCCGGTGAACACCTCCACAATCGAGTCCTTCGCCGCGGAGAAAGCCGGCCTCTCAAGCGAACTCTTGCCCAGCATGGCCACAGAATCGGCACGACGGAGAGAATCCGCCCTGTAGACAGAATCCCGGCGGGCAAGTTCCATGGAGTCAGGCTGTTCGACCTTTTTCTGAACCATCACCCCATATGCCGTTCCGCGCGGACGACGGCTCTGTGCCTGCGAGACGCTGACGCTGAGCAGAAGCATCAGCACCACCATAAATATATGTACGGCCTTTCTCAAGTGAAAGAAAAATTCGTATATTTGCTAACCTGCAAAATTAGCACATTTATTTGAAACGCACAATCTGCATACTTGCAGCCGCGCTTTTGCTCTGCGCGGAGGTGGCAGCCGACAGTCTCGGACTGTCCACTGTGGTAATAGATGCCGGACACGGTGGAAAAGATGCAGGCTGCGTGAGCGCAGACGGCAAAACTTACGAAAAAACGCTCACTCTCGACATCTCCCGGCGTCTCGCCGGCCGGATAAAAGAGGCCTTCCCGGACGTCAAGGTCATACTCACCAGAGACAAGGACGAATACATCACCCTGGACGACAGGGCGCTGAAAGCCAACGCCGCCGGAGCGGACCTGTTCATCTCCATCCACATCAACGCAGCGGAGCGCAAATCTCCCAACGGGTTTTCAGTGCATGTGCTTGGCCAGTCATCCGACAAGAACCGCGACCTGTTCGCCAACAACATGGAGGTCTGCCGGCGCGAGAACTCGGTAATAATGCTCGAGGACGACTACAGCACCAAATACCAGGGATTCGACCCGTCGGACCCGGAATCATATATTTTCATGGTGCTGATGCAGAACTCACATCTTGAGCAGAGCCTCAAATTCGCGCAGACGGTAGGCATGCAGCTGAAAGGCGGGCCGCTCAAAAACGACAGGGGAGTGTCCCAAGATCCGTTCTACGTGCTCTGGAAGACGGCGATGCCCGCCGTTCTTGTAGAGTTGGGATTCATTTCCAATTCAGCGGACCTCGCAGTGCTCCGCCAGCCGGGCAAGCGTGAAGAACTCGCCGGACGCCTCTTCGTAGCGTTCAAATCATATAAAGAGAGCTACGACTCCAGCATGGGGGCTACTCCAGACGCGGGATATACGAAACCGGCCCAAGCAGCCGGGCCGGAAACGGAAGCCGCAGCAGCGGAGCAGAGCGAACTCTGGGGCATACAGATCTTCGCCACGGCCTCACCGGTGCGGAAGAGAGACTACGACTTCCTCGGATATGACCCCGTCTATATCAAGAGCGGCAAGCTCTACAAATACTATATCTGCACCGGCAAAGACAAGGCGGAAGCCGGACGTGGACTCGCCGCCGCACGCAAAAAATATCCCGACGCTTTCGTGACGCGGATACAAGGCTCCCCGGTGGTTGTCCAGAAGTAGAAAACGCTGATCCAGCGGCGCGTATCGCGCTTTTCCAATTTTGAATCATTCTATTTTAGCAAGAGTTAAGGAACAGGATGTTATAGATTTTACCACTTGTAATCATCTGATTATACGACGATTAAAAGTAATCGATTAAAGAAACCACAATCCTTTAGTTAAGACTAAAAAAGATAAAACGCAATAGGTCACGGAAGTTTTTTTCAATTATTTATCACCATCTTTGCATTGCAATTCGGACGGAAAGTTCGGTATTCAAATCAGCAAAGACAATGGAGAATATTAAAGGACATATTGCCATCTGGGATAACTGTCTTCAGATAATATCGCAGAACGTTGAGCCGCAGCAGTTCAACACGTGGTTCAAACCGATCCGCGCGGTCTCCCTCGTAGACTCCACCCTCACGCTGGAAGTGCCGAACGATTTCTTCCGCGAGTATCTCGAGGGCGCCTATCTGGATCTGCTTAAAAGAACCCTCCGCAGGGAAATCGGCCAGGACGCCAAACTCAGGTATATGTTTCGCCCGGTCTCAGGACAGCCGTCCATGAAAGTGGACGGACGGATGACATCCGATCCGTCGAATCCTCCAGTAAACGTGGTCACTCCGCCTTCGGACAAACCCAACCCGTTTGTATATCCCGGCATACACAAGATCAGCATCGACCCGAGACTGAACCCGGCATACAACTTCGACAGCATTGTGGAAGGGGAGTGCAACAAGATGGGGCTCGCCGCCGGAAAGAACATCGCCGCGGCCCCGGGCAAGACCCCGTTCAACCCGCTGTTCATCTTCGGCGGATCCGGTCTGGGGAAGACTCATCTGGCGCAGGCCATAGGATTGGCCGTCAAGGAGAAATATCCTGACCTGGTGGTCCTCTATGTGACCGGCCACGAGTTCAAGACCCAATATATGGTGGCGGTGAATGTCCGCAACAACATCACGGACTTCCTGGCCTACTACATGAAGATAGATGTGCTGATAGTGGATGATATCCAGGACCTGATGGGCCCGGGATGCCAGAATGCGTTCTTCAATGTGTTCAACCACCTTCATCAGAACGGCAAACAGCTGCTGTTCACCTCTGACAGGGCTCCGGTGGAGCTCCAGAATTTCGAGGAGCGCCTGCTGTCCAGATTCAAGTGGGGACTCTCCGTGCAGCTGACGCACCCGGACTACGGCACCCGTCTCAGGATGCTGGAAGCCAGAGTCGCGAAGGAGGGGGTTGAGATTGCCCACGAGGTTCTCGAATTCATAGCCACCAAGGTCAGGACAAACTTCCGGGAGCTCGAAGGCATACTCGTGTCATTGATCGCCCACTCCCTGGTGGAGAAGGACAAGTCCCTGATGGAGCTCGCCGCCGGGATAACGGAGAACCTGATTGGAGAAGCCAAGACCGACATGAGCATCGACAAGGTACAGACGAATGTCTGCGAGTACTTCAATATCACCCGCGACGACCTTCTCTCCAAGTCGAGGAAGCGTCAGATCGTCCAGGCCCGTCAGATTTCTATGTACCTGTGCCGCAACCTCATATCCAACTGCTCTCTCGCCACGATCGGGGCGGAGACGGGAGGAAAGGACCATGCTACGGTGCTGCACGCGTGCACAACGGTCAACGACCTGATGTCCACAGACAAGACATTCAAGAAATACGTCACCGACATAGAGAGTATTCTCTCTCCGTCACATATTTAGTTCAGTATTATGCCCTTCAGAATAGCGCCATCAATCCTTGCGGCCGACTTTCTCCACCTTGAGAAAGATGTGGAACTCGTCAACAGCTGCGGGGACGTCATCCATCTTGATGTGATGGACGGAACGCTCGTGCCGAACATATCCTTCGGCTTCTCAGTTATCGACCAGCTCTCCAAAGTCGCGAAAGCCCCTATGGATGTGCACCTTATGGTAGTTCATCCGGAGCGTTGGTTCAAGAAGGTCGCCGACGACGGGGTACAGATGTGCTCCTTCCACCTTGAGGCGGCCGGACGGAAGACATCCTCTTTCATAAAGGAAATCCAGTCGCTCGGGATGAAGGCGGGAGTCGCCATCAATCCGGATGTACCGGTAGAGAGGCTGTTTCCGTACATAGGGAAGGCGGACTATTTCCTGATAATGTCGGTGTTCGCCGGATTCGGCGGCCAGAAGTTCATCTACGAATCCATCGACAGAGTTGCCGCGCTCAAGGAGGAGTTGAGGAAGAGAGGCTCGGACGCCATCATCGAGATAGACGGGGGAATCAATCTCAGCACCGTCAAGGCTGTCAAGGACGCGGGCGTGGAACTGGCCGTGGCGGGAAGTTCAGTATTCGGCTCTGCCGACCCGGCCTCCGCCATCAAGGCGCTCAGGGAAGCCTGAACATTGACCTGTTGAATTCGCTGTCAAGTTGAGCGCGCCCTTCGGCTGTCCCGAGGAGCGCGTATTTTTTCGCCAGTTCCCGGCCGAGTTCTTCAAGCTCCGCCTCGAGAGCATACTCCTTGCCCGTCAGCTGCCGCATAGACACCGGATTCGGCAGTCCGGAAGGCCAGGATGTCTCGTTGACATTCAGGCCGATGCCTACGATGCTGCTGCTCACCATCTCCGCATCGAGGACATTCTCGATAAGGATTCCGCAGATCTTCCGGTCCCCGACCCAGATGTCGTTGGGCCACTTGATGCGGGCCTCAATGCCGCGCCCCAGCAGGAAATCCCGCAGGGAGACGGTCGTAAGTTCCGTAATCAGCAACACATCCTTGATGTTGAGCGAGTATTCTCCTTCCGGCGGAAAGCGCAGAAACAGGCTGAAGGTCAGGCCCGTCCCGGGACGGGAATACCAAGTGTGGGTGCCTTGCCCTCTTCCAGCGGTCTGTGTCAGTGCGGCAATGATTGACAAATTGTCAAGCGAGCCCATCCTGCGCCTGACTTCCTTGTTGGTCGAATCGGCCGTTTGCAGCCATATAATGCCGCCGGTTTCAGAGTATGGTGTCATTTTTGTTGTATCTTTGTCCGCAAATTTATAAACGATGGCTCAAAAACCAAACAATAAGCACAACAAAGGCCAGAGAGTGGTCAGGATCAACTTCTCGACCATTCTCTATGTCATACTCCTTGCGAGCATAGGCTGGATGCTGCTGAACAACAGCTCCGCCCCCGCAAGCAAGATCGAATGGGCGCAGGTCCAGGAGATGGCGCGCGAAGGCGACATCAGCGAGATTCATTTCATAAGGAACGACTTCAAGGGAAACATCACCGTACGGCCGGACCGTCTCGGCAAATATGCCAGTCTTTTCCCGGAGGGCAAACTGCCGAAGAAATCCCCGCAGTTCTTCTTCCTGACCTCGACCAAGTTCGATCCGGAAACTGAGATAAGCGAACTGAACACCGGGCTGCAGGAAGGCTCGAAGGTCAAGCTCTACATTGAGAACGAGACCAATATATGGGGCGGCATACTCGAATGGGTGCTCCCGATTGCGATTCTCCTGCTTCTTTACGCGTGGATGTTCCGTTCCATGTCCAGACAGATGGGCGGCGGCAATGGCGGCGGTGGCGGGATGAACCCGTTCAATGTCGGGAAGGCTACGGGCAAGCTCACGGACAAGGACAAGGTGAACGTTACTTTCAAGGATGTCGCAGGACTCTACGGCGCCAAGGAGGAAGTGATGGAGATTGTGGACTTCCTCAAGAACCCGGCCAAATATACTACCTTGGGCGGCAAAATCCCTAAGGGAGCACTGCTCGTGGGCCCTCCGGGCACCGGCAAGACACTGCTCGCCAAGGCTGTCGCGGGAGAGGCCAATGTGCCGTTCTTCAGCATCAGCGGCTCTGACTTCGTAGAGATGTTCGTCGGAGTGGGCGCAAGCAGGGTCAGGGATTTGTTCGCCCAGGCCAAGGAGAAGGCTCCGTGCATAGTGTTCATCGACGAGATCGACGCAGTCGGCCGCGCAAGAGGCAAGAATGTGGGATTCTCCTCAAATGATGAGCGCGAGAACACTCTCAACCAGCTTCTGACGGAGATGGACGGCTTCGACACCAACAGCGGAGTCATAGTGCTTGCCGCCACCAACCGCGCCGACATCCTCGACAAGGCTCTCACCAGGGCAGGACGCTTCGACCGTCAGATCCATGTGACCCTGCCGGACCTCAATGAGCGCAAGGAGATATTCATGGTCCATGTCAAGAAGCTCAAGCTCTCGCCGGACTTCGACGTGGAAGCGATCGCGAAACAGACGCCGGGATTCTCAGGCGCCGACATAGCCAACATCTGCAATGAAGCGGCCCTGACGGCGGCTCGCAAAAACAAGAAGACAATCGACAACTCTGACTTCATCGACGCGGTAGACAGGGTAGTGGGCGGCATCGAAAGGAAGAAGACGATAATGTCTCCGGACGAGAAGCGCCTCACGGCCTATCACGAGGCCGGACACGCGGTTGCCGGATGGCTTCTGCCAGGTTGCGACCCTGTACTGAAAGTCTCCATCATACCTCGCGGGCAGGCGCTCGGCCTTACCTGGAGCCTACCGGACGAGAAGGTGATGATGTCCAAATCAGACATGATGGACGAGATGTGCTGCCTTGTCGGCGGGCGCGTGGCGGAGGAGCTTGTCAACAACGGCATCCCTTGCACCGGAGCCCTGAACGACTTCGAGAAACTGACCAAGATGGCCTACGCCATGGTGACATATTATGGCATGAGCGACAAGATCGGCAATCTGTCATTCTACGATTCAAGCGGCAACAGCGGCTTCGACATCACCAAGCCTTACAGCGAGAAGACCGCCCAGACCATAGACTCAGAGGCGAAAGCCCTCGTGGATGAGGTGACCGCACGCACGACCAAGATCCTCAAGGACAACTGGGATGGGCTCGATAAGCTCGCGCAGATGCTGATGGAGAAGGAAGTCATCACCTCGGAAGACATCGAGAAACTCTTCGGGCCTAAGGCCGGCACACACGGCGAGGACCGCCTCAAGGGTGAAGAGAAGAACACAGAAACCAACAACGAAAAAGACAGCAATGAATAATCTGTTGAAGAGAACCCTCGCGGGCCTGGTCTTCCTGGTCGTAATGGTTTTCGGCACGATTTGGGACAGGACACTTTTTGGTGCCCTGTTCCTTATTATCTTATACACGGCACTGCGCGAGTTCTACACGATGACGCTCGGACAAAGGTACAGCATCCAGCAGAAGATCGGCCTGCTTACGGCCATCACGGCTTTCATTCTCATCACCGCCTCGCAGTTCTTCGGCTGGGAGGCGAGGCTCATCCTGCTCGCCCTGTTCCCGCTGCTGCTGATTCCCGTATCCTGCATCTTCTTCCCGGAGAGGGAAGGGTATTCGGATGTGGCGCTCATCTACGCCGGACTCGGATACATCGCTCTCCCTATCTGTCTGTCCCCGCTCCTCGTGATGGACGGGCCGGTATTCTACGGATGGAGGCTCCTGCCGCTTTTCATCATCATCTGGGTATCTGATGTAGGCGCATACTGCGTCGGCTCGATTCTCGGACAGAAGGCCGGGGCGCGCAAACTCGCGCCGGAGATTTCCCCGAACAAGTCCTGGTGGGGCTTCTGGGGCGGTCTGGTGTTCAGCGTTGTTGTCGCTCTGGTCATGTGGAAGCTCGGCTGGCTTCCGTACTCATGGATTCACAGCGTAATGCTCGGTATCGTCATCTGCCTGGGAGGAGTATGCGGGGATCTTTTCGAGTCGGAGTGGAAACGCTGCTGCCGGGTGAAGGACTCCGGCAACAGCATACCCGGACACGGTGGGATGCTTGACCGCTTCGATTCCAGTCTTATCGGCATTCCGCTCGGAGTGATTTACCTGCTCGCATTCGGGCTCATATGATTGACAGGAACTCACGAAGCACTGTCGCCCTTGTATATGGGCTGAGCATCGTTGCCGCCGCCGCACTTGTCTGCTTCGTGCATATCAGCTGGCTGGTGTGGCCGCTGCTGGCGCTGCTGTTGTGGTTCTGCGTCTGGCAGACATTCTTCTTCAGAGTGCCGAAGCGGCACTGCAACGGCTCGGGGAGCAAGATTTCTTCCGTCGCCGACGGCAAGGTCGTAATCATAGAGAAGACATTTGAGAAAGAGTACCTCAAGTGCGAATGCATCCAGGTTTCGGTGTACATGAACTTTTTCGATGTGCACGCCAACTTCTGGCCGGCCGACGGTGAGGTGAGCTACTACAAATACTATCCGGGCAAGCACCTGCTCGCCTTCAAGCCAAAAGCCTCTGAGGAGAACGAGCACAGCTGCACCGGGCTGACATTGCCGGGAGGGGAGAGAATCTTTTTCAAGCAGATAGCCGGGGGATTCGCCCGCCGCATCGTCTGCTACGCGCACCGCAGCAGCGCCGTCAAGGCAGGGGAGCAATGCGGCATCATCAAATTCGGATCCAGGATCGACCTCTTCCTTCCGCTTGACGCGGAACTGAAAGTCGCAATAGGGGATTATGTCCGCGCCTGCGAGAGCGTCATCGCAGAATTACCCGCAGGTCCATCTTCAGCTGCTCGACAGAAGTAAAGACCAGCCCGTGTATGCCTAAGGCCTCAGCCGCAGCCACATTCTGAGGATTGTCGTCGATGAACAGGCATTCGTCCGGCTTCAGGGAGAAGCGGTCCAGAAGAATCCGGTAGATTTTCTCGTCCGGTTTCTTGCAGTGCTCCTGTCCGGAAATCACATAGCCGTCCAGACAGTCGAACACCGGATAATGCCTTGAATCCCTGCGAATCAGCGGGAAAGTCTCCGCCGACCAGTTGGACAGGCCGTAAAGTCTATATCCACGGGCCTTCAAGACCTTCACAACAGCCTCCATCTCCGGAATCTGCCCGTTCATCATCCCTATCCACTCGCCGAAATACATCCGGATCTCCTTCTCCCATTCGGGATAGAGGGCTATCCTCTCTGCCATCGCCTCCGATGTCGGCCGGCCCGCGTCGACGGTCTCATTCCAGCTGTAAGGGCAGATGTTCTCAAGGAAATACGCCGTCTTATCCGGATCGTTGAAATACGGGTCATACAAGTGGTGAGGGTTCCAGTCGACGAGGACGGAACCGAAGTCGAAGACGATATTGTGTATCATTTTCTGTCGAGTGTCTTGCGTGTCGTGATGAGAATCACCCCGTTGGCGCCGCGCACACCATATAGCGCCGTAGAGGAAGCGTCCTTGAGGACATCGACCCTCTCCACCATGTCCGGCTGGATGTGGCTGATGTCGTCCATCTCTATGCTGTCCACCAGTATCAGCGGCTCATTGCTCCCCATTATCGAGTTGATGCCGCGGATCGTGATGGATGTCCCGTTGACTACAAGTCCGGGGACGCGGCCCTTGAGGTACTCATAGATGTCGCTGTAGCCGGAGCCTTGCTTCACTTCTATGCTGGACACAGAAGAGGCTGAGTCCCTCTTTCTGACCTTGCCGTAGCCGGTGTTGACATATTCCTCGTCCGGATCATGGGCCCGGGCGAAATCAGACGCCCTATGTGAGGTGCCGCAGGAGACGGCGATCAGAGCGGCGGCCGCCAATAGTAAAGTTCTTTTCATCGCAGACTGTCATTAGTTTCCTCAAATATACGAAAATGTTTCAGAAACGGCCTTGTGCTTTCAGAAAAATGGCGTATATTTGCATTCCGTAACGGTGCGTTGGCCGAGTGGTCAGGCGCAGGTCTGCAAAACCTGTCACAGTGGTTCGATTCCGCTACGCACCTCTTGAAATGCCTCTGAACGTGCTTCAGGGGCATTTGCTTTTCCAAAAAGTTCCCACATTGTTCCCGGTATAATGACGGCTTTGAACCAAACGAACAGGACAACAACACCTAGGACCAGAACGTCAAAGAGTTGCTGGACAAGGGGAAATCCTCCCGCTACACCTGTCCTCACTGTGGACGGAAACGCTGCTTCACCCTCTATGTCGATGAAGCCGGAGACCCGCTGCACGAATCCGTAGGCCGCTGCCGCACGGGCAAGGTGATGAAATACGACCCTCAGACAGGCCATCGCATCAAAGACCCCGACGTCCCCGGCCGCATCACCTGGGTTCACTCCCTGATGAAACAATCCGGCCAACTACCCGCCGACTGGGAACTCTCGCAGTGCCTGTTCGGCGAACACCTCCTGCTTGAGCATCCGGGGATGCCGGTCGCCCTGGTCGAATCAGAAAAGACCGCCATCATCTGCTCCGGCCTGATGCATCAGTATCTCTGGCTGGCCACCGGTGGCAAATCTTGCATCAATGACCAGCTGCTGGTATTGCAAGGCCGTAAGATCATCGCCTTCCCGGACATCGACGGCTTCAAGGAATGGACCGAGAAACTGGCCAAGTACCCGCAGCTGAGCATCACCGTCAGCCCCATCCTGCAGCAGAACGCCACGGCCGAAGACCTGGCGACACGCATCGACATCGCCGACTGGCTCATCCGCTACAAGTTAGGCCTCGGCTGTCATTCTGAGCGGAGCCAGCAGGGCGGAGTCGAAGAATCTCGCAAGAAACACTGCGTGGACTTCCTGAAGGCGGCCAGGTATATCTCCCCCGAGTACCACGGCGAGTTGGAGGCGCTCATCAAGGACCTGGACCTGGAGTTCTGGGGAGTGGAGAGGATAGAGGAGGATGAAAAGCCTCCTTAGCGAGGTTTCAATCAATATGTTAAAAATAAATTGTGCGGAATGACTGCATAATTTTCACATATCTTGCGGCCAAATTCCTAATATTTCGTAAATTTGCCATTGAGACAAGCACATCTTTACACCTTTTTTGAATGGCTACAAATAAGCACGCCATGATCAGGTATCGAGCCCTTGATGCCTGTTTTGGCAATAGGTATAGGAAGTTCTTTATCGAGGACCTGGTTTCCGCGTGTAATGATGCGCTGGAGGAATTCTACGTCTCCAAGCAAAATCCCATTACAAAAGAAAGCTATCAGGTCAAGAAACGCACCGTTTTCGCTGACATTAGCTATATGCAAAGTGAGAGTGGTTATAATGCTCCCATAGAGAGATACTATGAAGGCCACCGTTGCTATTACAGGTATACGGACGAGAACTTCTCCATCAATAAAAGAGATTTCTCAGATGCCGAGCTTGACAAACTGGACGAAGCGCTCGTTATGCTAAACCGGCTGAATGGTGAAGCCGGTTTTGACTGGGTAAGTGAATTTATAGCCAATTTTGAAGATAAGCTTGGCCGCAGCAGAAGCGCCGCGCCAGTCATCGGTTACGAGAAAAACCCCTATCTAACTGGCATAGAGAATCTCTCGACATTATACAACACTATTGTACATCAGCAAGTCCTGAAGATCTCATACAGGCATTTTAC
>OIWT01002505.1_pt1 | contig 18793 bp, 20 predicted proteins | sample 1587701 | NCBI WGS metagenome assembly OIWT01 (sample SAMEA3888904, study PRJEB22519) | human gut metagenome | biome: human gut; feature: human-associated habitat; material: faeces | place: Denmark | collected 2009
GTGGAGTTGGTGGCGTAGGTGGTGGGAGTGATCTCGCCCTCAGGAAGACCCCATTGGAGGACCTTCACACCGTTCAGGAACACACGGAAACCCACATCAGTGTTGACCCTGATACGGATGCCGTAGTTACCAGCTTCGGGAGTGAAGGTGGAGCGGAAGTAACGGGTCACAGTGGACACGGCGGGGAACTCAGCAGAAACGGGCCAGGAAGTCGCACCAGTCGTCCAGGAAGTGGAGGTCTGGGGTTCGTTGCTGTAGTGCCACTCGGCGGTGACAATAGGCGAAATGGTAATCACCTCACTTCCGGTGTAACCATTTGGAAGACGGAAGGTGCCAATAACCCCGTTATCAGTAGAGAAGGTGGCAGTAGAACCCATGGTCCAGCCATCTCCGTAGGTATCGGTCATGTAGAGCAGGTACTGGCCAGGCTCCGCACAGAATGTGTACGTATGGGAGCCGGGAACCGTGACAGTAGGGGTCTGGAAGACCAGCGCACCATCAGTAGTGGTACCCTGGTAGATCTTAAGCTTCTCCTCGTTGGAGAGACCCTGGTAGACACGAAGCAGTGTCACCTCAACCTCACTACCAACACATCCCAGTGCCATCGCTAATCATAAGGGAACGAGCGCACACCTTACCAAATACAAGCGAGGCACAAACGATAAACAAAGCAGTTCTCATTAGTATTCGCTATAGTTTTTTTATGACCATAAATCCTCAGAACCACGAAAGACCCAGGAGCCAATCAGATTGCGACTTTATGGGGGAAGACTGCTTTCGTGTCTCACGGCTTTCGGCTGTCCGAGCATTCGCCCATTGCTGAAATACCCTCCTCTATTATTCCGTGTGGAGAAGGTCGGGCTTCGAAGGAGTACCAAAATGCACTTCTTCTATCCTTTTGGTGTCTTGTTGTGTTTATCGATAGGCCTGTGGTGGGAGATGCTAATGCACCCCTAACGAGCCACTCACGGAATCGATTCTTCTCGTATCGGATCAGCCTCGATCAATCGCTCCTGTTGAGCCCCCCGCTCTATACTCCCAACTCCTTCAATTTCATTCATTCCGCCTTCTATTGCCTTCCATAGGCTCCTTTTGAGATAACTAAATGTAGAATATATATAAAATCGAATGTAGAGTAGGACAAGTCCCCTACTCCAGCCTCATAGGACGCATTGACGCATGGCCGCGAAACCATGTGAGATAACACAGAATCGTGTGAAAACCAAAGGGGAGTGCGTTCCAGCCCTCTTGATCTCTACGGCGACCATGGACCGTTGAACGAGACCCTCCAATTCCTGAGATATGTGGAGGTATGGAGAGATAGAGAGATGATCGTTCAGATCCCACGTCCATTTTAAAGATGAGTGCAATTGTGTTCAATCACAAAGCAAGGTACAAACAATCCTAATACAAGGAACAGGTCTAGAGAAGCAAAAAGAAGAACTGTCGGCCCAATCCAGTGGATCAATACCCCCATCTCACTCGAGTGCACAGAAGCGGCTACAATCCGCTGGATTGGTATTCCTACTGTAGTTAAATTATTCTCTCATCGTATCGATCACCGTCCTTTTCCATTCCCGTGCAGGTTCTCTTAAGGCTCGTGTTTGCGCGTTCTCGCTATTTTATACCTTTCCCGCCTATTTATTGAAGAAAAAAACGTGATTAGGGTTGGGGGCCCGATGGGTTCCCAACCCCGACTCATTTGTTCCGTTTGTCACAATCAGTCTACTCTATCGTTTTGAGGGCAAACCAACTCTCCCCTCGAATTGTGTTTCACTCTATTGTTCACGATGAATACCTTCTTGCTTCTGCTCTCTGTCGTGATTGCCACCTCGACAGACAGGCATATCGGCATGTTCCCCAATCGGATTAACGGGGAATTCCATGATCTGTCCAGACCGTATTTGGCGGATGTGAACGTGGATTGCCACATCAAGAAAGCTGCCTATGACTTCGCCAAGTCCATCCAGCCCGAAAGAGGAAGTCATCGCGCTGTTTTCGACGCCCTTCAGCTGCAGCAGTGCGATATGGAGAGACCCGAGGAGGACAAGCCCCTGAACATTCCTGAGATTAAGGATCCTGGCTTCACGGTCTTCGTGAGCATTACCAACGGAAACGACAACAACGATGGCTCGATGAACCGCCCCGTGAAGACGCTCGAGAAAGCCGTCTCTATCACGAGAGGAATCGAGGGACGCAAGACTGTGTACCTGAGAGAAGGCACCTACTACCTTTCGAAGCCCCTGCTGCTGACCAAGGTGGACGACAACCTCACCATCTCCTCCTACAACAACGAGAAGGTCGTTCTCTCGGGAGCCAAGGAGGCCAAGGTGGAGTGGAAGCCCTACCGTGTGGGAGAGTTCGACGTCTTCAGCGACCAGGATGCGGCCGTCGACATTGCGCCTCAGCCCGGCATGGGAGTGAAGGATCGCATCAAGTTCTACTCCAAGGTTCCTAGCGTGGAAGAGTGTCAGGCACTGTGCGACAAGGACACGGAGTGCACCGGTTTCGTGTGGTACGAGAAGGAGGGCGATTACTTCAACAACTGCTTCGGCATCATCGACGGCGAGTTCCGCATGATCTCCTCCAAGGGCGTGACCAGCGGCGTAAAGCTGAACATCTACGTCGCCGATCTCAGCGACATCGACATTGACGATTCCAAGTTCACCTCTCTCTTCATCAACGGCAAGCGCCAGATCCTCGCGCGCTACCCCAACGGCAACCCCGAGTACACCGGCTACCATACCGCCAACTCCGGCTTCGCCGCCGCCAAGGACGGCAAGTGGAAGAAGCCGCGCGAGTTCCCCGCGGGCTACGAGATCCACCTGGACAAGCCCTCGCTGCAGAAGACGCTGTACACCAACTACCAGATCGCGCTGGGCGGCACGGCCGTGCAGTGGACGCCCGCCATCTCCTACTGGGCACTGGCGCACCCCGTGGGCGGCGGCGGCTGCACCTACTCCATTCCGCGCGGCATTGACGTGAGCCTGACCAACTGGAGCAAGCGCGAGTGGCAGCACCCCGAGGGCGCGATCGTACGCCCGCCGAGCGGGCTCAACCGTAGTTCCACGCGTTCCAGGGCGGGTACTGGGGCTTCTGGATGTTCGAGGTCGACGGCTACGAGCGCCGCGAGGACTCCGTGAGTCTCAACTGGACCAAGGGCGGCTTCCAGGAGTGCCGCGGCAGCACGCGCGGTGGCGCCTTCTTCGTGGAGAACGTGCTGGAGGAGCTGGACGCGCCGGGCGAGTACTTCTACGACAAGGCGAACAAGCGGCTGTACCTGTACCCCAACGGCACCATCGAGGACATGACTACGGTGCTGCTCAGCCAGCAGGAGAACCTGATCGAGGTAGGTGGTGGCAGACCGCGACCCCTCTCACACCCCGTTTTTAGATCCGCGGCACGTCGGACCACCCGGTGATGAACATCACGCTGAACGGCATGACCTTCGCGTACACGCGCAACACGTACATGGAGCCCTTCGAGGTGCCCTCGGGCGGCGACTGGGCGTTGCACCGGTGGGAGTTGGCGGGAGAAGTGAGTGGTAGGGGCGGCGTGGTGTTCGTGGACGGCGCGGAGAACATCCACGTGCAGTACAACGTGTTCGAGCAGAACGGCAACAACAACGTGTTCTTCACGAACCACGTGACGCACTCGGTGATCGAGTACAACGAGATGAAGTACGGCAGCGACAGCGGCATCCTGTTCATCGGCAGCAGCGATCTGATGGACGGCACGCGCGAGGAGCACCCGCACGACAACCTGATCCAGCACAACCTGCTGCATGAGTTGGGATTGTACAACAAGCAGTCCTCGCCCTTCATGCAGTCCAAGACGGCTGTAGGTGATGTGCTTTATCAGTGATGAGTGATGTGATGTGATGAGTGATGATGTGATGTGATGAGATGTGATGAGTGATGATGTGATGTGATGAGATGTGATGACTGTGATGAGTGTGATGACTGTGATGTGATGACTGTGATGAGTGATGTGATGTGATGACTGTGATGAGTGATGTGATGCATGTGTTGTGTTGTGATGTGAAAGCAGTGATGACAATAATGACTGTGTGATGCCCTATCAGCCACTCACACCCCCAGCACACCACCTGGACCCACAACATCTTCTTTAACGTGCCCCGCGCCGGCATCAACATCAACGACGCCTTCGGCGGCGGCAACCTCGTCGACCACTCCCTCATGTTCAACACGGTGCGCGAGACCGCTGACCACGGCCCGCTCAACACTTGGGACCGCATGCCCTTCATCACCACCTACGATTCCGGCGAACCCTCCACCAAACCGCAGGAATCGTCGAGGTGTGTTCGTTGATTGACGGCGTAGCAAAATCACCCAGAATTTCGTCATTGCCAACTATCACGCCGTATGGCCTCTGGACCACGACGATGGCAGCTGCTACTATTACGACTTCGACAATGTGCTCGTCTATGGCGGATTCAAGACCTATTTGGGCCATTCCAAGATTTGTGGGCTATTCCGTCATGAGTGAGGATTAGCGGAGAACAACCTGTACATCTACCCCGACACGAAGTACGCGGACGAGACGAACGAGTTCTTCACGGAGCCGTACTGCTGCATTACCTCGGTAGGGCGTGTTTGATTGGCGGCGGCACCAACTAACGCTGTGAAGGGTCAGAAGGACGTGTACGGATGGGGCGAGGTCTGGCATAACAACACGTGCATCATCAAGAGCGAGGCGATCTACTGGTTCAACGGCGTGTCTCCCGAAACGCTGAAGGAGCTCACGCCTGTCCTCGACCACAACACCATCTACACTCCCCACGGAAAGGAGGGAACCAAGGTGAACATGAGCTATGGCGCCAAGCTGCACTCCGAGTTCGTGGTATGTTGCGTTGATATGGTACTGATGCGTAGAAGGAGGCGGAAAAGGATGGGGACGCCGTGTTCTATCCTCTTCCCACCGGCAAGCGCATTGAGGAGATGATCCACGAGAAGCTTCATATCTGATGACTGTTGTGTTTGTTGCTAGAAATGGTTTCCGTCAATACACCAAAGCGGGCTTGTTTGGATAAAGCGGTGGGGGTGATTCCATTCCTGTGGGGGAGAAAAACCGAGGACCCCTCAAGGGGGTAGTGCCATTCATTTTCCTCTCCTAAGAATGTCCGATTACCGCATTATTGCTATTAGTATGAACTGAAGACCCCTCGTGATGGATTAGGCTTGCCTTTCTCCTGTACTGATGATCAGCTGTATGAGTTCTTCCAGGACTGCGGAGAAATCTCGGAGGCGAGAGTACCATGCGTATCATGCTGGCTTATTCCTAGTTGGTCTACAACCGTGACACGGGAAAGCCCCGCGGTTTCGGCTTCGTTACCTTCACCACGGAGGAGGCTATGAACAAGGCCCTGGAGAAGAACGGATCGGTGCGTGTTTTGCCGTCTGTTTGATTGTAGACCATGGATGGACGTACTCTGAAGATCGAGAAGGCGAACTCCACCAACAAGGAGAGAGCCCCTCGCACGCGCACCTACAACGATGACAACAAGCTCATTGTCAGCAGTTGGCTTCTAGACCTCTTTCTTATTCATAAGGACTGTCCTGGGACACCACCACCGAGGGTCTCAGCAACGCTTTCTCCACCTTTGGTGAGATTGAGCACTGCGCTGTGCTGACGGACCGCAACACTGGCAAGAGCCGTGGCGTGGGCATCGTGAAGTTTACTACCCCCGAGGCCGCGAAGGCTGCCCTTGAGCAGATGAACGGAACCGTGGATGCAAATCGTCCGAGTTATGTGTAGATGCTGGACGGTCGCACGATCGGCGTTCGCGAGTGCACTCCCGACAACGGCGAGCGCAAGCCTCGCGCCCCTCGCCAGAGCCAGCCTGCCGCCGAGAAGAACAGCCACATGACCTTCGACGAGGAGCCGAAGAAGGAGGAGGAGAAGCCCGCTGAGGAGAAGCCCGCTGAGGAGCCGAAGGAGGAGGAGAAGGAGGAAGAGGAGAAGCCTGCTGAGGAAGAGAAGAAGGAGAAGAAGGAAAAGAAGGAAAAGAAGGAGAAGAAGGAGAAGAAAGAAAAGAAGGAAAAGAAGGAGAAGAAAGACAAGAAAGACAAGAAGGACAAGAAGGACAAGAAGGAGAAGGAGGAGAAGGAGGAGTAAACACCAAATGGGGTGTTTCTTCTTACCGTTATTACTGTACAGGACGTGCTTTTAGTAATAATCGCATTGTTTGTTCCATCTCCGCATGTCTTCAGGGAGTGACGTACGCAAGAGACTGCAGTTGCTTCTATTTCATGTGATGACATAGAATTCCCGCTTCAACGGACGATACGGAAGTATGGAGCATTCTTCCCAACAAGCAAGAGAATCGTGAACCAGAACATTGTCAAAGTGAATCGGACGTATAATTATACAATAATTCTTATGGATAGCTGAAAACGGGTATCCGAGAGGAATGCGTTGAAGCGACCCTCCGCTTAAGGTAATCACTATTGTGTATTATGATTTTTGCAGAGAAGAAGAGTACTCCTACTACACAGCGGGAGATGTGTGGGTTGGAACGTGGAATGTGAACGGTTGCTTCTCAGAGAAGGAGATCGAGATGTGGCTGGGAAGGGACGGAGACTCCCCCTATTCCCTGTATGTTGTGGGTCTGCAGGAAATGGTGCCGCTCAACCCACTGACGGTCCTTTTCAACATCCACGTGAAGACAACCCAGAAGAAGTGGCTTGATGCGATTCAGAGTATTCTCGAGGAGAAGGTTGGCTGTGTTGTTCTTGTCCGCTCTCTTCATAGCTAGTCCTTCAACTGCATCGCGTCTCAGACTCTTACCGGCATTTCCCTCTTCTTGCTGTCTCCCTCCACATCCCCCCACTCCTTTTCAAATGTTCAGGGTACGGTGCTGGTTGGTTGTTGTCATCCTAGCTACGTTCGTTCCCACTGGGTTCTATGGACTTCTGGGAAACAAGGGCGGAATTGGAATCGGTCTGACGATTGACCACACACGCGTGCACATCATATGTTCTCACCTCCCTCCGCACAAGCAAGGCATGGGGGAACGAGAGTGCGCCTTCCACAAGTAATCCTGTGTTGTGCTTCTGAATCCTAGGATTTGGAATACGTACTCTTCCCAGTCAAAGCATCTCTATTGCGAAAATGATATCACTCTCTGGATGGGCGACTTGAACTACAGATTGGATGTCGATGAGAAGCCCTCGGCTCTTGCTTCGACGATTCAGAGTGACTACACAGCACTGATTCCCCAAGACCAGTTGGTCAAGTTGCGCAACTCTGGAGGCGCCTTTTCGGACTTCCACGAAGGACGAATCGAGTTCCCGCCAACCTACAAGTACAAGAAGGGGGGATCCCAATTCAACTGGAAGCGCACTCCGGCGTGGTGTGACCGCATTCTCTGTCGCGGGGACTGTGTCGTTTCCAGTTACGCGTGTGTGTCGGAAACGACATGCAGCGATCACAAGCCGGTAATGGCGGTGGTGGAGTTACAGTTGAAAGAATTCGATGAAGAGAAGAAGAAGGAAGCAAAGGAGAAGATTGAGAAGAAGATTCTTCAGACGGAGGAGGGCAATGTATGTGTGAGTATGTCGACGCGTCGCATCCAGTTCGGCGTGGTGCGTGTCGGCACGCCGCATCACCAGCACGTGGTGCTGAAGAACGAGGGCGAAGCCAACGTCTACTTCCGTGTGGCAGGAGAATTGGCGGCTTCTCCCGCGCGCGGGCTTGTTCTTCCGGGCAACAGCGTGGACGTGGACCTGACGTTCTGCATTTCCCCGCGGGAGGCGAGGTGGCGAAGACGGTGGGGTTGTGCCCAGCGCTGCGGCGAAGTGACGGTGGAGGTGGTGGGCGAAATGCCCCAGACGGTGGAGTGGGAGGCCGCGTGGGAGGCGCCATGCCCGCTGGTGGCTCTGGCGAAGGGGCTGTTCACGCGGAAAGGGTGGATCCTGCTGGAGTGTGTGGCTGTGTACCTGCTGCTGGAGTGTCTCGATGCGTTCTTTGCTTCCTCCAAACACCCGAACAACTAAGGAAAATGACCCGAGGGCTTGCGTGTCCCTCCTGCGCCTTACAGGCCTTACAGGCCTTACAGGCCTCCAGCCTCCCCAGCCTCTTTAGACCCTTTCAACCCCTTGGACCCCCTGGAACTCGGCTTCAACTTGGAGCCCCGCTTCGACTTCCTGAAGGACAGCTGCGTGAACGCGTGAAGACAGTCCAGACATGAATAGTCCTTCCGCGCAATCAGGTACCATAACACCCACGACACCGCCACCTCCACGCCAATCTCCACCACCACCACCATCGTGCGGAACGGCAGAAAGCGCGGCCACCACGCGGCTTCGCGCACCCAACTCACGCCGAGGCGCAGCGCCACACCGACGACGAATGCGGCGATCGCGCCGTACACGTTCACATGCTTGGAGAACCAGATGGCGAGAAGTAACTGCGGGAAGACGAAGAGGAACATGAGCTCGCTGGTGAACACCCACGAGCGGTACACGGAACCCATGTAGCGGGAGGCGCCCACGCCCGCCACGGCCACCAGCACGATGAACAGACGGAGGGTGAAGACGCACTCCTGATCGGAGGCCTGCGGGCGAAACTCCCGGTAGACGTTCAGAACGAAGACGGTGGCGGAGGAGTGAATGGCGCCGGAAAACGAGCCCATTATGGTGGCGACGATGCCGGCGATGCTGAGGGCGCGGGGAAGCGTGGGAAGGAAGTACTTGAGAACGTAGCACATGACATTTCCCTCCTTCTGGTCGAGCGAGCCTACCGCGGGAATGGTGGTCCAATCGACGGTGGAGGCGAACATGCCCATCAGACAGGCGAGAAGACCGAAGAAGAAGGTGCCGATGCTGGAGAGAAGGGACATGGTTCGAGAGGCCTCGATGGAATTGCATGAGAGCATCTGCTGAAAGTAGACCTGCCAGCAGGTGCCGCCGAAGACGATGAGGAGTGTTTCATCCAACCAATCACCCCATTCTCCGCTGTCGATGGTTCCCAACCACAGATCGCGATGAGAGAGCAAGCTGCCGACAGAATTGCTGGTTGCAATGAACGGGAAAGCGACAATGACAGAAACGAGCATGACGATGAATTCCGCCACTCCCGCGTACTTGAGAGAGAACATGCCGCGCACAACAGAAACAAGGATACAACAAATACACACATAACTTACAGCAACCGTGCGGTCTGCACCCACCAAGATAGCCACAAAAAGCCCCAAACAGTGAACAAGCATGCCGATCCACGTGATATCTCCGACAAGAGATGCAATGTATAGAAAGGGAGTGATAGAGCCACCGAACTTTTCCGTTAGGGGATCCAGAAAGGTGATCATATCCTTCTCCCGCAGTTGCTCACAAAACAAAAATGAATTGACAATGAAACTAATCGAGAAGGCCCACGGTGCCTGAGTCCATAGGAGGCCTCTGCCGGGAGTCACAACACTCTCCGCAGAACCAAACATGTACCCAGTGCATATCCACGTAGAAATCATCACTAAGGATCCTGTCAACCACGTGAAACTCCGATCAGCTAGAGCAAAACTATCTACTGTTTGTCTCCCCTTTCCTTGAGAATTGATAAACCCAAGAAATATGAATATTAATGGAGTGACGAACAGAGCCCCGTAGCCAACAACACTAGACACAGTTATCGAGTCTGTATTGGCATCCAGTACTGCACAATCTGCCCTACAGAAGAGGCTCGCACTGAGCACTATGGAAAACCATAGTTGCATCCCGCTTTTAATGCAGTTGGTTTTGACTCTCGAAAATAGGGCCTGGTTTTGGCATTTGTCGTTTTGACAACTCTTCTCATTTCTTGTTTCTCATCACGCAGTTATCACAAGCAGTTCCAGTGATCCCAATTGACTAGACTATCCCCTCCATCTGTGTGTATTACACACTCCTCCTCCAAAATCAGGCAGTAGAACGACCACATCAAATACAATGCGTGAAGAGTGAAAAGAGTACTAGTTAGGAATGAGGAGTTCAGTGGTTGTTGATAACCGCAAATCACTACTCGTATTTGTAGGTGGTCAGTATTTGGTCACTGGTTATTGCAATGCCCAAAGCAGCTGGTTCATTTTACTGACACCGATTTACAGAATAGGAAAGGGAGGAAAGAGTCGTAAGAGAGGAAAGAACGATAATGAGGCATACAAGAGAGAGTTGGAGTTCAAAGAAGACGGCCAAGGTAGGAATCATTTGATTCGCAATCTAATTGGATTAGAATATGGAAGGGTACAGAAGATGCTTGGAAACGGAAGAGTGGAGTGTTACTGCTACGATGGAAAGACCCGTCTTTGCAACATCCGTGGTAAGATGAGAAAGAAGGTGCGTTCGTCCTCCCCTCGCTGTAATGGTGTAGGTGTGGATTGGCGTTGGTGATATTGTTCTCATTGGTCTCCGTGACTTCCAGGATGACAAGGCCGACATTATCATGAAGTACACTGCTGATGAGGCTCGTCAGCTGAAGGCTTACGAGGAGATTCCTGATAATGGTAGGAGAGGGGGCGCTGCGTCATGGCTAGTGGACATTGAAAAGACGGATATGGTGGATCAGAATGAGGATGACAACTGTGCTTTCGACTTCAACGAGATTTAGGCTGCGTACTCTCTTGTTTTTTCAACAAACAGTACTAGTATCGTCTATTGTAGCGTGCAACACCCCCATCATTGTCTGCCTACGCCTCACCGTCCCTGCCATGCCCCACCTGAATCTTCGCATAGCAAAAACTAATCGTTTTGACGCTCTCCGAATGCGGCCATCTCTTCCCCTGCAAACTCTTGTACGCGGTGATCAAATCCTCCACCGAGTTGAACTGGATAAAGCTATATCCCAAATTGCGATGCGTGCGAGAATCGATCGGCATGTTCAGGATCTTGTATCTCCCTACGCGTCAGCTCCCTCCTCCGCACCCACCCGGTACGATCATATCCATCACTCGAAGGAAGCCTTCCACCGTGCATCGATTCGGCAGGTTCCGAATCATCACAACCGATCGCTTGTCTTCGCCGCGCTCAAGCTTCGCCAGGTCCACCTCTTCGCTCACGTTGTTCGTCCGCACGTCGTTGTAGGCACGACGACGGTCATGGCGGCTGTCACGGCGATCACGTCGATCATCACGACGATCATCACGACGATCATCACGACGATCATCACGTCGATCATCACGACGGTCATCACGACGGTCATCGCGATCTCGGTGCTTGCGTGGGTAGTAGTAATCCGAAGAATTGTCCATTACATCGGGGTGTCGATTATCACCTTGTTCACTCGCAGGGACGGGTTTGACGTAAACGCGAGGACGAGGAGCCGAGGGAGCCGAAGGAACCGAAGAATACGAAGGCGAAAAGGAATTGCGGAATTGCGAAGCAGGTGCGCGCGGGGGCAATATAGGATGGGTAACGCGAGTGTCCTCATCATGGAAAGACTGAGGTAATGCATAAGAGGAGCTAAGCGACGGTCTGGGAGGGAATTGCGGCGATGGATCTCTTAAAGGTACATAAGATGAAGGAACGGTTGGAGGGTCGGAATAAAGCAACGGTGAAGACAGCACAGGAAAACCGGAGGAGAGATGACGGCTTGACGGAGGCTGCTGCCCGTAGAGGTCATGATCCGTTCCAAGTGCATTATCATACGTGGAGGAATACGAAAAACCTTCATCCTTAGGAAAAACGGGTGGAAAAGGAGTGGACTTCGGTCTATCGAGATAGCGCTTCCCATTCGACGCTGGCGGGTAAAGCATGTCCTCATTACCCAATCCGTCATATGAATTCCCATACTCGTCCCACGAATTCATCGTGGTGGAATACAAACGAGTGGAGCCACCCAAATGAGGGATTGCTTGGGAAAGCAATGGCGGAAACGGATAACCTTCAGAGGCGAGCTCTTCCTTGTTGTCGAAGCCCATACTCATAGCGAGGTCTCCAGAGCCTTTACTGCCAGAGGAACCGCGACTGCTATCAGCGTTCGTACGGTCTAGCAACGACGCTATGTCAACAGAGCGACAGTTGCCTCTGATCGGAGGGGGAGGTGGTTCGTTCACAAAAACACCTTCAGACGACGAGACCTAACGAATGACATAAACAATATGAAAAAACATAGTCTTCGGGCCTGGGATCCAATCTGTCCGGGAGAGCGTCTGGCTTCCTATCCGATTGCATGTCCTTTCCATTAACCTCACGTGCATAACGCCTACCAGCTTATCCATCACTCTCGAAAGACTTGTGGTGAAAGAGTAAAAATGGAACATGAATTCAAAAAACAAGCCACTAAAGGGCATTACAGCAATGGGGCGTTGCTCTGAGCCTCCTTGGCCTTCTTAGCAGCCTCCTTCTTGGCGCACTGCTTTCTTCCGAGCTTGCAGAAGAAGGCCCAGACAGCCGCGATGATGATGAGGCCGAACAGGCAATCCCAGTAGAAGTTCAGGAAGACGTTCCAGCTGTTCCACGTGAAGGAACCCTCGATCAGAACCAGCTCGCTCTACGCATTACGCAGAGGCCGAGAAACCACCTCCACGAAGTCGTCACAATACGAGTTGAGGAGCTTGATGAAGGTCTCATTCTTGAACATCGTGTGAATGCCCTCGATGACATCATTGCGGTAGACCTTGTCCACACGCTCCAGGACACTGAGTCTCACCATTTTAGGCGTGTTGGGAACCGCCTTGACTTCAGTGATCACGACATCGATAGGCTTCACCTCCCACTCGTAGGTGAGGTTGAAAAGGGCCGTATCAATAATGTACCAGTGCTTGGGCATGAAGGAGGTGTAGTTGAAGTTGGTAATCTACGATCACAACGGAAGTCGTGCCCGTACCTCAAACTCCCACTTCATCATATTGGATCCGAAAGGAGGGTACTTCAGCTTGCGGCTGGGGGTGCAGATGTTGTCCATCTTGATGAACACGGGATCCACAGACTCGGGGCAATAGGCAATCTTGTATCCATACTCTCCGTCATCGCACAGCGAATAACCGAATTCGCCAGCGGGGGTCTCAGGAAAGCCCTCTTCAGCAGGGCAGACGACTCCGAGTGCCACTACGAGGTAATGCGAGTGCATCGAGGTGCCTACAAGCAGTAATCAAGCAAAAAGCGAGAACCTTCATTGTCTTTGTGTGGTATTCTGTGGAAGAGACGCGGAGGAGTTTCATCCAGAGAGGATTTGCGTGCCTCCTTTCCAGAAACCGTGATAGCGATGATCGTGGAAGGACATCATAGTCAATATTGAAAGAAGGACGGTGGAAACTGGGAAGGAATGGACAATCATCCGTCTTTTGCTAGTATGTGGCCGTTGGAATGTACAGTGAATAAGAATGAAGAATACGTGACAATAATGCGACACGAGTGAATCACCCTGATTAGCGATAAGTGGGGAATCGACTTCTCGCATCCTTCAAAGAAGGATACAGGTGATGAGAGAGAAAAGGAGATGACAGAAAGCGAGAGCGGTGGATAGGCCCAAACAAAGCCTGCTGAAATACCACAAACGGGACGCTCATCTGCAAAACCCGATTTTGTCTCTTCTTCTTCGCTCTTCACTCAAATAGCAATTCAGATTCGAAAGATGAATCATTATGAGGGAGATGAGAATTCAGTATCTACTGGAGTAAACGATCTAGGGATTGGTGAAGGAATAGACGACTATCATCGCCATTTGTCTAAAGGACTGCGTGATTATGGGAGCGGATTCCAGAAGCTCCGCCGGTTTGGTTTTGCATTTCTCTGTATTACGGATAGGCATATATGTGGCAAATCGCGTGGCGAACAAGATCGAGCAAATTGACGATCGTATTTGTATGTGCCGTTCGGGCTCCGCAGCACACACGCAAAAGATTGGCAACATTATCCGCGCTCAGCTCAATCAGTTCAGGTAGTGCCACACGGACTGCTTTTAGGGTAGAACAATGTACGGCATGACTCCCATCGTGCACAACGCTGCTACTCTGGCTCACAACATCATTTACAAATACAAAGACCAGCTGCAGGCTGGCATCCTCATTGCCGGAATCGACGACGTGGACGGTCCGTCGATCTACGAAATCACTCTGGGCGGCAGCATGCTGAAGCAGAATGTCTGTTTGGGAGGTTCTGGCTCTACATATATCTACGGCTTCGTGGACAGCAACTACAGACCGGATATGACGGAGGAGGAGGGTCTTGAGTTTGTGCGAAGAGGTAGTGATTGAACAATGAAGTTGATCCGTAGCTGTTCAGCTGGCTATCTCCCGCGATGGGCACTCTGGTGGCATTGTGCGCACTGCCGTGATAAAGAGGGATGGAATCCAGCGTTCACTAATCACGGAGCGCGATTTTGTGTTCGGCAATTGAGTGTTCTGTTTGTTCACCCAAATGGAAGGATCCATCATCTTGGAGTTTTTCGGAACGGGGTCTCTCTCCTGTAGTCGTCGTTCTCGTAGGACGCACTCCATTCCCTCCAGCTTAGAATCCTGTTTGGGAATGTGCGTGCAACGATGGAACGGAAGCTCGCAATACTGGGTGTTTGATTGCGGAGACGGTTGGAGGAAGCGGTTTGCCATTACCCGTAGCCGCACTCCATCAAATGTCCATTCTTTCAAAACAGTTCAACAAGCAGAAAATATCCAAAATCTTCATCACGCACCTCCACTTGGATCACTGTAGCGGATTACCTAGCCTGTTATCTTCGTTGGTGAACAGTATGCCTTTCTTTCCCCTTTCATATAGCCAACACGCGTCCAAATGAGTATTCCTTAGACATCTACGGGCCTCAGCACTTGACGGCAATGATCAAGCCGATGCTCTTTTATTCCGGCACAGACGTGTTCTACCCTGTTCGCATTCACGAATTCCTGATGCCCGGAGTTGAATTGGATGGTTTCTTTCTCTGTCTATTCTTCCCCTAGACACGTCCAGCATGGAGGTTAAGAATATGTCGACCGTGGCGCTGTATCCAGATGCTGATGGGTATTGGACATGCTTCACCGTTCCTCTCCTATCCATGTCTAAGTGTTAGAACGAACAAGGAACCATGCGGTCGGGGTCGCTTGTACATCGCGTCCCCTGTTGGGGCTATTGCTATCAGCAGAAGGTTCCACTCGTTGCACTTGACGAAAATGGCCACCGGTACGTACGCGATGTGCGAGATGGGAAGAAGGTCGCAATCTTCGGAGATACTGCAGATTCGAGGTGAGTCCCTCTAATCACCCTGACATGCAGCGCGATGACACAACTTGTCGACCACTGCGATGTTCTTGTCCATGAAATGTCCTACGGTCCCCTCATCACCGATATGGATCGGAAGGTCCTAAAGCAGAATGTTACACACTGGAAGCAGATCCAGAAGGAGCAACTGGAGAAGGAGAAGAACAAGCAGCGCTGGGAGGATATCAAGACGCGGACGCGATTGTGGATGCATTCCGATGCGGAGATGGTGGGAACGTTTGCGTCGTCTGTGCATGCGAAGAAGCTCGTGGTTACGCATTTCAGCTCGCGATACGACACAAGCGAGAATTCGGAGCGGAAGATGTGCTTCTTAATCGCTGAGCAGGTGAAAGAGTATTATCAGGGGCGTGTCGACGTTGCTGTGGATGGACTCTCCTACACAGTGTGCTCTGTTTGTAAAAGAAACACTCTATTCCTTTGCCGTTAACGCCTGAATGAGCCGCCGATTCGTTTTGAAAAACCGCGAATTGCGTTTTTGCTGCAGACTCTCGGGAATGTCGCGCGGATCGGCATAACGTTTCCTTACGCATGCTGCACACGTGCACATATCACGGCATCCCGGACAGAGCCATTTCTTCCCCCTCTTCTTAATCTCGTTGTAATCTTCTCCATAATGCTTCTTCAAACATTTTGCGCAATACGCACGGAAACAGCTACTCCTAACACCCCTCTCCTCCCCCCACATCTGACTATTGGCTCCCCGCGGCTTTCCTTCTCCACAGCACTGAATCACATCACGCTTCCTTGCCTTGCACTGGTGGCACCACTTGGGCTTCCCATGCCCACGCTTCTCTGCATCCCCCGGCTCCTTCTTCTACGCGTCATTCGTCCTTCTTCGCCTCACCGGTCGCCCGCGCTTGCGACGGCCCGTTTCCTCCTCCCCGCTGGCCTCCTCTTTGTACTCCTCATCCTCCTTCACCAATCTCCGGTGAGGGGACACCCCCCGTTTTCCCTCCCCTCGTGGCACCACGTGTAGTTGTGTTTGCGGTAACTGCTGTGACTGCTGTGACTGTGACTGTTGTGACTGCTGTAACTGCTGTGACTGTTGTAGTGACGGTGGCTGCAACGCCTGGGAAAAGGCGTTGGTGGGACTCTGGACAGGCGGGAGCGAAATCGGCCCCTTTTCCGGAATCAGAAGGGGTCGCGGCAGTGCGATATTCACGGCGGTTTCTGGAGGCCGCTCCGGAGTACCCCAGTAGTCCGAACTCCACAAATCATCCGTAGAATCGTTCATCACGGAACTGTTCCACGGGTCGGCAAACATCGAATTGAAATCGGTTTGCGCGGCAAACGAAGACACGGGATCTGGGTCGTCAAACACGGGCGGGAATTGAGGCGAGTCATTGTTGTACAGAGTGTTTTCAAAGGAGGAGGACTCGGAGGGCTGAGCGTCGAGTTGTTGATTGAGGAGGAGTTGGACGCGGTCGATTGCCTGCCAATCATTTCGCTTCCCTCCAAGTACGTCTTTGATGTTGCACTCGTACGGATTGAACGCGCCGAGATCGCTTCCAGAGAAGGAGTAGCAGAGGTGGCGGATGAGGGCTTCTGCGTCGGACTTGCAGGACTTGAGAATGCCAAGAATGTCGATGACTGCGGCATGCAATTGGGTTAGGGCGGGAGATGGGGGAAGGACACTGAGGATTGCACTGCACCGATTCGCACGATCAAACGCATAGGTTAGTTTGTCATAGTTGTAGAGACTAATCCTCATCCCCACAATGAGCCCTCACAAAGACTGCACCACACGGACGAACTCTTGAGGCGAATTCATTTGCAACGCGTCGATGATACTATTTGTTAGTCCTCTTGCTGATTGTCGTGTCGGAGAGCCAAGTCGTGTATGAAAGAAACACGATACACGCGCCACTAATTGTCCAGCTTGATAGTGTCGCTCTCCTTTTGAATCGCGTTGTTCTCTCCCACCTACATCTGAAGGAACAACGGATAGACTACACTCGCCGACAGTTTGTCAATTTCCTTTTCTAAGTTATCAATGCGCTTTGTCATTTCGTCAATTGCGAATGAAGGATTCTCGCTCTAAAGGCACAACACAATTTGGATATCTGTCCCTAAAATCGTCTTTGACATGTCCTCGAACCGGTCCTGCTACCCCATCATCTCAAGCCCGCATTTCACTACCATTTGCTTAATCAGTCCCTGCATCTACGAGAGTCATCCGAAATAAAGCAACGACATACCAGTTTTGAGATCTCCTCAATGTCCGTGTTCTGCGAGCCGCTGTTCGCCGGGTTCTACGCACTAACACAGAGGGCGTGCTCCGACCATATCCAGTTAGGTTCCAAACAAACACAATAACAATCTGGGTCACAAATCTACAACGCTCCGAGTTCTCTCAACTGGGCGTCAATTCCATCAATCGTCGTCTGGAGGTTCTCCATACGCGCACGGATTTCCTCGTCTCTCTTCCTTCGCTCCTCCTTAATCGCATTCTCCTTCTTCGTCGTCATCTTGTTAAACAGCAGCGTGAACGCCTGGTTCCGCGCCGTGCCCTCGTCGTACCCGCGCGCCACCAGCGTGTCCATCGTCTTCCGGAACAGCGCCTCGCCCGTCGGCGTCGCGATCAGGTCCTGCACTTTCGGCGCGGACTCCTCGCGCATTCTCTCCAGCGCCACGCGCTCCTGCTCCGCCGACTCCTGCAGCGCCTGCTGCAGCTCGTTCAGCGCCTGCTCCTGCTGGCTACGCCTCACCGCCCACGCACACACCCACTCCTTCTCCGCCTTCAGCGCGCTCGCTCCGTCCACCGCGGGAGCCGCAGGGGCAACAGGGGCAACAGGGGTAGCAGGGGCCACGGGAGCCACGGGAGCCACAGGCTGCGCCGAAGCATAGCCCTCCGGCGCGGGCTGGGGCACTGCCTCCACGGCGGGCATGGCAGGCGCCGCGGGCGCCGCGGGCGGCATCTCGTGGTCGTCCACCGGACGGTCGTAGTAGTCTACGGCTTACTATCCCCACGCGCCCCCACTTTCCGAGTCCATGCCGTCCTGGTAGCCCTCCTGCTCCTGGAACACCTGCTCCTCCTCCAGCGGCGGCAGCGGCCCCGTGATGACGCCCAGCGCCTTGCCCGCGTTCACACACTGCTCCAGCACGTCGATCACGGGCTGCACGGCGCTCTCCCCGCCGAAGAAGTCCGTGGCGAAGGAGGCGGTGTAGGACAGCATGCGCTGCGCTAGGCGGCCGAACTGCTGGCAGCGCAGCGTCTCGTCGGCGCACTGCTGGATGGCGGCGGCGAGGATCGACAGACTGCAGCGGTTGTCGTTGTCGAGCATGAACATGTCGCCGCCGGCGAGCAGAAGCGTGTCGGCGCACTCGAAGCAGCCGTGCTGGAGACAGAGCATGAAGGGCGTGAAACCGGTGCGCGTGCGGAGGTTGAGGTCGCGGATGTCGCCGCAGAGCGTGAGGAGCAGCTCAGTGTTGTTGGCGGCCACGGCGAGGTGGATGGGGCAGAGGCCCTCCGCGTTCCAGACGCGCTTGTAGGCGTCGCGGTCCACCAGCTCCTTGGTCTGGGGGTTAGTTCGGTTTGTGATCTCGTGTCACACTGTTTCACATCACTGTTTTCACATCACTGTTTTCAC
>OIWT01002508.1_pt1 | contig 18777 bp, 43 predicted proteins | sample 1587701 | NCBI WGS metagenome assembly OIWT01 (sample SAMEA3888904, study PRJEB22519) | human gut metagenome | biome: human gut; feature: human-associated habitat; material: faeces | place: Denmark | collected 2009
GATTCACGTTGTACTTGTTCTTCAGAGCCTCGCAGAGAGGAGAAGACATCATCACACGGCGGACGCTGGAGGGAGCAGAGAAGTGAGCCTTGCGAGTCGTGCGGCGAGAAGAAGAGACACTAGGACTACAAGCGAGTTAGCATGGTGTCGTTGAATAGGGAACAGGAAACACGACAGCAGGGATGACGCAATGACTGGGAACAACCCATCCACAGGGCATCCATCCCATAACGGCAGAACGGCTTCCAGAGACGGTCTAAACAAGAAACGTACTTGAACTTCATTCTTTTCACAATGAGCGGGTATATTCTCTACGTTTTCAAGAGAGAGAATGGGCGGCGGTTGGTCTATCGGCAATCCCTATATGATTTCTGGGAGCGTTGATCCACTCCATCGTGCTTCTTCTGTCTATTATGGAAGCGCATTGGCCTCTGCGCTTGTTCTTTACGGGATGCCGTAACGATAGAGTGCTATTCTATCGGATTGCAAAACAAAGAGGGAGTAGCAAAAACAATTCACTCGGACAGCAACTCCTCCTTTCCCGCCCTGGTATCACAACTATCCTTGTCGGGGTACGCGTTTATGCTGGACATATGCACAGCTTCCGTAATGCGCGTGTCGATCCCCATTTGGAGCCTCCATTCTTCCAGACACTTCGTGACGAACAGCAAAATGGAGGAGTAGTATTCCTCCTCGCAAGACGGCATGGAGGGAGCGTACATGCAGCAACAGCACCCCGAACAGCGGGGAATCGTGCACAAACACTAGACGTGACACCAGAAAAAAACACGGACTCTCCCTCGCTGGCTGCCGACTGGAATGTTGTTGTGCTCGTAGTCCTGTAGCCGCAGCAGCACTCCACTTGTTCCGACGTACTCACTCATCAACTACACATGAACGCAGGCGTGCATCTCCACCGAGTGAAAGGAAGGGGAGCTGTAGGCGTCCCTCGAGCCGTAGAGTACCATGAGCGGACAGTCCACTTTGGGGAGGTACGTGGCGCAATCCAAGCGGTCCAGCCGTGATCTGGCCTTCTTCGAGAGGAGGCTATAGAGGCAGGAGAAGTGACTGAAAAAGCAGGCGGGAGACTCCAGCACCACGCCAGACACATCCGGCATCTTCGCGGCGATGAAGGTGCACAGAAGACAGCCGAGCGACCGCCCGAAGAGGATGAGGGGCGTGTTGGCATAACACCCCGTCCGGAAGTACTCCACCGCCGCCTCGGCAGTCTTGAAGAAGAGGTCGGTGCTGAATTCTTCACCGGACAGACCGTATCCCGGATACTCGACTGCCACCACCGACATGCAAAGCTACTGCTCACAGCGGAGAGTCAAAGCAACCAGATCGGACAGCCGTTGCATCTTCGCATGGATGGCCCTCCCGAGTTGGATGGCGTTGGAGTGAAAATACATAATCACGCCGTTTTTGCTACGCATTAGAACCACTCCTTCTTCAAACGGGTCTTTGTTTATCTCGATGCAGCAAAAGGTCACGCTGTGAAACGAATACTCTCGATAGCAGCTTTGGCTGCGCATGTAAGCGTTATCCGCGGCGCTACGTCCTCACCTCCACAATCAACGGTTCTACATCTGTTTGCGCTTTTTCCTCTTCGGATAGGCTCCCTGGAATACCATTTCCTCGATCATCGCAGAGTCGGAAGCTTCGAGTGTATGGAAAGAAACAAGTGAATAGTTACACGCGAATATCTAATAAATACACTTGAGAGTCCATGGTAGCGAGGCTGAGAATCTCTCCTGACCGGTTAAATGCCATGTCAAAGATGTGGTTGTTCGCCTTGTAAGACCGGATCATCTCGTTCGACTACGCGTGACTCGCCTCCCCCGCCATCACCGTCGTGTCATAGAAGTACACAGACTTGTCCAGCCCGGCGCTCGCAATCACCTTCGAGAAGGCCCCATTCGACTGGGCCAAATGTGTCACGCTGGCCCTATTCCTCACCCCCTCCCCTCTCTTTCACTCGTGATCGGCGTACGTGGCGACGGCAGCGGCGGAGTTGATGTCAAACACCTTCACCGTCTTGTCAACCGAGCAGCTACGAATGACAAGGCGGCGAAGAAAACCACGAGAAGAACTGCGAAGACAGCGTCGAGGAGGGAAGCACCTGGTTCACCTCTCCCGCGTGCGAGTTAAACTCCAGGACAGGGATGCTCTTCTCGTCGTTCCACACCTACCCTCAATTGCGATGATCAGCACTTACTCGAATCACGTGGTCCTCTCCTCCGGAAATCAGTGCGCGGCCATCCACGGTCCACGCCACGCTGTTGATCTCTCCCTACGATGAAACTCCCGTCCATGTCCCACTTCGTGTCCGGAGAGGATCTGCAGCGGCTTGTGAGCCGGGTCCAGACTTACGTTCACGATATGGCTTGTGCTGTCCACCAGGGTCACCATTTCGTCATCGCGCCACAATCCGTCCAAAACAATGGCTACGTCTAATTCTCACGATTAGCAGTCCACTGTTCAGCGGAATCGACAGCGAACCACCGAATTGCTTCTCGCGCTCGTTGACGGAAATCGTGTCGGTTTCTTGTACGGCAGAAGAAGCCTCGATCGTGTACACGTAGAAGCTGGGAAGGATGCCGGCCACGAGCAGTCGGTTGCCGTTGGGGGAGAAGGACACGCTCATTACCGGCTGGTGGAAGGTCGCAACGGTAATCTCGTCCTTGGCGGAATTCAGCCAGACTTTCACATCGCCGTCGTAGCTTGCCGTGACTAGTTTGTCTCCATCCTTCTAGGATTCACAGCATGCTTACGGGACTACAGACCAGTCCATGCAGGTGATGCTGTCATCTTCGCACTCCGGGTTCTTGTGCGACAGCACAGGCCCCGCCTCGCTTTTGAAGGAGGATCCCTGAGAGGGATCCGCCGTGACCACGCTCCACAAGTGAACTGTGGCATCGGCCGAGCTATGAGTCACGAATGCTGGGAGCACGTACCCTGTTGCGAGTACGTCGGACTGCGGGCACCATTTGCACGAGAAGATCTACCGATCACGTGAAATCAACGACCGCACCTTGCCTGTGTGTCCCTCCAGCGATCTCACCTTCGTGGGAAGCAGTTCCTTCGTCGGTTCCTCCTCCTCCATCGCATTGTCCTCCACTAGACGTAATCCGTTTCCACAGCACAGAACAGATCTCGCGTTTCCCCGAAACGCACTTGTGCGGGTGAATGAGCGAGAACGGGGCAACGCACTCGACTTCCGTTCCATCCTGCGGATTACCACAAGGAAGAAGCACATACGTCGCGGACGTGCGCTTCCAGCTCCATGTACTTCAGTGATTTCTGGAGCAAACTGATCAGCGCTCCTGGTTCGACATGTTCATCGCACACTCTGGATTCCGCAATCATACTCTCGTACGAGAAGATGAATGCGCTGTGAGCAAAGCCTACGGCTCAGCCCCGTCCAAGCGCATGCTACCGCACTCCTGCAAATAGCGGTAAATCAAATAGTTCACTTCTTCGGAACGAATGGACATGCTTCCATACACCATTGGAATGGGCTCTGGACGCTGGGATAACGACGTATGGGCAGTTTCCATTGAATGCAACAAATAGGGCCGATTTTTGTACCAATTCAAACATGAAACAAGCAAACACCCTCGCTATGGACTCTATCCTTGCGGACGACTAAAGCCCGAGACGGGGGGCGGGGGAGGCAGAGCACTCTTCTGAATCGGAGGATTGGAGTTATCCACGGACCGTGTCCTCGTCTTCTGTGCTCCGTACGGGTCGTTAGTTCCCGAAAACGGTCTCGCGGATGGATTCTCGTTTTGGGACGTCAGTGACTCCAGCGTTTGCAGACCCTGACACTACACACTGAGCGATGACAATCAGGCTTACGACACCGATGCAGCGGGAATCCACTTCCGCGACCTTCGAGCGGATAAACTCCGCGGCTCCGATGATGTTCTTGCTCACAAACGCCGTATTCTGCTGGAAACTCAGATTGCTCGCATCGCGCTGGATCGACTTCACCGCGTCCGAAATGATGCCGCTCGACACGATTCCCTTCTGGCTCAGCTCCAGGATCGTTTTCACGCAGTTGTTCATCTTGGTCAGGCTCTCCGAGGAAATCGGCATTGCGGGCTTCGGCGCGGACTTCAACTGTGCCACCTCCTTCTTCAGTCCGGCAATCGTCACATTACGTGCCTCTACATCCTTCTTCAATCCAGTGATGGTCGCATTGCGCTTTTCCACGTCCTTCTTCAATCCCTTGATCGTCGCGTTGTGCGCGTCCGCCTCCTTCCTCAACGCCGCAATCGCCGTCTTGCGCGTCTCCACCGCCTTCTGAAGCTGCGCGCGCGCCTCCTTCAGCTTCGCCACCTCGTTCTTCTTCGGCGCCTCCTTCGCCAGCTCCGCGCGCAGGCGATCCAGCTCCGCCTCCTTCTCCTTCAGCTTCGCCTCCAGCTGCTCGTCGACACGCAGCGGCGACTTATCTGCGCATGACCCACAACGGCCGAGACGACCATTCACGAGGATAGGGAAGGGCGGCTTCACCTCCTGGTACACGCTGCTCAGCTCCTGTGTGATTTGCCGCTCGCGACTGGGGGCGACTGAGGTTCAATAGAGGAAAAGGGGAAACCTTGGATTCGGAAGGAGCAGATGGGCACGGCGGAGTGGGTTTGGAGACTCTCGATCAGAGTGCAGATGCTTTTGTCGCGGAAGAGGAAATCTGGAGATGATCGGCAATCTGCGTCACCCACATGGAATGACGATGGAGTAGATGGAATCGAGTCTGTGGGAGTCGCAGCAACTGCAACTGGGGACGAGCTCCAGTTTGGACGTTTCGTCGGAGAGAACGAGGGAACGAAGATTCGCGCCAAAGGAGGCAGTGACGCGCGACAGGATTTCGAAGACCATCTCCTCCTTAATCACCTTGTCTACCCCTCATCTTGCGCTCAGACACCCACAGCGAATGTGGATGTAGTGGAAAATGGACGGCTTGTTCTCGATGAGGAGATTGCGCACGTGACCCGATCCAGTGCCGTCGATAATAATGTCGTGATAGGAAATTGGAGCGTTGAAGGCTGGAGGGATCTAGCGATGAAGAGGGGGAGGATGGGAGACAAAGATGATAAACAGGAAATCCACATTGCTGGCGATCAGCGAAGACACCGTGCTCTGGGGGGCCACAACCCCATTCATGCTGAAGGCAACCACGTCCTCATTGCGTCCAACCGTTTGTGTTATGTTTTTCAGAATATCAGCAATGCGTGTCGAAGGGTACGCCATTTGCACGAAGCACTCGTTGGTGAGGAGGGAGAGGATTTGCAACTACAGGGAAACGAAATCCATCACTATCACTTTTGTCATTGTCGGTGCTTGCACTTTTTGTACAGGAGAGAAGGTGGCGGGATTCGTTGCTGGTGACATGGGACTCGGAGCAGGGCGTTTCCGATCCATTGGAATATATGGATCGCGTCGCTCAATGAAAAGGTCATAGCTGGGATCGCGCCCGATGCTGTTTGGGTAATCATAGGGATTAACAACGGTGTTTCCGAGTTTTATAACGGAGTTCGATTCGTTGAGCACCGAAGCCAAGTATGGAAATCGCTACGATTCAAATCCCACAGCCAGGTAATGCCCTCAGGAAATCAAGGAAGCACTCCTTGTAGGTCATGCTCGGCCGAATCTCGATCACCGCTGAGGCATCTCCGTATGACAGCCGAATGTGCTTGGGCATCTTTTGAGTCTGCCCTCCTTCCTGTGCAACAAACAGGGAAACCAGTACACACATGTCACATACGCTTCAAGGGGTGTCCCTCGGTATTGAACACCACCTTGTTGAAATCGATCGCGGGATTTGGGGAGAAGAGGAGGTACAGATACTTCAGCGTCTCGGCAGGGAAGAAACTCTCCATCTTGTCCAATGGCGTCTTTCCCTCCACCAGCACGTCCTCGTACTCTCCGTACCCGTAAGCCGTCTTGCAGTGCTTCTCAATCGCCATAAACACGTCGTAGCCCCACTCCCTACGCCTCATCCCGACATCGCATTGCCACAAGTAAATCGGGTCCTTTGTGATGGAGTAGAGTACGTAGAAGGCCTCAATCGCCTCTGGACGCAGTTGGTATTGCCTATCGCGCCCTCCGGCCGCCATGCCCTTATCATCGGCGAACGTCACATACTCCGGCGCCAGACCCGTGGGCATGGACTTGTACATCTGGTAGCAGGTGTATCTATCGCGTAACAGCCGGTTCGGACATCCCACGCTAATCCGCGCGCTCTCTGGAAATCGCGTTCCCTCCTCTCCGGATTCTCTACGTTGTCAGCTCCTAAGGCTAGCATGGCGCTTGCGAAACACGTCATCTGCTCCATCTTCTTAATCACGCGATTGCCCTTCTTCTCTCCCACAAACAAGTAGTCGTCCTTCTTGCTCTTCCCGAACAATATCTCATACATCCCGTCCACGCTGCGGTCATACAATCGCTTCAGTCGCTGATTGTCAGTAATCATCCCGATTCTCACCTTATCGCGTTTTCCACTCTGCAACCATCCCTTCAGCAGGTACTCGTAGTAGGAATCGCCCATCGCCCCCAAGCTGTACACATTCCCGCGGAATTGTCCCGTCACTCTGTCCACGTGCTGTTAAGGAAGCCGTTGTGAGTGTGTATCCTTCATCACTGCTTTCACATCACAGTTTTCACATCACAGTTTTCACATTACTCATCACACTCATCACATCACATCACTCATCACTCATCACTCACATCACAGTCATCACATTCACTCATCACTCATCACTCATCACTCATCACATCACATCACTCATCACCTCACAAGGATATGGTCAGCGGCAGCAGCCCCTCCGTGTAGTTCAGCTTGCTCTCCACCTGCTCGTACACGCGCTCGATGTGCCGCGCGTAGCTCCCGTCGCCCGTCAGCTCCGTCAGCCGCCGGAACTCCAGCGACAGCGTTCCGAACTCCGCCAGCCGCACCTTGTTGTCGTCCACCACCTTCCGCTTCGCCAGGTTCACACGCCCCTATGCTTCACACAGCGCCGCCGCGCCCACCGCCGGCAAGTTCTCCTCGGCGTCGAACGCCACCACCAGCAGGTCCGCCAGTTCCACCGCCTTGCGCAGCAGCCCTGCGCGCCCGCTCAGGTCGTAGGCGCTGAGCAGCCCGCCCAGCAGGCGAATGGTGTACTCGAACACCGAGATGTCCTGCTCCACGCGGAAGGCGAGGTTGGCCTCCACCTGCGAATCAGAGCCGCCCACAGCCCTCACCCAGTCGCACGCCTCCTCGAACTCGCGCGTCATGCCCATCAGATACAGCGTATCCAGACTGTCCACCAGCGTCATCGCCACGCCGCCCCAGTTGTCCGAAAAACCGCCCGATTCTGGCTTCAGCTCGTCGTGCCCGAACGCGTGCTGACGGTAGCTACGCCTTACGCGCCCGCGCCGCGCCCACTTCTTCCACACGAACTGCATCGCTCGCTTCACCGCGCCCGCGCGCGCCGTGTTCAGCACCTCGTACTTCTTCCGCAGGTTGTGCGGCAGAGCAAAGTGGTACAGGCCCGACTTCAAGTGCGCGATGTCCTTCTTACGAAGCGACTGACGGAACAGATCCATGTCCGACGCGCCGTTGCGCAGCCGGCTCCGCAGGCGTTTCGAATCTACGATGAAACGCCCTCCCAGGGAGTACTGTCCACAACCAATCCTTCTTCCTCTTCCTCCTCTTCTTCTTCTTCCTCTTCTTCCTCCTCCTTTCGGATCTTCCGCGGGGAAAAGTCCTCCACCACGTCGCCGCCCGAGACCATGTCCTCCTCGCTAATCTACACCTCATCGTGTTTCTCCGTTTCCACCGACGAAACGCCCAGCAAATGCGTGGTGTGACGAATTCGCTCCGAGAGCACTTCTGGACGCAGTTTGATGAACAGCTGCTCCGTGTTGGGGTCGTTTTGGATGGGACGATACCGCGCGAGGTCCGCAATCTCCATGCCCGTTAATGCCGTGTTGTACACCATGATGCTGCCGATGCACCCCACGAACGGGTAGCGGTAGTCGTAGAAGCTGCCGACGCGGAAGGCGATGCTGGACTGCACGTAGCGCGCGGACTCCCTCGAATCGAGCAATTCGCCGTTGATGAAGAAGCTCGCCTTGAAGGGGTACCGAATGCCCTTGGTCTTTCCGTCTAATTGGGAACTGCACCACAGTAAGGCTTACCCGTGCGTTTGAAGACGACCGCCAAATGTGTCCACTTGGATAGGCTACACACTAAGCCGCATGCAGAATGGATACTCCTCGTGGATTTGGACGCTGAACTCTTTGCACGTGTCCTCCTCGTTGGAGTAGCGAAGAACGGCGTATCTGCACATGACTTCGCGTTCCATCACTCACTTCTCGTCTGCACTGATGATGTCGATGTAGAGACCGAAGCCGTTGGTGTTTAGCTCGCCATACGCATTGCTGCCGCACTTCGAGTCCCGGTTCGCCAGCAGCGTTCTCTTCCCGCGGCGGCCAGGCTCCGTCACATAAAACCAGATGGAGACCTAGGCGTCAACACCACCATTCGACCCTGCCGTCTGCGTGTAAAAATCCATGACAGCGGAGGACTCGATGTAGGAGAAACCGTCGAACGAGTATCCGGAGCTAGGGGTGACGAAGAAGGGGAACACGCACAGAGGATGGGTTTTCACCACCGGTTGTTTTGGCTGCGTGTCCGAGGAGTACGAACTGAATCCTGTCCTGCCAGTTACTCTCTCCACACGCAAGTACAGGACGGACAGCGGATTCCCGTTCATGCGTGACCCCATCACGATCCAGATGAGGATGCCCACGCCGGACACGATGAAAAACAGAAAAAGGCAGAGGAAGCCCAGAATGACCCTGTCGAGGAACGAGCGCTTCTTCTTTCCTTCGTTTTAGGGATGAGTGAGGAGCCAACCACGTGAGTGCAATCGTCTTTGCTGCATAGCTCGATAATGACAAGCGGGTGAAGAAACAAACAGCCCACTTTACAGCTCCTCGTCCTCCTCGGGTTCCGGCAGCTCCACCGTCGCGTACTTGCGGATGAACCGCTCCAGCCCCTTGTAGTCCAGCGACTCCTTGTAGTTGATCCACTTCTTCTTCGTCTCTCCCGGCTTCGCGCGCGGGTAGAACTTCAGCGAGGGGAAGTGCGAGATCTTCGTGGACTTGTGGCTGAACTCGTTGCGGTCCGCGAAGGCGTAGTAGAAGTGGAGGTTCTTCGTCTCCTCGTAGTCCTCCCCAAAGTCCTTCATCACCACCTCCATCTCGATGCACAATTCGCAATTCTATCTCTCACCCTCCCTTCTCGCTCCCACTCCCTTCTCGTACAGCACCAGCACGTCAGACTCAGGATCCAGCACCAGCTCGTCGAACGTCTGCTGCACCACCTTCTACCCATCAAACCCGCCCCCAGATTCTGCCGTGCAGCCCGTCTGGTACAGCGAAGGGTCCGGCACGGCCTCGGACGCGTACAGACGCGTCAGCGACGCGTCGTTGCGTGTGGCCTTCTCCACAAACACCCGCAAGTCCTCGCTCACCAGCTCTCCAGAATACAGGTACTTCTTGGCGAAGGGTTTCACCGCGCGGTCGTTCTACGCGTCATCTTTTCCCGCCATCTCCACGAAGACCACGAAGCCCGTGGTGGGCGTGGAAAAGAAGCCGAAGAACTTGAGCAGGCGCTCGGAGCTGGCGATGTCCGCTTTGATGCAATAGACCTCTCCGAGAAGGAGTTTCGCCACGTCGTAGAACTCGTGCAGGTAGTCGTGGAAGTCGGGGTTCTGCTTGTTGTAGAAGAGAACCAGCTGCTTCTTCACGTACTTGTCAAAAACTTCGCGCACCGTCTATCCATCAAACGCGCGCCGCGAAGCCACCGTCTTGTCGCTGTAGTCGATTACCAGCGGAAGCTCGTTCAGGTCCACGAAGTCGCTGATCTGATTGTAATTCGTGACCACGCCCGTGTATTCGATCACCGTGCGGAAATCCGGCGTGTGCACCGAATAGACGGAAGCCTTGCCGGCGTTGAACTAGTGGGGAGCCGCCAAGAGCGCAATTACGGCCATGCGCACCAGAGGAGACACGGTGTAGAAGAAAATGGTGTTCTGCTTGCCTCGGGACAGCTGCTCGTAGGTGTCAAACTCGTCGCACTACGCTCAACGCCGCATGTCACGATCACCTCCTTCGTCTCGAAGGCACCGAGCGTGTAGCCGGAAATGGAAGTGTCAAGCACCTCCAGGAACTCCAGACTCGTCACCTCCGTCAAGTCCTGTCCATGGTGGCTCATCGCCAGTTTGGCAAGCGCTCTACGCGGTTCACTTCTACCTCAAAAGAGTACACGTCCGTGCAGACGGGGTCGAGCTTCTCGGGCTCATGGCCGAAGGAATACACCGCCATGTACGTGGGGTACTTGGTGACGTTGTAGCGCGTTTTGATATCGAAGTTGTCTTCCGCGTTCACTTCGCCCAAGTAAATGGGCTTTTCGAGCTTGGAAAGCAGCTTCGCCGCCCTTACATACGCCTTTCGGTTGTCTCTGCACACGCCAACCTCCTGAAGCTAAGGACGGGAGAGGAGCACGTACGGGTATGCAAAACAGCAGCAAGACCTTGAATGTCGAATCCAGCACGTCATCGATGTTCTCGTCCGTCACCTGCACGATTCCGTCCACCATGGGGAACTACGCCATCATGTCGCCCTTTCGCCGGAACATCGCCGAGACTCTTCTTTCCGAAAGCTACCGCGAGCAAGACGCAAAGAGCAAGGAACGCCTTCATGGGTGATACCTCAATTCTGCGTTCGGACATGGGGCAACAAACACGCGTATTCGCAATTGGAATAGATTCGAATGTCTTTTAGGAGCTTTTGGATGGAGGACTGGAAGGAGGGCATGTCCGTCACCGGCCGAATGCCCCAGAGGACCTTCTCCCGGGATTCCTTCGGGATGGACGTGAGCGAGTTCACGAAGCACGGCAGGTCGGACTCGAAAAATGCAGAAAAGTCGGCAAAATTTATGGTATAGAGTGTGGAGATCATGTCATTCGCGAGTGTCGACATGTCGTTTGCGACCAATCTCTATGCCTCACCGCCTCACCGTTCCCGCACCTGCAGCAGCACAATACTCATCATTTGCCGCATCTTCGTCTTGAATGAATCTGTCTTGTAGAACACCAGCATTTCCGTGTTCCGGTAGATTTGCAGCACCGCCGCCAACAGCTCCTGCGTCACCGCGTCCGACGCGATCAGCTGGTACAGGAACTGAGACAGCGCGAACACGTACTCCAAAACCACGGGCGACTTGGAGAGCGAGGTGATATGAGCAGAGAAGATCTATGGCATAACGGTCCGCTCGTGTCGATTACGGTGCTGCAGCAAAGCACGAAGACGCTGGTTACGTCCGTGCTGAACGAGCGAACGGCCGCCTCGCCCACCTGGGAGAGCAGCATCACCGTGTTGTTCAAAAAGTCGCGGTCGATGCTGCGCTCCATCACGATCGCGTTGATCAGCCGCAGGATCTTCAGGGAGTGCAGCTCGTCTAGACTTTAGTATTGAAAGCAGTCCGTACAGAGGATGGACTTCACGGAGTTGGTGATGTGATTCAGCATGTTGGGCAGCTGCTGCAGCAAGGCTCCCGCGATGGCGTAGAACTGCGCGTAGCTCTCCTTGTGGCTCCGGAAGATGGAGGAGCAGTAGATCACGAAGTTCCACATAATCCGGCAATTCTCGTAATTCATCGAACTATCGTTCCTCTCGCAACTGTCGATCAGACACTGCGAGATGCGCTGCAGAGCCGGCATCAGCTCCGGATACAGCACGCTTCGTACTGTTTTGTTCATCGAGGACGACACCCGAATCACCGCGGTTAACAGGTACACCGAGCGGCTGAACACCGACGAGGACACCACGGAGGCGGAGTTGCCGCCAAAGCGGAAGGAGGGCGCGCGACGCAGCGTGGGGGAGGTGGCGGTGGTGGACTGGAGGTTTGAGAACAGCGGGAGGAAGAGAGAAGAGAGCGAAGCCTGGAGCGCGTCGCCGCGGAGGTTGTGGACGAGGAGGAAGAGAGCGAAGAGAAGGAGCTGTTTCTGGATGATGAGCGGACACTGGGCGGTTTCTTTGGTGAAGGAGGTGGTGAGCGAGGACATGACTAGAGGTCAGTGAGACAGGAGGCGGTGACAGGCGAGATTGGAGAGGTTTTGGATGGAGCAGTTGGAGGCGAGATAGATGAGGAGGTGAGAGATGGTGATGAGGAGGAGGTTGGGCGGGACGGTGACAGGCTGCGTTATGGTGGAGTACAGGGAGGTGATGATGCCCTCGATGTCGGCGCCCGCCAGCTGGTTGTTCAGCAGGTAGATGTACTGCTTGAAGCACAGCAGCGTGTTGATGTAGAACTGCGTCAGCGTCTTCCCGTTCAGGTACACGTTCGACACATAGCACTCACTACGCCTCACGCCCACCGCCCGTACTCACTTGATGATCGCGCTCAGCGCCGACAGCACGTCGATGTTGTGCTTCTCGAAGTCCAGGTAGCTCAGCAGCCGCACCGTCACGCACGCCTCCTCCACCTGCACCTCGCTCCCACCGCCGCCCAGCAGGCCCATCGCCGCCTGCAGCGCCTGCATCATCATCGCATATACGCCCTCGCAACACGCCGCGCGCACCTCCGGCACCGCCAGCAGCTTGCTCGCCACCACGAACGTCTTCTCCAGCACGTGGTCGTACTCTGTTACCACCGGCAGGATCTGCGCCGGCGTCTCCTCGAAGTCGCCCGTCAGCTCGTCCACCTCCTCCTTCGCCGCCGCTTCCTCCCCGCCCTCGCTCGCCTCGCCCGCCTCCTCCAGGTACTCCTCGCTGCGGTCGCTGTCGCGCACCACGGGGTGGTTGGCACTCAGTCGCAACACGCCCAGCAGGTGCTGCAGCAGACAGGGCAGGTCGGCGCGTACGCTGTCTTCTACGGGTGATGCGTGGTGGAGATGATCACTCCACCCGCGCTGGAGCACGCAGTCGAGCACGGCGCTCCACACGCGCATCAGCTGGAGGTAGCAGCGCGGTGCGGTCTGCACCTGCGTGAAGCGAACCCTGTGGGTGAGAGGAGGAAGCGAGTGCAACAGCGCGGCGAGATACTGGACGAGATCGAAGTCGGGCTGCGCGAGCATGGCGGTGATGTAGTTCACGGTCAGCTCGTAGACCAGCAGGATGAGCTGCTTGGTGTACTCCGGCGAGATGGCGTCGACGTCCTGCGCGACGGCCTGCGGGTGAGTGACGTGAGCGGGTGTACCAGCATAAGCGAGGTGATGGTGTTGATGATGCGGCAGTACACCGACCGGAAGGAGTACGGGATCAGGTGCTTCAGCAGCAGCTCGTTCACGCACTTCATCGCGTCCAGACTGCGGGTGAGTGCAATGCGATGATGGCACCTGAGGGGGTTGTTGAAGTCGCTGATGAAGCGGAACAGACACTCCACCACCGACACGTCCAGCACGCGCGATAGGTCGTTGTGCGGGATGAGAATGAGGAGAATGTTCAGCGACTCGCGGATCGTGTCCTCGCTCTGCAGATGAAGATAGAGAGTTACAAGTACCAGTTCTGCAGCGTGCTGGAGAATCGCGTTCACGGATTGGACAATGCCGCACACACCATCGCTAGGAGTGATTGGAATGAAGAAACAGCACCTAATGACCTTCTGAATGGTGTCGCGCTTCTCCGTCAGCAGGGGAATGGAATTGCCGGTTTCGTACACCTCCTCCAGCAGAACCAGGAGCAGCAGCAGTTGAGGGTCGCACTCCGCCGGGTTCTGCAGCCCGCCGGAGATGAAGTCGAGCAGCTGCTGCAGGCACTGGTCACTCTCCATGATCGAGATCCAGGCGATCGTCTAGCCATTACTCCGCTCCGAGGAAGCCGCCTTCGCCGTCAGCTGCATGATGTTCAGTCGGTAGGAGCGGAAGCCGTTGACATAGAATGCAATCTCGCTCTCGCGAATTGTGTTCTTCTCTCCCGTATTCAATGTCTACGCATGAGGACGCCCGCGCGAAAACCACCAGCCAGCGATGCTTCAGCACATAAATGAATGTATCTTGGATGATCAAGTGTATGTTGGGGTTTGTGCTACACCGTGATGACAGCCAAGCACTCCTGCGTCAAAGTCATCATTTCAAGGCAAACGCGCCACGAGTCCGGCTGCTTCTCGAAGTCAACGAACGCCCGGTCTATTCGTGAGTAAACGGCGCCCGTCACTCACCAATGGCACTTCGCTCCTCCTGAGGCGTGTTGGGGTCCAAAAACTTCACAAACGCGACGTTAAACTGCTCCAATATCTGGGACGCTGCAGCACTCATGGAATAACGCAACAGTGATGGTTTCAGGCACGGCTCCTTCGATTTATTCCCTCGCGTTTGATGTGTTGCTTTTCGCTCTGTTGATCATGATGCTTCACACAACACAACGGAATCAGTCTGGGAACAAACACGCAAAACTACTGCTTTGACACCTTGTTCGCAATGTCCTTTCCATACTCGTAGAAGGTAATCATCAGTGCGCAGGCGACGGCGGATTTCACCACGCGGGGTCCGACTCCCTTGAAAAGGCCCGACACGCCCTCCTCCTACCCATTACCCGTCTCAGGAGCGGTCACTTTGAAGACTGTCTTCATGATGCCGAAGGAGGGAAGCGCCTTTCCGGACCGCACCTGCTGCTGCGTCTTCACCACGTCGAACGGGTTCACGAGGAAGGACGCCAGCGCTCCAGCCGTCGCTCCGCAGATGAAGCTCTTGGCCGGCCGCGGCAGGTCTGTCTTCTTCACCACCGAGCGCGTCTGCTCCAGACTACGTTTCATCTGCCGGCGCGAGCGTCACATCAGCCAGTGGAGGGCGGAGAAGGAGATGTCGCGCAGGAGGTTCGTGTAGACGCCCTTCCAGAGGTACAGCACGCCGTGGATGCGGGCCTCGCCGCCCACGCGCTTGATTGCTCCGATCAGACCGCCGGGCATGCTGCGATGAAGAGACGGGCAAATGCCTACCGGGCCTGGGCCTGGGTCTTCAAAAACTCCAGCGGCTCCACGCAGACGACGGCGAGGGCGCGGGCGAGGCCGCCGCTGATGGCCGGCACCATCCAAGAAACCCTACGCATGGCAGAGACAGCGCGAGACTACCAGTGGTTCGTGAAGTAAGGCTCCAGGCGCCACTTGATTCCATCGTAAGATGAATAATACAACACGGAGTTGGGAATGGCGATCATGAGGGTCGGCACCAGACCGCTGTAGAACGCTCCAAATCCCTAGGGTTCACGCACACGCGAGTCAAAACCCCATCCAACCAGATGTTCTTGGTTGCTGCAAATGTTCGCTTGAACAACCGCGGGACGTGCTTCATCGTCTTGCACTGGTCCTAGAATCGATGCGAGAGGAGACACAAACGTTGATCACTTGCTTGCGCTCCTTGAAGGTGAACTCCGCCTTTATGTCAGTCAATATGTATTGCCCTACCTGGATGTAGGTCTTAACCACATCGAAGGGAGTTACGATCGTTTTCGTGATCAGTGCGCTCGTCCCGGAAGAGACCATGCGCTGAGCGATTGTCGCCTTCTTCTTGTTCTCTGACATCGATTGAATGAATGGGATGGAGAGAGATGTGAGCGTTTCCAACACACATGACACCAAATGAGCGCCGCTCAGCTCCGGCTTCGGCTGCGACTCCCTCTCCTTCTGGAATGGTGGTGGCTGTGCGAGTGGTAGTGCCGCCGTTCGGGAGATGACGACGAGCCGCTGTCAGAATAGCCGATGGAGGGTCTACGTCGCATTCTCCACACTTTCACTACTCCCTGTAGTGAGGATCGTCCGCCTCCTCGATTGCCCTGTCGAATCGCCTCCTTATGCTGCTGACGTGCTCACACTGCTTGTACACTGCCAGGAAGGAGTCCTTTTGCTGAGGAGTCAATTGGACCAAGTGGTTCTGCAACCGCGTCTTTTGCTCGGTGGGCGGAGAAGCGAGAATGCTGTAGGCGATCTTCTCGTTTTCCAGCGTCGCCGCATCCTCTCCCCGCAATGCTTTCCGGAGACTGGAGTTGGATGCGTCCCCTCCCATCAAACGAATGCACACCTGCTGTCCCATAATACTCGCTCCATCTCGCTCGACAGCTTTCAGCGCGCTTGCTCTGTCCTTGTATGTTACAATGGCTCCCTACAGCGTAACCATCCGCTGCACGCCCTCACCTCCATCTCCGTGCTCAATCGAACGCTTTCAATCTCCCCGATTTCCTCAAACGCTTCCCGAATGGTGCTCGCACTAGAAGGAACAGTAGCCAAGCAAACCCACTTGAGATCCAGCGTGACGGGAGAAACGAGGAGCGACCGTGCCTTCGCTACTCCGTGAAACACCAGCCCAGCACTCACTCTCCGCATCCATGTCTTCTTTGCAGAGGGGGTGCCGCCCCCCGAATTTGACCGCACGCTTTTCGTTCCGAGGCAAAAACGGAGATTCCATGGAGTTCTGCGACACGTTCATTCGCGAAAAGCACATCAAATACATAGTCGATGTCGGAAACGAGAAGGACACCCTCGCAGCCGTAGTGTTGGCTTCAATCGCCCTAAAGAGTAGATCGCGACGGAGCATTTGCGGATGAGTGGAGCATACTGGGGTCTGTGCGCGTTGGAAATACTGAACGCGGGAGAGGAGATGAACAAGGAGGAGCTGGTTTCCTGGGTGTTGAAGTGTCAGAACGAGGACGGAGGCTTTGGTGGCAACATCGATCACGACTCGAATTTGGTGTTTGTGCGTTTTGCCGTCATGAGTCGTAGCTACACGCTGAGCGCCCTGCAGATCCTCGCAATTTGCGATAGGATGGAGACTATCGATGCGGATCGCGTGGCCGTCTTCATCAAGGGATTGTACCAGCCGGACGGCTCCTTCATCACAGACAAGTACGGAGAGCTGGACATGCGGTTCATCTACTGCGCTGTGCAGAGCATGGCGCTGCTGAAGCGCCTCGATGAGCTGGATGGCGACCAGATCGCCAAGTACATTTGCAGCTGCCAGAACATCGACGGCGGCTTCGGGTCCATCCCCGGAAGCGAGAGCCACTCCGGAATGGTGTTCTGTGCCACGGGCGCACTAGCCATCTTGAACAAGGTGGACTGCTGTGATACGGAGAAGCTGGGTGGTGCTGCGCGCTGTTCCTAATGCGTAGCAGCGTGGCTGGACTACCGCCAGGTGGATAGCGGCGGTTTGAACGGACGTCCTGAGAAGCAGTGCGATCTGTGCTACTCGTGGTGGTCGCTGTCTTCCATGATGATCCTGAGTGCGTGATACGATGCAGCATGATGGGTAGAGCACGTCAGCATCAACAAGGAGGGATTGGTGGATTTCATCATGCATTGCCAGGACCCGCGCGGAGGCATGAGCGACCGTCCGATGGACGAGCGCGACCTGTACCATACCTATTTCGGCATTGCCGGACTGATCATGCTGGGCTACTGCGATGCGCATCGTACGCTCGGCGTTGCGAGGTAAGGCGTAGAGATCCCTTCGACGCACATCGACCCCGCGTTCGCCCTGCCCGTGCCTGTGCTGGAGAGAATGGGTCTTCCCATTCTCCGCTACTAGCGGTGTTTGTTGAACAAAGCGCGCAGCCAACTACAGATAGTAAAGTTCGTTCTTAATCTCCTTGATTCTCTTGTTCATGTCCGCGATCTGCGCATTGAGGTCGGCGATGATCTCGCGCGAGTTCTCGTTGTTCGCCTGCTTCTCCTCCTTGATTTCCTGGTACGTCTGGTCGATGTCCCATCGCAGCACGCCCATCTCCGTCTCCAACTCCTTTCTCCTCTCGGCTCTCTTCTCCTTCCGCTCCTTCGTCTCGTTGAAGCGGCGGATCGTTTCTGCGTCCAGGTTGTAGTGCTTGGCGATCACATCGCGCGTCATCGAGAAGGTCGGCGAATCGAACTCCTTCTCCTCCACCGGAGCCGTTTTCTTGGCACACTGGTGCTTCTGCAAAAAGGCCTCCTTCGCCGACTCCACGGAAGACTGCATTTCGGGAATGGACTTGGGTATGCTCACCAGCACCTTCGCCGCGAATGCGATGAACTCGTCGATGCTGATGGCCTTCCCAGCGCCGGCAAGGGCCTTGCGGTTCGGCTTCTTGAAGTCCTTGATGGAGTCATTCTACGCGTTAGGTTGTAATTCCTCCGCCACTAAATAGTCACCGTTGTTCAGATGCTCGAGGCACTCTGCGGGGACTTCTCCCTCAATGACCTACGTATTACCGTCACAGAGCATGCAAACCATCGACATGAACTCGGCGGCGTCGCAGCGCATCATTCCCTCCTCTACACGTGACTTGCGCAAGGCGCACAAACCCTTCAGAGAATCCATCTCGGTGAACGCGGCAGCGAGCGTCTTCTTCAGGTCGTAGGGGATACTTACTCGCTAGGAGTCAGGAAATGGGCATAGCGGTACATAGAGAGTGTACGGCGAGTAGGTGTTCATCGGGAACCACTTGTCGAACAAGCGCAGCAGCCACGGCGTGTAGACGAGGTACTTTTCGTTCATCGACTGGCGGAAGCGACGATCCGTGGCGTAGCTGAACACGCAAAAGCAAACGGGGCCTGAAATGGCCAGTACCGCGATGAGCTTCATATTGGACTTCTTCTTCTCCTCTTTCGCTGCGTCGCTGGCAAAGCGCCGAATAGACTGCGCGTTCACCCTCTTCAACGGAGCGAGAGACCGGCGGAACAAGGACGAGAACATTCTTGCGATTCTTCTGGAGAAAAAGGACGCGAAAGGAGCGGCAAAAGTCGCCCCGTTTTTTGAGGGG
>OIWT01002510.1_pt1 | contig 18760 bp, 24 predicted proteins | sample 1587701 | NCBI WGS metagenome assembly OIWT01 (sample SAMEA3888904, study PRJEB22519) | human gut metagenome | biome: human gut; feature: human-associated habitat; material: faeces | place: Denmark | collected 2009
TGGCCCACGACGTTCTCCTTCTCTCCGTCGACCACCACGATGTCGCAGCAGCGGCCCGGGAAGAAGGTGCCGCAATGGCCCTCGCGGATGTAGTACTGCTTCTTTCCCTCGGGAATGGGCGTGTCCAGTCCGCTGTACTTGGCCATGGGGTACACGTCCAGCAGGCGCATGATGCGGTCCATCAGGCCGTGAATGATCTAGCCCTCAATTCTTATATCCACGCCCACCTCGATCTGCGCTGCCTGGCCCATGTACACGGCGCACAGACGACGCTCGTTGCGCGCGCCCACGTAGTTGGCGGGGTCTTTCAGCACCACGTCGCTCACCTCGAAGAGCTTCACGCCCTTGGCGTACGGCACGTGCTTGTTCTCGCGGAACGTCTTCAGGATGCCGGGCAGCAGCGACGTGCGGCACACCTCGAACTCCACTGTCTTCGGGTTCGCCAGCCGCACCGACAGCCCGTCGTCCTCCAGGCCCATGAGCGCGTAGTTCTCCGCCTTGGAGCACAGCGAGAGCGTCAGCACCTCCGTGTAGCCCGCCATCGCCACCTGCGCGCGCAGCATGTCCGACAGCTGGTTCACCGGCTGCTCCGCGCCGATCGTCAGCGTCGGCGGCTGGCTCCGCTTGATGTTGTTGTACCCGTACGCGATCGCCACGTCCTCTAGCCCTCACGCCGCCGACCCTCACCCACCGTAGACGTCCACCGCGTGGATCACGTCGCTGCGTGTGATGGGGATGGTGACGCGGATGTGATCGGCATCCAGCACCTCGCTCGCCAGCTGCATCTTGTGCAGGTCGCGCTGCACCTGCTCCACGGGGATGGTCGCGCCGATCGTGGAGCACATGTCCGACACCGAGCAGTCCAGCTGTTTCTCCGTGAAGTCGGGGTACGTCAGGCTCTTGCCCTCGGGGAAGATGCTGTCCTTCTCGTACTCCACCTCCACCACTTCCGCCGTGAAGCGGTCGTCGCAGTACCTACGCGTCACCCACGCTCACCACACGCACTCCGAGAACATCGCGATCAGCGTGTTCAGCACGATGCTCGCCTTCGTCACGTCCTTCGCCGTGCACTCGATGAAGATGTTCTCCGTCTGCATGTCCATCTTGCTGTGGCTACGCCTCAACCCAAACTCGTGCGCACCACTTTCCGTTGATCAGCGGAGGAAGCGACAGCACCGTGCCGTTGGAGTCCACGATCACCGGCACCACCGGCGAGTCGTAGATCAGGTCCGTGTAGGGAGCCAGGTGCTTGCAGTCGTTCTTCGGATCGCGGTAGAAATCCATCAGCTACGCCTCAGCGTTTAAGATTAATTCCACCTCGTGCGCGTTGAACTCACGGGTCTGGTTCAGAGGCTGGAAGACCACCTGCTCGGCGGGCAGTGCCTGCAATGAAGACATGTTCCAGCACCCACCTTGTAGTAGAACGGAGGCTGCACGGAGTCGAGGTTGTGCGTGCCAATGGCGACCAGCGATCGGCGGCGACCAATGTTGAAGTGCAGCTTGTCCTGCAGATCCAGGAAGCTACGGGTCAATGCCTCTCTCCATGCACACCTATTGTAGACATCGTGAGTCATATGGATGTTGCGGAGTACAGCGCACACGACGTAGGGGCGGATCATCTACGCGTTGAGTTTGGCGTTCTCTCCTCGTACCTTCGTCTCCTTACTCACATACATCTTGATGCGCTCCTGCTTGGGCTGGACAGCGCGGTACATCTACAACTCACGCCCGCTTGTGCAAATCCCACGGGAACATCCTCCTTCCCCATGAAAATCCTGAGCGCGCGGGAAATACCCTCGAGGCACAGCAAATCCTGACGGTTTGCGGGAACATCGATCTTGTACACGACCACCTCCTTCTCCTCGCTGCCTTCTTGCTTCCGCTTCATGCGGGTCTCCGTCACGACCTCGTCCAGCTCGATACCAAACTCGAAGCAGAGCTCGTCGAACTCCTTGTCCGTGAACGTTCTTCCCAAGGAATGGAAGAGCATATCTCTCTCCAGAGGTACGTTGGGCATGCTTTAGCGACTAACCACAGAAAACAAAGACCAAATGAATGAGGAACAGGAATTCGACCCCAATTCTGGAATTCGGAAAATCCCCTCGGGATGCGGAATTCCATTTGAACGCCACTGCCGGTTTGAACGAAGCGCGCGATCCATGGATGCTCCCATTTCGATCAGAGTGATTATCCTTATTTGTGCTTATGAACTAGGACTATTCTGAGCTGAAGTTGGAAATCGTGCGTCTGAAGGCAGAGCTAGAGGCGCAGAAGGAGATCAACAGCAAGTATCAATCCGAATTCCAGGCCCTTCTGCGGGGTTGGCGCGTGTTCTGCAAATCACGCATAGAAACGAATGACAAATATATGGCGGAGATCAACCGACTCAAGGGAATACCGGTGGAGAGTCAGAAGCCGGAAAAGGCGGTCATTGCATCAGAGTCGTCTGAGGAGTCTTCGGATGAATCGTCTGATGATTCTTCGGAGGATTCCTCCTCTTCACAGTCTTCAACGGAGACGAAACCCAAATCCAACACAGTAACTTCAAAACGTTCCCTACCCGCTCTCTCCGCCGCATCGTGTATCACCGAGACCACGAGGAGAGTCGAGTGTGAGTGGGATGGCACGACCTACAAGAACACGTAGCCTCGGCTCCGCCTTCTGAGGAATAGAGACATCAAGCGGTGCATTCTGTCCGCCCTCCAGCACAACAACCTGTAATACCCAGATCCGGGAGTCATGCCGTAGAGAGGAGTACATCTACATCGTGCTGGAGCCCGCACTGATCGAAACCAAGTGCAAGGCGGTGAGTAAGGACATCCACACCGCCATGCTGCAATCCTTCTCTCTCCTCACCTCCTTCGACCCCGAGCCGCTCTTCCAGCGCGTGGACCTCTTCGCCTCCATCCAGTACTTCCTCGTCACCCGCTACTCCTCTCCCTCGCTCATCGACCTCTGCATGAACCGTCTCCAGGACGTCCTCCAACTCGAGCTCAAGAAGTCCTTCTCGCGCTCCGCGCTGGGCCGCTTCCCGCCGTGGTACGTCGCCACCGTGCTGGTGTACTACGACCTCTGCCGCCGCTTCGACTGCGTGGAGCTCTTCAAGTCCGTGCTCTTCACCATCCTGCTGAAGGCCGGCGAGTTCCCGCTGTACCTGCTCGGCGCGCTCTTTCAGTTCGACGCCGCCGCCTTCTCCGAGACCACCACGTGTGATGTGCTGGTGAACGCCATCATCGGGAGCGTGTTGCATTCCATCGCGGACCCGCCGGCGGTGGTGGCGAGCATGGTGGCGCACTACGCGGGCGTCAGCGGCGCGTGGGAGGAGCGCGTGACGGAGATCGAGCAGGAGGTGCTGCAATGCGTGCTGGACGAGGAGGACTACGCGCAGGAGAAGGCGCAGTACGTGGTCGCGGGCAAGTGCCTGGTGCTGCTGTACGTGTACAAGGGCGGGCAGTACGCCGTGGAGAGTCTCGTGAACAACGGCATCGTGCAGCGCATCGACGACAAGCAGTTCGCCCCGGACTACCGGACCTTCTTGCTGTATTTGGTTTGTGCGGGCGGAGTGGGCGCGTGAGGCGTAGTGTGGATCGCCGAGACGAACCTGTTCGGCGGCGAGTGGGCGCAGATCCGGCGCGGGCTGGTAAAGGTGGACGTGTGCACCTCCGCAATCCAGGAGGAGTTTGCTTTTCTGTTCCAGTGGTCTGTTTGTTGCCCAAACACGGAACACTATAGAACACGATTACCAACTGTCATCCCAGTCGTCCTTCTTCACCGCCCTTCTCGTCGGCTTCGTTCCCCAGTCGTCATCGTCCCAATCGTCCTTCTTCGCCGCCTTCTTCACCGGCTTTGCTCCCCAGTCGTCCCAGTCGTCCTTCTTCGCCTTCTCGTCCCCAAACAGATCGTCGTCGTCGCCCCACCCACTGCTCTTCTTCGCCGGCTTCGTTCCCCAGTCGTCCTTCTTCGATTTGTCTCCGAACAAATCATCGTCATCTCCCCAACCATCCGTCGCCTTCTTCGGTTTCTCGTCTGCGAACAAATCGTCATCATCTCCCCAGCCGTCCGTCGCCTTCTTCACCGGCTTCTTCTCCCCGAAGAGATCATCGTCATCATCCCAGCCGTCGTTCTTCTTCGCCGCTCTCCGCCGCCCGCTGCTCTTCTTCTCCGCCTCGCCCACCAGCGTGTTCGCCCAGTCGTCTAGGTCCATCGGCGCCATTTTCGCCTTCGCCGCCTTCGCTGCCTTAGGCGCTACACATCACACCGCCACGCCTCGCCCACGCGCCGCCGGCTCGTTCTTCTGCTTCGCCATCTCCTTGATCATCGCCAGCGTCGCGTCCTCCTTCTTCGCCTTCTCGTCCTCCTCGTCCGAGAAGCCCAGCTCCGTGTCGCCCCAGCCGCCCGCCGCCGCGATCTCGCTCGTCTCCGCCTTCTCCGCGTTGCTCGCCTCTGCCGCCTTCTCCACGTCGCTCCACTCCCCATCACTCCACGCGTCCGCCTTCTTTGTCGGCGTGTTCTCTCCCCACATGTCCTCCACGCTGTCCGCGTGCTCCAGCCCCTTCTGCGCCGGCTGCGCGGGCTTGGTGCCCAGCGCCTCCAGCTCCTCCATCGACAGCTCCGCCATGGCCATCGCCGGCAGCACGCGGCTCACGTCCTTCGACGACACGCTCTTCGGCGGTTCCGAAGATCCCGACGCACTAGCCGCGCCTGCAGGCTTAGCGCCGTCCTTGGCGCCGTCCTTGGCGCCATCCTTGGCACCATCCTTGCCGCCGAGAATCGACCCGGCGACCCAGCTGACGGCGGAGGAGACATAGCCAGTGGCGGTGCTCACGGCGCCGGTGGGCACGGGGTCGGTGGGCATCTTGGGCTCTACGCCCGTCTTGTTCCACTCCAGGTGGCCCGCCTATGTCTCACTCCCGCTGCGCGCACCCACGTAGACGCGGTTGACGATGGACTGGATCACGTCGAAGGCCGTCTCGCGCACGGAGCCCTCCACGTCCCACAGCAGCGGGCACAGCATCGGCATGATCTTGCGCGCGAGCAGCTACGCCTCATACCGCATCGCAGCACCCACGCCGTCGTCAAAGTAATGCTCCGTGTTCTTGATCGTCTTCAGGGACTGGATGCGCGCCTTGGGGAACGGGTCGCGCAGACCCTTGCCGATGCACGGGAACGCGTACTACGCTTCACGCTCGCCGCTCGTACCCACGCTGCGACGCACGTCAGGATCCAGCTGGCCCACGATCTTGTTGAGACACACCAGGACGTTGGTGCGCAGCGCAGGCAGCGGGTCCTCCTGCAGCGGCGCCATGCTGCGAATCATCTTCACCTGACTGGCGTTATCGAGATAGGGCGTGAGCGGGATCATCGTGCGGATGGTGGCCTCCTTCATGTTGGCGGAGGTGTCGCCAAAGCCGATGATCACTTGCGGGAAGATGCTGGAGTTGATCACCTTCTTGTCGATGTATTGGATGTAGCTCTCCAGGTTCTTCAGCAGCTGCAGCCGCGTCGCGCGGTCCTTGCGGCCGAACAGCTGCGTGATCAGCGGCGAGATCTCCTTGGAGAAGCGCTCGGGCGGCAGGTGACTACCAATGATGATGACGGAGGGCAGAATGATGGGCGAGAACTCCGTCTGCCCGTGCACCAGCTCGTCCATCAGCAGCGGCAAGATGTACTCCACCGTGATCACCTGCCGTTGAGACTGCTCACCGTCGCTACTGAGGGGAACTTCGCCAGCGAGCTGTTCAGCTGGTTGAAGAAGGTCTCCTTCTGGAACGGGTCCTTGATGGCCTTCTCCTCCAAAAAGTTCAGCGATCTGCTCCTCACGCTCGCTCGCAGCACTCACTTCACCAGCGGGTGCTTGCTGAACACTGCCATCAGACGGCTCGGCGCGGGGCGGCCCAGCGGCGCGGACTTGCAGCGCTGCGCGTAGCTGTGCAGCTGCTCGGGGACCTTGAGGCCGGCGAACACGTACTCGATCAATCTGGAGATGATCGCCCATTCTGGGACTCACTGGCCGAAGCCGTACATGTCTTGACTCCACACGACGCAGTCGCCGATGAGCGTGTAGTTGCCCTGCGAGCGCTCCGGAGAACGGTAATCGGCGGGCACCTGCTGCTGCTTCTCCCTACGCGTTGGCAGGCACAACCAGGGTGGCACATGTAGAAAAACGGAGGGTCCTCCTTCGGCTTGAAGTCGTAGGTGAGATCGAAGCTGCCCAGTTTCCAGGAGCCCGTCTGCGTCTCATTCCATTCCAATGCCCGTGTACCTGCGTGACGAAGATGCTGCAGGGATGAATCAACCCGTGGACCTTCTTCGCATCCTCATTCAAAAACTTCAACGCCTTCAGGATGTTGGACAGACCCCACATGCACCACGACACGAGTTGATCACTATATGTGATGCTTGCAACAGGAAGGCACTTATCGAGAGAAGTCGGGAGGAAGGGGAACAGGGGGTCCTGCTCATTCTTCGTTTTCTTTCCCTTGGCATACTCGAGCCACTCCGACAGCGGGATCGCGAGCTCGGTTGCCTACGACGAATAACCGGTACAGTAATGAAAAGCTACATAGAACACTCCAGTGTCCGCCTCGTTGCCTTCTATGAACTTTAGAATACAGGGATGCCGAAGTGCACGAATCTTCTTCAAACTACGCATCACATGATGTTACGGGAAAGATACGCATTTGATGCGCACAGGGTTTTCGTCCCAGTCTTAAAAACGGATACGAAACTGCCGTCCACTTTACTTTTCGCATGATGCAACTCCCAATCAAATGGAGAAGAGAAGGACGCATCCTTCTGGAAGATGTCATAGTTCGCAAATTGACTACTCTCGGCCGCTCCCATGTTGCCTGTTTATGGAAGGAGGGAGGAAAAAGGGCCGATTTGGGTGAGTGGGCGGCGCAAGAATTCGTGTTTATTGAGGGTTTTGAAATGTTGGGGATCCCACTTTCATCCAATAATGAATTCCCTTTCCCTGGAAGACTACGATATTGGCGAACTCTTGGAGGAGGTGTAAGGGGGAGGAGTGGAGGTTGTTGGGTAGAGGAGACAGCAAGAAGTACAAGGCGTTCGACAAGAAGAATGAAAGGACGGTGATGATTACGAGGACGCCACTGGATGAGGATCCCATGGATGTGCCTCATGAGAGGGATAATCTATTTCGGTGCTCATGCCCGTTCATTGCACAGTACTATGGAGCAATTGTGAAGGAAAATGAGCTGTGGGTGTGTATTTAGAAACTGGCTGCTTATGACTAGACGGCAACAGAGTATTTCCCATGCGGATCCCTTTACGCATTCTTGAAAAATGGAAATCGGCTGACTGAGAACGAATTGAGGGACATCACGAGCTGCTGCTTGCTTGGCCTGGACTTGATGGAGGGTCGTAGTATTTATCACGCAGTATGCGATTTACGTCGTATCTGATGAAATAGATTATCAGAACCGACAACATGTTCATTTCCGAGGATGGACGGATTAAGCTTGCTCTTGTGTATTGGAAGAAGGACGGAATTCGATTTGACTACGACAAGCATGCAATTGACACTCTGTCGATTGCATTTCTGGTTCTCTCCTCCGCTTTGAAAGAGACCTCATCTGATCTGGTGCTGACGTTGATTGAGGAACGGTTGCTGTGCGAGAAGTGCTACAAGGCTCTTTCTGTGCTGAGGCTGCCTAAGCTCTTTATGAATCTGCTCACCTACAATGCCATGGACGTTCTTACGAAGCGGCGCATGAACGGGCTGATGCAAGTGAGCGCTGTGTGAGCGGTTAAGGAATAGCACCCATTCGTGCAGCAGTCTGTGAGAAGAATCAAAAAGAAGGGGTATTCCGACGTGCTTGTTGAGATGGTGAAGAAAGTGAAGTACAAACAGTTGTACGATGGAATCATGAGCAAGAAAGCATACTGTTCTCTTTGCCTATTCAGTCGTGAGGGAATTGCTGAAATCGCTCCTTCTTTGGTAGTGGAATTGAATCGAGAGAGAGTGATTGAGGTGGATGTTGACTCCCATGCCTTGTTGCGAGTGAATGGAGAGGAAGTGAAGGGAATCGAGCATACTCAGGTGTTGAACTTGAGTGATGATGGAGAGCGATGGGAAGGCGATGTGCTGAACAATGAACCCTATGGTTGGGGCGTGTTGTATGACAGTGAGAACAGAATGGCGTATGAGGGATTCCGAATTGGAAATGTGAATGCGTGCTATGGCACTCAATACTACTCTGACATCCAGAAGGTGGAGTACGAAGGCGAATGGTGTGAAGGAAAGCGATGGGGACGAGGCGTTCAGTATGATCGCAATGGCAACATCGCATTTGATGGAGAATGGATGAATGATGAACAACCAAGCAAGCGAGTGGTACTGACTGAAGAGAATCAACTCCTTCACAACCGCGTTGAAGAACTGATCGTGAATAACGACTGTTGTAATGGAAGAGAATGGAGGCTCTTCGATTTCTCCATCCTACTCAACTTGAGAGAATTGAGAGTGGGAAACTATTGTTTCAAGAATGTGGAGGAAGTGAAGTTAATTGGACTGAATCAGTTGGAGAGAGTGGTGATTGGAGGGTGCAGTTTCACAAAGAGTGAGGTTCGCGAAAGTGCGGATCCAGATCATCATTTCTATTTGAAGAATTGTGAGAAGTTGAGAGAATTGAAGATTGGTTACTATTCTTTCTATGATTATTCCGTGTGCGAGATTGAGAATCTCCCTTCTTTGGAAGTGATTGAGATGGGAGAATGGGATGGTTATTGCTACAACTTCGCTTATGCTTCATTGGAATTGAAGAGTGACTCTGAAGGAATGAGCTGATGAATAGACTTGCCTAGTTTGAAATCACTTCTGTTTAGTGATCATACATTCCAGTATTGTTCTCGTGTTGTGTTTGAGAGTGATTCTATCAGAGAGAGAATAATGAATAGATCTTCCTGAGTTGATTTCCATTCGACTGGGTTATGAGGCTTTCTGTTTCAAGGAGGAGGATGACTCGAGTGAATTGATCATGCGAAGTGGTGATGATGAAAAGAGTTGATAAGTAGACTTGCCCAAACTCACAACAATCACGACTGATGAAGGGAGTGAAACATTCGAGAATCCCCGTCACATCACACTGGAGGGTACTGCCTATCACTCTCACATCACAAACAGGCATGCCCTCTCTCACTACTGTTACTCTTGTCACAGCATATGCTTTCTACAGCAAGAAAACCATTCACACCAAGAGTTCCTCTTCCTCCTCCCCCTCATTCCTAGACATCACTCCCGCTCTCCAACAGTATTTCTGGTATATTGTTTCTTCTACACTCAATTCAACACCAATACCCATTCCCACTTCGCATTCCTCAAACTCCCTCTAGTTTCCAACAAACACGTCAAATCCATCATTACACTACAAACATATACACTCCAACGCCGCCGCACCACTTCAAAGCCACTTGGAGGGAAAACTCGTGCAGCCAATCAAAAGACTCCCTCCTATCTCCAACTACAGTAGAAATGTCTTCAAACACCACATTTCGATCGCGAACCTACTTCCTGAAGCGGCAATTACCATCGACTTCACAAACAACGAATCGAATTGGCTTTTCGATTCGGCCGCCTAGTGCAAATAACGCGACAAAGGAGTCGGTCGCATTGAAGGAGTATGCCGAGAAAATGATGAAGGAGCAAAGGATGTCGTCACAAAAGCTGTCCCAATTAGTGCGCCTCTATCTATTTCCTTATCCCGTAGGCAACCTCCCTGCAGCAGATGGCACGTACCATTCGCTCCTTCCTTCAAAGTCTAGAAAAGCAGCAAACCCTCATCAAGTCGCTAGCCACGCTCAAGACAGAGAATTCACGCCTAAGAGAGCTAGTGGCTTCCAAATCGCAGCTGTTGCAGCAAATGGCGGTTCAGCTGGAGGCAGTGGCCACAGCGAAGAAGAGTCTGCAGGACCTCATCACCTCCCTCTTTGCCAAAATGGAACGCATCACCGAGACGAAGCAGTTGCTGCACGCCGCCCTCCAGCACCAACGAGAAAACGCGGCAGCCACGCTGCAAACCCTGCACGTGCTGATGGAAACGCTGCGGAGTGGGAAGGAGGAGGAAGAAAAGGGTAAGGCAGCGGGGAGGGAATGATTCCAAGTGAAAGACGCCATCGAGAAGGTGAACGCAGCGAACGAGGCGCTGTCTGTCTCCGTTGAGGAGGTGAAGCAGAGCATCAAGCAAGTGAGTGAGGAGACGAGTAGTGTCTGTTTGTTCTATCGAAGGTAGTGAGGCTGGACGCGACGCTAGCGATTCGGCGCGACATGATGGCGCAGGCAGAGGCCAATCTCCAAACCATCTGCGCGTCGTCTGGAAGGCTGCATGAGGAGGTGAAGGCGAAGGAGGAGAGAGCGGCGAAGGAAAGAGAAGTGGTGGGCGGTTTGGAGGCGACGGTGAAGAAGGAGGATAGAGAGAAGGAGGCGATGGAGGCGGAATGGAAGGAAGAGGAGACGAAGAGAGAGGAGGAGAGAAAGAAGGAGGATGAGGAGATGGAAGAGGAGAAGAAGGAAGAGGAGAGAAGGAGAGAGGAGGTGAAGAAGGTGGAGCGAGAAGAAGAAGGCGTGAAAGAAGAGGCGGAGAAAGCAGAGACGGAGGTGAAGGAAGCGAAGCGGCTGTGCGAGGCGTTGAAGGCGATGGAGAAGGAGGAGGAAGAGGCGAAGGCGGCGGTGAAGGAAGGAAGAGAGGCGTTGGACGCATTGGGCAAGGAGATGGAGGCATTGGAGAAGGAGACAGAGACGCTGAAGAAGGAGAAGAAGTCGATGGAGGAAGCGGAAAGGGAGGGAGAAGGGATTGATGGAGAGAAAGAGAGGAGGAAGGAGGAGAAGAGACGGTTGGATGAGAAGCACAAGGCGCTGAAGAAGGAAGAAGCGGAATGGCGGAAGAAGTTGGGAATGAAGCAACTGAGGAGTGATGATGTGGAGAAGAAGGGCGCAGAGCAACAGCAGGAGGAAAGGGAGCTGGAGAAGCGATTGGGTGAAGTGAAGGCGCAATGGGATGGGAAGAAGAGAGAAGAGGAAGAATGGAAGGCAAAGGAGGAGACTGAAAAGCAGAAGGAAGAAGCGCTGAAGAAGGAAGAGGAGAAACTGAGGAGGTTGATGCGGGATGCGAGAGACGGAGGGGAGACGGTGGAAGAAGACGAAGAGATTGTTGCGCTGAGACAACAGATCAACAAAACGACGAAGGAGCAGGATCAAGTCCTTTGCACGGCAAATGCAGCCACGGGACATCACCCATAGATTCGAGAGAAGTTTAGGGGCATCACGGAGCAACGTATCGCGGAATTACAGGAGCAAAAGCGCTCCCTGGTGAAGGAGCATGAATCGCAGTCCAGTGCCACCAAAGCAGAGAAGAGACGGCAGAATGCGGACAAACAAGAGTCTCCCAGCAAACTCGTGTTCATGGGAGGCTTCACTCCAAAGAAGAGTACAAATGACATTGTACATTCTGATACGATAGAAACAACATTCACCCCAATCCGGAGACAGCGCGTGGGCGATTGCAACACAACTCATCCGTAGAAGACAGCGGCGAGCGTGCACGCATCCCTCTCTTCGCTCTCGCGCAAGGACAAGGTTTGACAACTGAAAGATGACTGAAATGCAGGTGGGATTCAAGCCCGTGAAGATGAGCGCCTCGAAGGGAGACTGGTTTAATGACGACTTCTTCAGCTGGTGTGTTTGTAACAAGAAATGAAAACTACGGCAGTCTGGTCCACTTCGATGACGGTGGCGTCCTGCTTTGCAAACGATTTGATTTGTTCGGTTGCCTTCTTGGCTCCCTTCTTGATCGCCCTTCCCGCCTGCTTCGCTCCATCCTTCACTCGTTGGGAGAACTCACTCGCTTTCACCTCCTCAATCTTCTCCGCAGTCTTCCTCCCAAGCTATCCATCACAGCACGGACAGACATTCACCTTCGATTCCTTGATTTGCCTGTTCACCTTCACAGCGCCTTCCCGCATCTTTCTCCACCCCTTCTTCAAGTAGCCTCCAACCGACTTGAGCACGTTCTCTTCCCCGTCCTTCGGCTCTCTACGCCTCACTTCCATTCACAGTGCCAACCGTTCTCTCCCATTCACAATGCGCATCGTGTTACTGTCAACGTCCAGATACTGGACAGAGGGTTGCGTTTCCGAATTCATTGCAGTTTACTGATCATTCCACGGCAAGGATGCAAGTATATCCCGATCCGTCCTGTGGAATGTTCAATCGGGATCACGCCTGACGCACGAAAAACTGTCCGAAAAACGCTCATACACACCATCAAGCCCCTAACCACGTCCATTCATATATACACTCAGCACAACTGCAGCGCCATGCTATCCCTTCCAAACACATAAGAAAGCAACTGAAAATGGGAATAGAAGGGTTCCGCGGGAATTCTGATAAACTGCAGGGTCCTAAAAGCAACAGCTGCTTCACATCTATATATACCAGCCGTTCGAACCATGGAAGAGGAACCAAATCAGCCGATCGAGAAGAAGGAAGAAGAGAAGAAGAAGCGGTTGAATGATGCCAACGATTCGGAGGATGAAGACGAGAAGACGGTAGCATTTCGGGACAGCAAGTGATGGACATAGAAGAAGAAGGATTCTAGAAGCGAGCGAGCAATCAAGGCGTTGAAGAAGAATCGCAACGGTTCTGGACTGGCAAACAAGATTCCTACGAGTGAAAACGAACATAAAGGATGAGCAATAGTCACTCCTGCCACGAAGTGCAAGTTGCGTCTCCTGCAGCTGCAGAGAGTGTACGACTATCTCCAAGTCGAGAACGCGTATATCAAAAACCGAACGGAGGCGAAGAAGGAGGATGGACTGCCCGAGGCACGACTTCTCTCGCCATCGTCACTCGTAGGAAAACGAGCTCACCATCGAATCCATCCGCGGATCGCCCCTCACCATCAGCACTGTCGAGGAGATCGTGGACGACGACCACGTCATCATCAGCATCCGGGGTATTCTGGAGTACCTCGTGGGCGTCGCGTCGTTCGTGGACAGAGACCTCCTCGAGCCCGGCGTCTCCGTGCTCGTGAACTCGCTGGTAAGGATTGCCCTTCTCCCGTCACGATCAGTCGATGTTCGTGGTGGGAATCGTCCAGGAGAACACTAACAGCTCCGTGGACGTCATGCGCGTCGAAAAGGCCCCCGTCGAAACCTACGCCGACATTGGCGGTCTGGACGAGCAAATCATGGAGATCAAAGTCCGACAATGCACTGCGTTTTATCTGTAGGAGTCCGTGGAGCTGCCGCTGACGCATCCCGAACTCTTCGACGAAATCGGCGTGAAACCGCCAAAAGGCGTTATTTTGTACGGCGAACCGGGCACGGGCAAAACGCTGTTGGCGAAGGCAGTGGCGAACAAGACGTCGGCGACGTTCCTGCGTCTGGTGGGCTCGGAGCTGATTCAGAAGTACGCGGGAGAAGGTGGGTTTTGGAATTGTGTTTCACGCACAGGTCCGAAACTGGTGCGCGACATTTTCAGTACGGCGCGTGATTTGGCGCCGTCGATTGTGTTCATCGATGAGATCGACTCGATTGGAACGAAGCGTTATGACGCGGATTCTTCGGGCGCACGAGAAGTGCAGCGCACGATGCTGGAATTGCTGAATCAGCTGGACGGTTTCGATGACCGCGGAGATGTGAAGGTGATCATGGCGACGAACCGAATCGAGACGTTGGATCCTGCGCTGCTGCGCCCTGGAAGAATCGATCGCAAGATTAAGTTGCCTCTTCCCGATGCGGAGAGCAAGAGACGCATTTTCAACATTCACACGGTGAGCTCGAATGAGAGGTGTGAGGGTTAGAGCAAGATGAGTCTGGACAAGGATGTGAATCTGGACTCGTTCATTCAGGCGAAGGACGATTTGTCCGGAGCGGATATTCGAGTGTGCAATCGTTGGCATTCTCACGCGTAGTCCATCTGCATGGAGGCGGGTATGATGGCCCTGAAGGAGAGGAGAATGAAGGTGAACATGAACGACTTCGAGGAGGCGAAGAAGAAGACGCTGTTCAGAAAGAAGTCGAAGGAGCCGGAGGGGTTATACCTGTGGTCTGTTTGGTTCCAGAAACATGGCATTCACAATAATCACTGTCTTCCTCGTAGCGTCTCTTTTTGCTTGTCTTTATCTTCCTCATCCTCGGCGCGTGCTCCTTCTTCCCTCCGCCCTCTTTCATTCCCTCCTTTCGGAACAGCTCAATCACCTCAAGGGCCGCGTTGGCCTCTTCCGTTGCATTCCGAATACAGTCGGGAACGGCGATTCCCTTCGGATGCGCATCCCAACCCTGCTTTTCCCAAGTCTTGATCCTTGCCGTGAAGTGGTCGTGAAGCAATGAAAGAAGGAAGGCTTCGCTACACGCGATCACGCTCTGCTGCACATGTTCCTCTCTGATGTGTTGTTGAAAGAACGCGTCGTTGAAACTGTCCTCGTCGAACGTGCACAGTGCTGTGAAGGCTTTAGTGCGGGTGGAAAAGGATATGATCGTTCTCTGCCTTATTGCGAAGCGTTCTCATCCGTTCTTCCATCGTCTGGAGCATCTCGCTCATGCCATGCTTCGTGATTCCGGGAAGAAGCGAGCAGTAGCGCGCCATCTCCATCATGGAGTGCAGATCGCACTTCGCCTCGTCGAAACCGACCGTGATCAGCGACTGCAGGAAATGGTCGCCTTCTCGTTGGTTGGACTCACGGAGCGTGTGATAGCAGAAGAAGAGTTGTTGCGGCGTAGCGTCGCCCTCCGCCACGGCGAGGTGGTGATTGACGGCGAAGGCCAGACGCAGCGCGATCACCGCCGAGCAGTGCTGAATGATCACTTGCAGCACGCGCTCTGCCAGCTTCCGGATCTACGCGTGAACCGTGCGACGGTGGGCAACGGTGCGGTTGGGGGATGTGGCGTGGCGAATGACGGGCTCGACCCAGTTCACGCCGTAGACCAGACCCTGCTGGATGGTGAGGAGGAGGAAGGAGAGCGTGTAGGAGAGGATCTCCGCGTTGGAGCAGTAGCAGAGCGCTTTGATGGAGGGACTCAGCGAGCGGATGATGCTGGGCAGCCAATCGTACACTTCGCATGGCTCCTCCTCCTGCTGGACCTAGTGGTGATTCGTGCGTCCTGCCGCTACAGCCACAGGCGTGGTGGTTTGTGGGAAGCTGCTGGCGGGAGACTCCAGCACCGCCGGCACTCGCTTGATGAACTCGAAAACGCACCGGACGGCGATGACGGCTCGTTCCGCGTGGTCGGGCTTCATCATGTCCAGGATCTGAAGCAACTCCGGAGCGTTGATGGCGCCTGGGTTGTGCAGCACGCACTGGAGAAAGGCTCGCAGTGCGTAGTACTGAATGGAGAGGGGGGAGTGTGTGTTGGAAAACAGAGGAACACAAAGACCCGCGGCGGACTCGAACTGGGCCCTGCCCGCGCGGTTGCAGTTCGTTTGGAGGAGCTGCATGTACAGGGATCGGTTCATCCCTTCATAGACGCACCCCATGATGGTAACGCTTCGCAGCTGCTCCTTCTCCTCCTTCTCCTTCTCCAGCGTGTCAATGCATTCATCAAGGATGTCGGAAATCGCCCCGATTTTGTCCATCCGTTCCGCCATAAGACAGAGGCATTGGACGCAGGCTTCGATACCCTCCACGCTGTCCGTTTCTTTCAGTCGCCTCGACACTCTTTTCTGGTAGGTCTCCAGTCGATCTGTTAGTTGGTTTTGTGGTTGGTTATCGTTCTGATTCTTCACATTTGTGTCCTTCTTCTGCACTTGTTCTTCTTTCTGGTTCTCCATTCCTCCTTCTTTCTTCTCCACTTCATTCGCCTTCTGGACTTCCACTTGATTCTCCATCACATTCCCCGCCTTCTTCAGCAGTGCGGCAACATCCTTCAGCGCCCACACGGCGGCAGTTCCGCTCTCCTCCGTCTCTTCCGGCAGCAGAGCGTCGATCATGGCACACACGGCGTCACAGCGCGGCGCGCCCACCTCCACCAGGCAGTGAAGCACACGCAGATGGACCTCCTGGCGAGTCTGTGCGTACTGTGTGAATGTGCTGTCGATGAAAGAGCCAATGGAGGCGACGGTGGGTGGCTGGGCGAGCGCCGCACACAGCTCGTCATACAGCGCGCTGTCCTGTGGCACGAGAGAGTGGCGGTTTTCTTGGAGGAGAGTGATGAGTGCCTGCTGCAGGGGGAGCAGCGCGGGCGTGTGAGCACTCCAGAGGAGCTGGAGACAGCGATGACCGTGTTGTTTGATGATCGGGTCAGATTCGGTCACGGTGTGCTTGACACAGCACTGGAGCAGCTGCAACGCCTGCTGGCTATACTGGGGCTGGTGTTGCAGGAGCAGGTGCAGGACCGCGGAAAGAAGACGAAGTGCCTTCACACGCACGGCTTTGCTGTCTTGCTTCAGTGCGATGAGTGCTGCGGAGCGGTAGAGAGGGAAGTGAGCGAGCGCGGCGCTTGGCTGCAGGAGAAGAATGTCGAGAGTGTGGGCGAGGGTGCTGGGGAATGGCGAGCGAAGCATGGAAGCGAGCGAGCGGAGAATGGAGGGTTGGGAGAAGAGAGAGGGCGCGTTGGCGAGGAGGGAGTAAAGAGAGGACAGAGCGGCCAGCTGGAAGCGAGTGGAGGGGTGATGCAGGAAGGAGAGGAGAAAGGCGAGGATGTGTGGGACGCTCTTCATCGCGGGGGAGTGAGCGATGATGGCGCGAGTGAGATGGCGGGCGGCGAAGGCGGGCGGCAGGGGAGTCTGTGGGTGAGGAGTGGAGGGTGTGGCAACGGAGAGGGTTTGGGAGAGGGACGGAAGAGTGGCTGTCGTTTTTCGCTTCTTGTCGGCGTGGTCGAACGACTCCCACTGCAGGAGGTAGGTGGCACGACAGGCTCGCCAGAGGGTTCCGTCGTGCGAGTAGCACGCCACGTTGAGAAGGTGGAGCAGTTGTTGCCGTTCCTCCTTGACTTCTCTGTCCGCGTCCGTCTCTGTGTTACTCGTGTTGTCCTTTTCCTCCTTCACATTCTCCTTCTCTTCCATCACACGCTTCTCCTTCTCCTTCTCCATCACATTCTTCTCCTTCTCTTCCTCCATCGCACACTTCTCTTCTTCCACCACACTCTTCTCCTTCTCTTCCTCCATTGCACACTTCTCTTCTTCCACCACACACTTCCCCTTCACCACACTCTTCTCCTTCTCTTCAGAACATTCAGAACAGCGGCGACACAGAGACTGCGTGGGCTGGATGTGTGCACCGCAGCGAGGACAGATGTCATCCCAGCAGTCCTTCATGTACGCGTCGATCGAGTCCTCCGTGATGGTTTGCGATGGAAGAGGAGGCTTCCCTTCGCAGTAGCGGTTGTGGAGATTGGTCAGAGTGATGGTGAACGTGGAAAGGAGTTTGAACGTGAGTTTGTGGAGGGCGAGCGAGTGGGTGGCTTGGCACTGCTGCTGAAGAAGCGTGTTTTGAAGGGTGAGGAGTGTGGTGCAAAGGGGAAACAGCGGATGACTACCGTTGAAAAGGAGGAATGGGTGTACTGCACGACGGAACACAACTCCGTGTAATGCGATTGAAGGAAGTGAAGCGCGGCGGGTTGCTGTTGCTTGAGAATGTGGAGAATGAAGAGTTGATAGAACTGCAGTGTTTTCTGTGGATGAATGCTTGCGTGGAGTGGCACCTCCTTGTTCTGAGGCAGCGGAGATTCGATCAGTTGTTGTAGAGAAAGCAGGAGAAAGAGGGTAGGTGGAGAAAGAGGAATGGACAGAGGTGGGAATGAAATAGGGACGATTTTAGGAGTTAGGACTTGATCGCAGAGGTAAGACAGAAACATGGAGGCGTGTTGGAAGTGCGTACAGAACAAGGCCTACTGGGAAAAACAGAAGGAGACAGCACAATATGGAGTTTCAACATGCTGACGGAAGAAGGGGTGATTTCGAGACAGGTAGCAAGGATGGACGGAGTGAAGCGTTGGTCCTTCAGCAGCAGAATGAGCACTTCACACAAGCGGGAGTCGTCTTTCCGCAGCAGGGTGTATTCGTCGCGAAGGAAGCGAACCACCAGCAGAAGCCGATCCTCGGTGAGAAGACTGTGGGTTAGGAAGGGAAGGGAAAACGACATGGGGAAGGAGGGATGGGTGGATGTGAGTTGCAGGACGCAGCAGATAAGGGCGGAGCAGTCGTCAACCATGCGTTCCATCTTCTTCTTCCTCGCTAACTCCTCTCGGCAGACCGTCACCATCTCATCGACTTGCACACAGAGCTTGGAGATGGAAACCATCGGATAGTCCTTCGATTCACCCATTGCCACAAATGAAACAAGGATGTCCAGCGTCGCAGCCACTCTCACGAAATCGGAAATAGCAGTATGCAGAGAGGCTTCAGAAGGGTGTGGAGACGCTCGCCACTGAATCAGCAACTGCGTCATCTCCTCCACAACACTTCCCTCTACTGCATTGATAACCTCTACTCCTAATAAGCCCAATGCAATGGAAACTGGATTCAGTGGAGGGCGGTTCAATTCCAATCTGCGTCCTACTCATGAAATGATGTGTTCGCTCCCTACTTTGCCATGAGAGAAATTCAATTTGTGAAAAAGAACGCACTTGGCGCAATGAAGATGGAGGGAAACTCTACTCCTCGAAAAAGGCTCCCTACCTCTGTGCCGATCATTTCTGTGCATTCTGAAGCAATTGGGGATAAAAGAAAAGGGAGAAAAATGGATAACGAGGGTATCGATCCCCCTACCTATCGCATGCAAAGCGATCGCTCTACCATTTGAGC
>OIWT01002518.1_pt1 | contig 18706 bp, 21 predicted proteins | sample 1587701 | NCBI WGS metagenome assembly OIWT01 (sample SAMEA3888904, study PRJEB22519) | human gut metagenome | biome: human gut; feature: human-associated habitat; material: faeces | place: Denmark | collected 2009
GGCGGGGGTCATTCTTGGGTTTATCGGAGTGTCGTGGGTTTCTCGAGGTACTTTATCTGCGCCAAATAGACGACAGCAGCCTCCAGACAATCCAGATCAACACAGGCTTGACTTTTGTGTTTTGTGTGTTGAAGTGTCGGAATCACACAAATGGACCAATCCCGTGGGATTCCTCCCTTTTCTTGGCACAAGACATGCGCGACGACATACAGATATGTGTTCGCCTCTTGTCAATACACACTTTTTCTTTTCACTATCGTACTCATTTGAACGAGCAAGTGATCGCTGGACCAACCATGGATGCCTTACTCCAAAGCGAATCGTCATCGTATGATGAGAAGAGCGATCTGCGCTCCTCTCTTTGCTACTACCTCAGCATCATTCTCGTCCTGCTCGCCTTCATTCTGAGCATGTTCAGTCTCGGATTCTGCAGCGCCGTAGTGTGTTTTTCTTCCCTCTCACGTCTAGTCTACCATCCAGAGCAAGCTGTACTGCTACTCCTTCCCTACATGGGACCGCATGGACGGACTGAAGGTCGGCATGCCCGTGTCCATCGATCGCGACGGCAACGCCTTCCCCGGCGCTGGAATCACCATCTACCGCAACATCTCGATCGACACGATCAACAAGAAGATGACCAACGCGAAGATCCGTGAGCTGAGCTTCAATGTCGCGATGGTGGTGTACGACGGCGGCATCGACGCCTACCGCTTCAGCTTCGACGGCTACGCTGTGTCTTTCAACCACTTGGACCTGACTCCTTCCCTGAAGGGCGAGGTGCGTCGCATCGACGACGTGGTTCGCGTGAGCCGCGAGCGCTTCATCATCGTGGGCAATCGCGAGCTGCTTCCCATCACCGCCAGAACCACCTTCGCTAACCGCCAGATCAAGGTGGAGTTCTTCCAGGGCACGCCGATGGCGCTGGAGAACGACGACGACATGTGGCCGCACGTGGACAACCTGAACAACGAGACGTTTGCCCTGGTGTACGAGAACGGCGACAAGCTGTACACGCGCGTGGGCCACTGGTTGGGCGACGGCAACACCAGCTCGCTGCAGCTGGACGTGGAGACGCTGGCGACCAACCGGTACGAGTATCACGGTGTGGCGGGCATGGACGACTCGCACTTCATCATCGCGGCGACGGGTAGACAGTTCGGCGTGAACGGCTCCTTCCCGATCGTGACGGCGTGCCTGTGCACGGTGCAGCCGAACAAGACGGTCACCTTCGGCGAGTGGATCTCGCTGGGGTTCACCATGTCGCACAACTTTTTCGACATGGACAACATGGGCCCGAGCCAGGTGATCATGACCTTCGCCGACGCGGAGACCAACGGGCTGAAGGCGGTGACGATGGAGTACGACCGCGACCAGCAGCGCATCTTCTTCGGGTCCACCGCCTCCATCCAGACGGGCGGCGCGGTGCTGCACGAGAGCAGCGTGGACCTGCGTGTGCTGAACCGCGAGATGTTCGCCGTGTTCTACAAGGACGACGCCATTCAGAGCCTGATTCTGGTGATGTGCGCCATTACCGAATCGAACGACATCGCGGTGGTCAGTCCCAACTACGTCGTGAGCCGCCCGCGCGGGTTCATGGGAAGAACGGAGTACTACTATGATCTGTGTGAGATCGACATGGGCGACTTCGCGATTGTGGAGTACCAGAGCACGGAGAGAGAGAGAACGGTGATGATTCATCGCGGCGATGTGCGTCCTCGTCCGTTCGGCATCGTCTCCAAGGTGAACAAGAACTCGCTGATGGTGCAGTTCGCCGGAATGTTCCAGATGCCGCGCGGAATGAACATCATGCCCGGTCGCGCCGTTCTGACGAACTCGTACGGCGACCTGGTGGATGGTGATCCCTTCGGCTATGAAAACAGCAACTTCGGCAACTTCTACGTGGAATCCAGAAAGGACAACTCGATTCTCAGCGGAAACAACTTGATTGGTATTGCCGTCACCAAGAGAAAGATTTACATGAAGATTAATTGCCCTGTTTGTTCATCACACGGTCGAATATGGGGGATTGTGGGATCTACGAAGGAGCATTCATTTTTCCTCGATGCTCGTGTTCCGCAACTGCCAGTCGCTTCTGAAGTTCGACAAGCTGAAGACAGCCCAGACGGTGTACGGCATGATGGTGGCGGCGGGGTACCGGAATTGGAAGGGAGTATCGGATTCACATTATGAGTAGGGGTCTTAACGTCTCTTTCATTGACGATTCCATCATGACCACTCTGAATCGAGTGCATCGCCACAAGGATGCTTCTACGGACATTTTATCGTTTCCTGCACACACGGCAACTTCTATTTCTCCCATTTCACGCATAGAAGGTGGAGCGTCCTGGGAAGTTTCCATGCACACGACGAACAGTATTATTCTTTATCTCCTTACTAATTGAGTAGAAACGCGACCTTGGCGACATCTTCATCAGCACTCCCTACATTTCCGCCTACTGCGAAGAAAACCGTTTCGAAATGTTGAATGCATCATGCTTAGAGGTGAATATTTGGGATCATCTCAACGTCCTTTACGCCCACGGAATCTCTCATCTCTTGGGGTATTTCAGCCATGATCTCCTTAGGAATAGATTTGACCACGAGAAGGACGAGGATTACGCGCTCATGGCTCCTTTCGAGAAGAAACTCCTGGATTCGTACTCCAAGTACATGAATGAGTATGATCCCGCGGAGCAAGGCCTGTACGATTCATGGAATTGGAGCAGTGACTTGACCATTTGAGCGCCGCATTGTATCATAGAACTAGACAGTCGTTTTCCTGTTTGTTCGACAGGTGGTGGAATGCACGGGGGTGAGGCCCCATTCAAATCTTTCATTTCCATTCTGCATTGTCCTTCCTATCGAGAGGCCATTGACTCAATCATCTCCCTAGCAAATGGATCCGAGTCATTCTTCAGTCCCGACGATTTCCAAGGAAATGGAGAATGAGAACGCAATGAGTTCCGTGCGTCGCTGTGCGTACATTCGCATCGAGTCTATCGAGTTTATCCAGCCCTTCGAGTCAACGAGTGACATCTTGGTCACGATGAGTATGGAGAACAAGCGGAGCAAGAAGCTGGTGACGGAGCGGTTCTTCGCAAACAACGGCCAGCCCTTCAAGAAGGAGATCAATGGGGAGTACCAGCTTATCTACTCTCACAACGTGAAGTGTCACAGAGATCCGATTCTGCGCATTGCCGTAGAAAACACGCGCGCAAAGACCTTCTCTCGACACCGTTCGGTCGCCGCTGCGCTGATCAGCATGCAGCAGGTCGTGCAGCACGATTTCGACGGGGTGCTGCTCCTCTATGAATGCCATGTTCCTGAAAAGAACCCCATCGGCCGAATTCGCGTCCAGATCCGCTCCGTCTACCTGGATGACCAGGACGAGGAGGACTTTGGCTCCGCAAACTCAGAGGACGGAATGGAGGACACTCTCGTTCGCGCATCTCCCTCCGTTGAGTTGTAGAGCTCGGACAACGAATTGCAGAACGGCTTCGCGCGCTTCAGCCGCTCCATCCGCAACATCTTCTCCAGCGGCAGCGGCGTTCCCCCTCGCATCGATCACGATTCCCACGACGACAACACCGCCGGCTCGCCCACGCTTCCCTTCTCCACGAGCGTGTCCGAATCCTACCCCGAAAACCCGATCACGCTGCCTGAGTCCAAGGACACTAAGCGACCCCAACTTCCCCCAAGATTGAGTGCTCGCGTGCTGTCCGCGTCTAGCGGTGTGGGCAGTTTCCGCGGCTCGCGCGCCGTCTCCGATGACATGGACTCCATTCCGGGCGTGGGGGCATCCCAAGAATTCGACAGCTCGACGGAGGTGGAGTTTGCGAGCGGCGAGGGCGTGAGCGATTCCTTCGCAGAGCAGCTGCGGAAATTGGCGGCAAATACCGCGGCGGCAAACTGGCACCCCGTGGTGTTCCTGGTGCACAACCTAGACGCGTTACGCCCGCTGTACGCGTATCTGCAGGCGTGTGTGAGTGGAATGGTGTGGGTGTGATCGTAGGCGGACCAGGAGATTTGCGATGCGATCATTCAGGTGTCACTACAGCAGTGTTGCGAGTGTCTGCGACGCCTGTATGGCGTGTACACCGACAAGTTGGGGTGGTTGGGGGTGGTGAGAAATAGACTGAGTGAAACGGACTTAGAGGGATTCCGCGTGTTCTATTTCGGCAACGACGATTTCACGTGGTATTTGCTGACGGCGTATTTGTCTTTGGCGGCCGAGCGTCCCACCGAAACCTTCAACATTCAATTCATTCCGCTCCGTTTTTCCTCTCGATTTCTGTCATTCCTAGTTCTCACCTGTTCTCTCACGCAGCTGATCGCCTCCAAAAGCCCTACATTCCTCCAGACGGTTACCGCCATCCATCAATTTGTGTCCACCACCTCCACACAAACCCAAATCATCACCCAACAAATCCAGTCGGGCAAAAAGGGGGTATGGGCAAACTTCCACATCGAACAGCACCTATTTTCTCTGCTCCACGCCAAGTACACCTGCAAAGACCTGCCCATTAACGAAGTGTCGTTACAACGATGCAGTGCCGAAATGGACAGTCTTTTTGGAATCCCCGAATTGGCGAGTTTGTTGAGCAACGACCAAGGAAAAGGACTGAAGTTGAAGATTCCGTTTTTGTCGGATATTTCGGTCGGCATTCCCCTGTTGTTCTCTCCCACGCAATACTCCTTCCTTCTCGAAGTTGCCCAAAAACGGGGCTATTTGGCTGTGCTTCCGGATTTGTTGTCCGTGTTGTGTCTGGCGTTCGATTCGATGGACGTCCACTGCAGTCTGGACTACTGGCTGCTGGACGACGAGGGCAAGCAGTGCACGTTGGAATCGCACGTGCCGCTGAAGAATGTGGTGATGCAGCGATTAGCGGGTCAGGGTCTGGAGGAGGAAGGCGAGACGGGCTTTGAGATGGTGGTGGTAATGGCGAAGGCGGACGTGACGAAGAAGCTGAAGAAGGCGCTAACGACGAGATATTGGATGAATGAGAAGGGAGTGAGCGAAAACGGCGGAATGGCGGAATTCGAGTGTGGCGTGAACAAGATGATGCTAAGTCTGGAGGAGGCGCAGAGCATCTACGTGGACGGCGTGTGCTTCCGCGGCGTGGTGTTCATGACGGTGAGCAACCACTTCTCGCGGCGGAAGAGCTTCCCGGTGTGTATTCCGTTCACGGAGTCTGTAGAATGGGCTGTTTGTCACAATCACACGCAACTAGGATTGTCACAATCACACGTCACTTGTAGTGTCACGATCACACGCAACTAGGACTGTTTGCCACAAACACACACAATTAGAACTGTTTGCCACAAACACACACAATTAGAACTGTTTGCCACAAACACACGCAACTAATTCTCGGAATACATCGAATCGATCTCCTTGCTAAAGTGGTCGTGCACCACGTTTCTCTTCAGCTTCAGCGTCGCCGTCAGCTCGCCGTGGCCCAGCGACAGATCGCGCTCCATCAAATACCACTTGCGCACCTCCTGCGCGCGCGAAATCGCCACCTTGTTGTAGCCCGCAATCGCCTCGTCGATCATCCTCTTCACCGCCGCGTCGTTGCGCGCCTCGAACACCGTCGTCGCCGAACCGCCCTGCTTCTTGATCAGCTCCACCACCATCGGTGTCAGCTTCTCGCTCGGTTCGCCCGTCAGCGGGTTCACCTCCGTCTTCAGCGACACCAGACACGACAGGAACTTGCGCTTGTCGCCCACCACCACGCAGTTGGCGATCAGCGGGCACAGCTCCATCACCTTGTTCTCGATCGGCACGGGCGACACGTTCTCGCCGCCCGCCGTCACGATCAGCTCCTTCAGACGGCCCGTCACCTTCACGAAGCCGTCCGCGTCGATCATCGCCTGGTCGCCCGTGTGCAGCCAGCCGTCGTCGTCGATGGTGGCGGCCGTCTCCACTGGCTGCTTCATGTACCCCATCATGACGATGCGGCCCTTGAACAGCACCTCGTTGGTGTTCGGGTCCGTCTTCACCTGCACGCCTTTCATCACACGACCCGACGTGTACATCTTCCACTCCTGGTTCGTGTCCGTGTTGAAGCACAGAGGCGCCGTGCCCTCGCTCTGGCCCAGCACGTCGTGGATCTCCAGGTTCAGCGAGGAGAAGAAATCGAGCGTTTCTTGGCTGATGGGCGCGGCGCTTACCGCCAAGAAACGGCAGGCGGAGAGGCCCAATTTGCCCCGGATTTTGTCAAACAGCATGTGCTTCGCCAACGTGGTGCCCCAGGGGTTGTAGGGCGTTTCGCCGAATTGGTGGGAAGAGGAGATGGCGAAGCCGATGGAACGGAACCAGGAAATCAATATGCTCTTCAGGTACTATCCGTAATGGAGAAGAAGTGAGATTACGGAAGCTTCGGCGAAGGTGGCCTTCAGTTTGTCGGCGAACTTCTCCCACACGCGGGGGACCGCCACGAAGAGCGTGGGCTGCGCGAGCTGAAGGGTGTTGAGAAGCGAGCCGCGGAGGGCGTCCGGACGGGCGATGTACACAGTAACGGGATACATCACGGGAATCATCGTGTCGACGAACTGCGCGGCAATGTGGTTCATGGGGAGGAAGGAGACGAAGCGGTTGTCCGTTTTGGTGTGCGCGTAGTAATCGATCACCTTCGCGTTGTAGCAGCAACCGTCGTGAGAACACATGACTGCCTTGGGCGTGCCCTAGTCGTAACGCGGACAATGGACACGAACGGTGGTGCCGGAGGTGTAAATGAGCGTGGCGCAGTTTCCGGGCTTGATCGCGTTCGTGCGGCGCACGATTTCCTCGGTGGGCACGGAGGCGCCGAGCTTCATCCAGTCGTCCCAGGAATAGACCTTCGCGAAGCCGTCGTCCTGGTTGACCGTCGGCAGGCCCTGCTCCGGCCAGTAGACGATGATGGCCTTCAAGTTGGGGAGCCGGTCGCGGATGGAGGCGATCTTCGTGGCACTCTTTCCTCCCTCGCACACACAGATGGTGGCCTCGGAGTGGTGCAGGACGTAGTAGCACGCCTCGGCAGAGTTCGTGGTGTAAATGCCGGCGGGAACGCAGCCGGCCAGCCAGGAGCCCTGGAGCGAGAAGAAGTACTCGCAGGAGTTGAAGCCGATGATGCTCACCACGGCCTGCGGACCCATTCCAATGGAAACACAGGACTTGGCAAATCTACTCATGACCACGCGAAAACCGGAGTTACCGGGCAGCTTCGTCGTAGTACTGCTTGTACGTGTAGTGCACACCGTCCTTGCTCACGATGGCGTCCGTTTCCGCCCACAATTTGGAGTTCCGGGTGAACTCCTACGCGATGAGTCCGGCACGAACACCGAGTACAGCAGGCAGCGTGGTCGGTTCGGGGTCATAGTCGGACGAGGGATTGCGAATGATTTCCATAACATCGTGAATGTCGGAAGTGCGGTATCTGTTTTTCAGGTTGTTCATAGGAAGAGGAGAAGAAAACAAGCTCAAAGAAAAATAAAAGTGAGTTTTCGAAGGTGAATCGACTCGACTCACAGACGATGCGGCGATGACGTAATGACTGACGAGACCATTTGGGGAAAATGCCTCCATTCCCGCGGAGATGAATGAATCGTGTTTTCTCGCTTCCTCTGCTGTATTCAACCGCCATTTTGCTGGTAAAACCTTTGTGGTGTATCACACTACGTGTTATGAAAATTCTAGGGGTGAAAACGGAGATGGACGGCATACTCCTCCAGGAGCATTTCGGCACTTCAGAGACATGAAACACACTCGAATGACAGAAAATGTCAGAATGGAATCGTCCATTCTTCCATTGTCCATTCTTTGGGTCGGGGACATATGGGACGAATCGACCCAACGACTGTCATTTGCTTCGACACGTTTATACTAAACGAAACACATGAAGGATACAAAGCTCTTTACTCCCATTAAGATTCGCGATGTCGAGTTCCCGAATCGCATGTTCATCCCCCCAATGGATATGGTATGCGTGTTTCCGGGTTTCAACTGCATAGTTTGCTGCTGATAAGGACGGTAAGGTGAATGACGTTGTCGTGGGCCACTATGCTGACTATGCCCATCGCGGCTTCGGTGGCATCATTCAGGAGGCTTCTGCGGTGACTCCCGAGGGCCGCATTTCTCCTGTGTAGGTTGTGTGCGCTTCCCTCGATCGTAGCGATGTTGGCATTTGGAGTGACGACTTCATTTCCGGCCTCAAGAGAATCGTGAGCGTCGTCCACGCCGAGAACGGCAAGATCGGCATTCAGGTGCCTTTCCTCTCTCGTCATCATCGCTAGCTCGCTCACGCGGGCCGCAAGGGCTCGACCTACACTCCCGGCGAATCCAACGGTCGTCAGTACATCCTTCCCGAGGAGGGCGGCTGGCAGGTGGTCGGACCCTCGGATGATGCCTACAACGATCTTCACGGCAAGCCCCATGCGCTGACCGTGGAGGAGATCCAGGAGGTGGTGGCTGCTTTTGCTGCTGCTGCCAAGCGCGCCGTGGCCTGTGGATACGACTTCATTGAGATCCACGCTGCACACGGATACCTGCTGCACGAGTTCTTGTCGCCCCTGTCCAACCACCGCACGGATTCGTACGGAGGCAGCTTCGAGAACCGCATCCGTCTGGTGAAGGAGGTGGCGTGCGCCGTGCGAAAGGCCATTCCGGAAGGCATGCCCCTTTTCGTGCGGATTTCGGCGAGTGATCTGGTGGAGGGTAACAGTTGGGACGTGCCCGAGGCGGCGAAGCTGTGCACCGAACTGGTCCAGAATTGCGGTGTGGACATGATGGACATCTCGTCGGCGGGCCTGTCGGACCAGCAGGTGATCCCCAGCAACTGGGACTTCCAGGAGCAGATGTCCCACACCATCAAGAAGGAAACGGGCGTGGTATGCTCGGCGGTGGGCGGCATCTGCGATGCGGCCAGCGCGTCGTACGTGGTGGACGAGCTGGGCATCGACATTGTGGAAATCGGCAAGGCGGCGCTGTTCCACTTCTTCAATCCGCGCGAGATTGCATTGCAGATGGGAGTGGGCAGTGGGCGTGATGGATTATGTGTAGCATCCCATGATGCCCTGCAGAGCGGGAATCGCCTGGGCGCTCCGTGTTCCTCGCAATTACAGAAACTGGTGTGTTTGTTGCAAAACAGGCGAAAGGGACGAGGAAAGGAAGTCGATGTATTTGCGGGCTTCGGCAGTCATCTGCTCCTTGCTACGCGGAATGCGCTCCGCGTCGGGTTCTATGCATGAGTTGGTGAAAAGAAAAACACTGGCACTGAGATTGCCGTTGCTGTGCGGGAGAATATCCGCCTCGTCCAGCATGTCGTACACAACGTCGTTCTCCTTGAAATCTCCGTACTCTCGAGGCATAATATGCACGTGCACATCCGGAATTGTCTGTCCTGCGGGAGGTCCGTCTTGGATCGCCACCGTGACGGAATTCACGTGGTAGTACTCCTTGATGAAGCGAATCATCTTCCGCGTCACCAGCATGAGATCGGCAGCCTCCTCTTCGGTCAAGAGGTCGAGTGTAGGGACGTTGCGGCGAGGGATGACGAGAATGTGCCCGGGAACAAAGGGCTTCAGATTGACCGAGCAGAAGGAGAAGGAGGAGGCGTAAAAGACCTGGTAGGGAGGCAGTGAGATGTGCCCAAAGGGGAGATAGCCCTCCTTCTCCATGTTGGGGCAGCCAGTCAGGCAAAACAGCAACTCCTTCAGCGACTGAATGTGCACTTGATCTTGAGTAGTGGCATCTTCGCGGTTCAGATAGGATGCGGCTTCTGTGATCACGAGATGGTTTGGGAACACGACCTCCTTTCGATCCGACACCTATGTTCCATGATGCACCCAACTCTTACAAGAATCGCGTTTGGTACTTGAGGAACAGCGTTTCCATCCCAGTGCAAACTATAATTCACAGTTCAAATGCAAAACAACCATTTCTTGTCAACGGCAATCTAGATATGACAGCAACATCCAAAATGGACAGAGGATTCACTCGATAATAACAGAGGATGGATACAGCACTTGTTCAGCGCATCCAAGAAGCACTTCTCGTTGCACTCTGTGGTCTACGCTCAACACAAAGAAACGATACTACAGCCAGTTTGTGCATGATGGATTCCTGGATGAGCACCTTTGTCACCATCTGCTCATACATGGTCTTGTGCACGGCATGAACGAGCTTTTGAAGTGTACTCATGACTCCTGCTCACGGATAGGGAAACAAAGAGGAAGAATACTAAAAACTATAGAATGCGTAGCTCGAGGACTGCATCTCCTTCTCCTGCTCCTCCTTATTCTACTCGTCACACCCTCGCCTCACTATCACCTCCTTGAACATCCGGAACGTCCGATTCAATCCCTCGTCCAGCAGCAGCACGGACGCCACGTTCTCGCAGCGGTAGCAGTAATTGGGAGCAGACCACACGGTGACCAGATTGTTCCGCGAGAACATGTACTGGAAGCCCTGCTGGATCATCTGGTGACCTCGGCAGATCAGCTCCAGACCGTTCGTCGCCGTAAACTCGTTCACTGGAGCCTCGCCGAAGATGTACCCCGCCCCGCGCGGACTGTCGCGGAAACCGTCCGTTATCTCGGGGTCGGACCACAGAAGGTCGCAGAAGGCGCCGCTAGAGGGGATCTCCATCACGCGGTTCAGTGTTCGGATCTACGTGTCAGAGAGATGATCGGCACCCACCTGGTCGATTGTGGAGATGGAGGGCGAGAGGCCGCCGTGAATGCACAGAATCCGATTGTCGACCAACTACGGTGAAGGAAAGCCCAAAAGCAAACAGCGGCGATTCCGAGATAATCGAAAACATCGGTGCACCACTCCCACGGGTCGGTACTGTTATACTTCTGCTGAATCTCGTAGTAGAATCCGTAAACGCGCGTAATCTCGCGAGACTCGTGGTTGCCGCGCAACAGAGTGATCTTGTCAGGGTAACTGGGGATGACAGAGAATGGGCGAGTCCCACCAAACCTTTAAGCTAAGCAGCAACTGGAACACTTCGCAGCCTCCGTATCCGCGATCCACGTAGTCTCCCTACACGTCACTTCCATTTGAAAAGGGTACCATGAAAATGTAGCTCTTCTCCGGGATTTCACCGCCCACTCTGAAGAGCTCCAAGAGGTCGCTATATTGTCCATGTATATCGCCGCAAATCTAACCATCACTGCAACGCACGTGGAAGAACTACATTCACTGGACTTGACACGGGTTGCACAGTGTTCTCTTCTACAAGGATCTCTTTTGCCTACGGTTCAATTTGAAAGAAGACTAGTACAATTTCACACAACTGTTTTAGCATTGGCATGGGCAAGTAGCCCTTCTCACGAACATATGACAGAAATTCCATTTGTTGGGTGGAACCAGAATTCAAGTACAAGGGGAAGAAAAGCGCACGACTACACTGGCAACAATCACAATTCACTGTCTCTACCCAACAACAACAGGGCTAGGGACTGAGAAACAAGAGTGACGGCGGAAGACAATTACGCCGTGAATGACGAAATACGGGCCGATTTGTGTGGGTTGAGGGACACGCTGCAATCGATGATCCCTTTCTTCTTTCTCACTGCTAGCCGTGTCCTCTCCCAGTTGCCCGTGATTGCTAGAACTGTGGCAATGTGACGGTAATGATAAGAAAAAACAGACCACATGGGAATGGAGAAGATAACATCCATCATCTGGTTCACATCGAGCGTGACGCAGCCCCTCTTCTGCGGATCGTACTGCTGCATCTTCATCATCACGATCTGGATCACGGTGCACGCCTTGATGAAACCGTTCAGATCCAGGAATCCCGCATGGTTGATGTCGAGGTTCGTGAACATCAGCGACACGATGGGCTGGGAGAACTGATAGCCGAGGCGGACGAGAGCGTCGGAGAACTCCTTAAACTCCATGCGACCCGAGCGATTCGTGTCGAAGTAGTTGAACACGCCCTAGGAGTGAAGACGGTGATACGCTCGAACCGACCACTGGGTGACCTCTCCCACGATGGCATTGAACTCGTTGAAATCGACTCTTCCGCTTCGATCTCTGTCATGCTTCAGAAGAAGCTGGTTGCACAAGTCCATGGAAATGCACAGTCCCGTCATTTCAAGCGCATCGCGCAATTGCTTGCATGTGATGTGGGGCCTAGGCATCACGCCAAAAGCAGGATCCAACCGCTTCTGGCTAACCGTATAGAAGGCCGTATGCGCATCGACAGGGTTCGGACGCTGACCAGGAGCGGTTCCAGTGTAAGGAAGAGGGGCAGGATTCTGGGGATTGCTCACTATGAATGAAATGTAACGACATGAAAGAGTACTGGGAATCATGTTTCTGCACTGCGGGCACTACAAATGAGAAACACAGCAAAAGATCCTACCTGGATGGATTGGCTCGGCGCATTGACATTCAAACTGGTTCTGCAATAGGGGCACGTAACAAACATGACTTGGAAAAGAGATACTGGAGTTGATTGTGATGGTACGGGAAACGCCCATAAATTGAATACGTACTCCTCTGATTCTCAAAAGAACGATAAGAAGTTGGATTCATAGGATCCTTCGCACCATGATGAAAAGGACGAAGGAGAGCGCGAATGACTCGATCACTGCGGACAAGCTCCTCTCTATGAGTGTGGAGGAGCTGTATGGGTTGATTGAGACAACTCACGAGAACTCCTATGTTTCAGTCGTTGCATATGGGGATGATGTGTATGAACAAGCGGAAGGAGTTCTGTGGGTTGGAGACTCCTTCATTCTGGAGTACACATATCACACAGTAACTATTTTCGACGTGCATGGCAAACGATTGCTACGACAGACAAAGAAGGATATTGAGAGTATCCAGCACAACAGAGTGTTGGATTTGAATGATGAAGGAGAGCGATGGGAAGGGGACGTTCTGGATGGAAACCCTTATGGCTGGGGCGTATTGTATGACGAGGACAATCAGATTGTATATGAAGGGTTCCGGTTGTATATCCACTATGATGGTTACGGAAGGACGTACTATCCCGACCTCCATCGGGTGGAGTATGAAGGAGGATGGTGGGATGGGGATCGGTGGGGAAAGGGGACTCTGTATGACAGAAATGGCAAAGTGATCTACGATGGGGAGTGGAGGGACATGGATCACTGGTCTACGAAGTTGGTGGTGGAGCACTACTATGATTTTTTGGGGTACCTTCACACCGGTGTGGAAGAGCTGATTGTCGGCAACAACATCCAGCTGGAGGAGGAAATGGTCCACCTTGACTTCCACTATGTCCAGCAGCTGCGAACGCTGCGGATTGGCGAAGGCTCGTTTATCTATATCACAAGAGTGAAGCTGGTCGGAATGAAGAAGCTGGAGAGCGTGGTGATTGGGAACGAGTCCTTTCACGTGGAAGTGACAGAGGAAGATCAGAGCGGGCTGTTTGTGAAGGACTGTCCCTTGCTGAAGGAGTTCCGCATTGGCACTAATGTGTTCGATGACTACGATGTGTGCGTGTTCGAGAACCTTCCTTCGCTGGAAGTGCTTGCGCTGGGCGACACGAAGGAGCGGAGCTGTAACTTCTACGAGGCGTCGTTTGAGTTGAAGCGTGTTTGCTGTGAGTGGCGCTTATGTTCAGACTTGCCGAAGCTGCGGCTGCTGTCCTTCGGGGTGGAAGCGTTCCATAACTGCGAGCGTGTTGCTTTGGAGAGTGCGCTTGCTGAACGCGTGTGATAGAATAGACCTGCCTGCGTTGGGAAGCCTCACTGTCAGTATTAGTGCCCTCACCTTCAGAAACAGTGACAAAACCGAGCTGATAATGCGAGGTGAAGGACTCTATGGGCGGTGATGAGTAGACTTGCCACGACTCATCACACTCACCTGCCTGGAAGAGAGAGTCAGTGTTTCTATAAGCTTCTTCTATTGCTCCTCCGTCGTGCTCGAGAGTTCACTTGTCTCCTCCCCATCACCATCAGACTTGCCCTCGCTCACAACCGTCACGCTCCCGTCCCTCTCCTTCAACTCCTGCATGTCGCTCCACACTTCCAGTTCTCTTTCCACTCCCTCTCTCACACACAGACATCGGCGCACTCTCCCAACACCCTTCTTTCTCACCTCCGCCTCCCAACGCCGTCATCATCACCGCCTCAGGGCTTCGACCACTCGCCACTCGCCTCACTGCCATCACGGTCGCCCGTGCCACTGGCAACGACCCGAAGCTGACCGCCGTGGACTTCTCGCCCTTCAAACAGGCAAAGAGCATCACCATCGGCAACTTCTGCTTCCGGCACGTGACGGACCTGCGGCTGGCGGGCTTACCGGTGCTGGAACGCGTTGAGATCGGCGCGAGGAGCTTTCAGCGATGCATTCACCCGTCGATGGATGACGTCGTGTTCCTTATGGAGGACGACGAACGAATAGAAGGGCAGTTCTGTATGAAGGAATGCCAGAAGGTGAAGACGCTGGTGCTGGGCAACGGGGCGTTTCATGAAGCGGAAAAATGTGTGATCGAGGACGTGCCGGCGTTGGAGGAGATCGTGATGGGTGATTGGGATATCAAGTATCCAATTGGCTGTTTCAAGGAGGCATCGTTGAAGTTGAAAAGTGGGGATGATGGGGGGATGTGATTATTAGACTTGCCGAGGCTGCGATCGTTGCAGCTGGGTTGGAACTGCTTTGAGAAGTGTATGGAGTTTGTTTTGGAGAGTTTTCTTGTGAGGCAATGGTGAGGAGTAGGTTTGCCGGAACTGGTCTCTGTCAAATTGGGTAAGAATGTTGCTACGTTTGCGTCTGATATGGGTACGGAATTGAAGCTGAAAAGAAGTGATGAAGGAGAGCCATCATGAGTAGACTTGCCCAAACTCACAACTCTCATAACGAACCGTTGGGACAGTACGACATTCCGTTTTCCGTTCCAGGTCCGACTGTTGAGTCTGCATTCGTTGTCGGCAGTGAGTCATAGACATGCCTTCACTCACCGAGGTGGATCTCAACTATCCGTTCAAGTACAGAGACTCTCTTGTCGTAGCTAGTGAGCAATAGTGTTTCCCACTCATGCGTAGACGCAGGCGCTCTGTCCCAGTTTTTCCAAGACGAATAATCTGTTGTTTGTTTCATCAGTATCCCTCCCAATTCTCACAAATGCACACGCGCACGGAAAAGTGGTGCGCCAATCCCCGCCACAGTGGAAACAGGGAACTGTTCCAAAAGAAGCAAAGAAATCTAATCTACGAGATGAGCGCTGAACTGCCTGTTTACTATTTGGACGGAGAGTCCCTTACCCCCGAGATGGTATCTTTTTCGAGTGGGGATTGAGGGCGTAGCTGATGGAGCTCGGCTACAGAAAGTACAAGCTGGACCTGAGCAAGGAGGCGTGGGCCAAGGTCGATGTACGGTGTTTTCCTGCCGCGTAACGCGTAGTCTGGAAGACAAGTGGTCGACGATATCGTGCACAACAAGATCGTGAAGTACGGCATCAACACCGGCTTCGGCAACTTCAAGGACGTCATCATCCCCCCTGAGTCCGTGGAGGAGCTGCAGGTGAACCTGATCCGCTCTCACGCTTCCGGCGTGGGCGAGAACCTGAGCTACGAGAGATCGCTCCGCATGCTCGCTCTGCGCTGCAACGTGCTGGCCAAGGGCAACAGCGGCGTGAGCCACGAGTCTCTGCAGCGTGCTCTGGGTATGTCCCTCCTTACCCTCGATGAGGATTAGACTTCTTCAACGCCGGTGTGGTGTCTGTGATTCCCATCAAGGGAACTGTCGGCGCTTCTGGCGATCTGGCCCCGCTGGCGCACCTGTGCCTGGGTCTGATCGGCGAGGGCGAGTGCTGGGACCCCGCGGACCTGACGATCCACCCGACGGAGGAGCTGATGAAGAAGTACAACCTGACGCCGGTGCACCTGCGCGCGAAGGAGGGCCTGGCCTTCATCAACGGCACGCAGTTCATCTCGACGCTGGGCGCGGAGGCGCTGGTGCGCGCGGAGCACGCGGCGCTGGAGGCGGACGTGATCTGCGCGATGACGTTCGAGGCGCTGCGCGGCACGACGGCGGCGTACAACCACTTCATCCACGACGCGCGCAAGCACGCGGGCCAGCGCGAGGTGGCGGAGCGCATGCGCGCGGTGCTGAACAACCCGCTGTACAAGAGCGAGATCTTCGAGAAGCTGACGGACAAGAAGAAGGTGCAGGACTCCTACACGCTGCGCTGCGAGCCGCAGGTGCACGGTGTGGTGCACGACACGCTGCGCTTCGTGCGCAGCATCATCCAGACGGAGCTGAACTCCGCGACGGACAACCCGATGATCTTCCGCAAGGAGGACGGCGAGCCCGTGATCATCTCCGGCGGCAACTTCCACGGCGAGTACCCCGCCATGGCGCTGGACTTCTTGGCCATCGCCATCCACGAGATCTCCGACATGTCCGAGCGCCGCATCGAGCGTCTGGTGAACAGCGCGCTGGGCGGTCTGAACCCGTTCCTGACGGTGAAGGAGCGCGGCGGTCTGGACTCGGGCTTCATGATCGCCCACTGCTGCGCGGCGGCGCTGGTGAGCGAGAACAAGGTGCTGACGCACCCCGGCGTGGTGGACTCGATCTCCACCTCCGCCGGTCAGGAGGACCACGTGTCCATGGGCGGCTTCTGCGCGCGCAAGGCGATCGAGGTGACGGAGAATGTGGAGAATGTGATCGCTATCGAGCTGCTGGCGGCGTGCCAGGGCGTGTGGCTGCTGGGCGAGAAGCCGACGGAGCCTCTGCAGAAGGTGTACGACCTGGTGCGCGAGGTGGTGACGCCGTACACGCGCGACCGATTCATGAGCCCCGACATCAAGGCGGTGCACAAGCTGGTGAAGGAGAACAAGGTGTGGGAAACCGTCGCTCCCTACATTGAGAAGTACCAGGAGTGGGAGAAGGTCCACGGTCAGCAGTAAGTTGCATTTGCGGGTGTTTGTTGGAAACGAGGATTGAAATTGTGGGGGCCCATAGGTAAGGAAAGTGCAGTATCACTTCAGCGCACCAATCCTTTCTTCCTTTCGAACCGTCTCGAATACAGGGGTCTTCGTAGCTGTATTTCTAGAAAGCCTTCTTTGGTGATTTGTTCCATTCAACGTAGCAAGAGATGAGTGGTGCGGGCTGTGTTCCTTTTTAAATGTAGCGTCGATACCGCATACAGATTCATCGACTGTTGGAAGGTGGTCTGATGAAGAGCATCAGCGCTTTCTTCGCGGTTTTGAATTGTACAAAAACGATTGGAAGGCAGTTGCCGATGTGGTGAAGACCAGGACAATGATCCAAGTGGCGCCATGGGAGTGCTGTGATGAGTAGGTGCGAAGTCACGCCCAAAAATACTTTGCGAAGGGGAAGAGGCCAGCGACGAGCGAAGTGGCGTCACCTACTGTATTCTCTCCAAGTCCGTTGCCCTTCGTGCCGTTCGTGCAAGGCAAACAACAGACGGAAGACGAGATTGTACAAGAGGTTCTTCAGGCAACGGAGGAGAACACGGATCAGTGATGATTGCTTGCTCGTATTATCGATAGGCGCTATGACAAGTACTCCACTGCGATGCTGAGGCTGCTGCAGAGGAGAAACGAGAGAATGGCTAGCTTTCAAAATGGGGATGGGACTGGAGTGGTTCCCAACAAGAGTGACAGTGTGTCCAAGGTGCTTGAGGCTATGCTGCGAGATGACATCCTGCCGAAGAACCTGAAGTATGAGATTGCGAGCTGGGTGCTGGGATCTCTGATGCAGTATCCACTGGCAAGCGACGAGGAGATGAGGAAACGCATCGAGAGGGAGTTTGACTCCATCGAGCCGTGCGACTTCATTCCCTTCCAGCGCCTCGAGGACGCGCAGCTGAACGTCACGAACATGGAGGACGAGGTGAAATCGGTGGGACTCAACGCGCCATTTCACGTCTAGTTCTTACAATCGCGACAGCCGTTCCCTCTCTCCCCGAGAGCACCCCAATCGCCTTCAAACCAGTCGGTCGCTTCAAAGCAGGACGAGTCGGATGACCAGCAGGTGGCCCAGAGTCTGCTCAGTTTAAAGCTCCATGGCAGTGCGTCCGTGCCCGTCGGCGCCAGCGTCTCCTCTCCGGAAGTCGTTGCCGTTTCGCAATCCGCGCCTGCCGCCATTCAAGCGAACGATGCATCGGGCGATGGGACATCCACTAGTATTGAGTTGAAGCCCACGTCGCCTGTGATGCCTCCAGAATCCGGAGTACCTGCGGTGCCAGTAGTGCCAATGGTGCCCCCGCCAGGACTCGTGAATGCCAATTCCCAGATGAGCGTTCCGTTGCAGCCAACACTTCCCTTCTCGCTGATTACGCTGTCGCGGAAGGAGTTGGTGGCCTTTGTGCAGTGTTCCGCTTCCGTGAAGCGTCCGTCCGAATTCGCGAGCAATCGTGTTATAACCCTACAGTCCAAGCAGGACCCCTCTGGGCAGCGCGGCGACTGCGTCCGCGTGCAGCGTGTGGAGCATGCGCTCGATGCGATGCCCATCGCCCAGCTGGTCTCGCCGGACAGCCGGGAGCCCGTGGGCTTCCTGATCCCCACCGAGGTGAACGCGTTGGAGGTGCCCAACGCCATCCTGCTCCCCGCGGCCAGCCAGGAGAAGTCCTCTCCGCTCTATTCGATAAACATTCCCTTGCAAGATTCGAGTGTTTGTTGCAAACAGCGCATCTGTCGGAAGAGTGCCAGAGAACTTGCTTACAGCTTGGGGAAGGCCTTCTCGTTCATCACGTTGACCTTGGGGCCGCTGCGC
>OIWT01002519.1_pt1 | contig 18703 bp, 15 predicted proteins | sample 1587701 | NCBI WGS metagenome assembly OIWT01 (sample SAMEA3888904, study PRJEB22519) | human gut metagenome | biome: human gut; feature: human-associated habitat; material: faeces | place: Denmark | collected 2009
TTCATTGAAGCAAAGCTCCATTTTCTCGCTCTCCTTTGTTTTTCAGAAATTCTGCGCGGAGGGCCCCCGCCCTCACGCGTCCCGCAACACCGCGCGGTACTGCCGCGCGGTGCTGCGCTTTCTATTTCTTCCGCCATACACGCAGCGCCCGCACGAGCGTCGCCGCGTCGAGCGATTTTTCGATTCATCATACCATATTTTCCCGGCTCTGCCAAGAGTCCGGCAGGCGCGGTATGCATTTCGTGCCGCAAAAACATACATTTCAGGCAGATTGTTCGCACCCGCTCAAATATTGTGGTATGCTCTATTTTGTAAAATTGTCGGGAAACAAGTCGCTTCCCCTCGAATTTTGGAATAAGGACGTGTCACGTTTTTATTTCCTGACCGGGTTTCCCGTTCAGCATGGCAGATCAACCGCAGACTTTTAGGGAGGACAGAGAAAATCATGGACAAGAAGAGCAACATGAAGAAGGCTATGTACGAAATGTTCGGCGTCGGCGGAGACGGCTCCGAGGCGGCAAGTACTGCTCCGGCGCAGGTCAAGAGCGCGTCCGTCGAGGTCAAGAGCGCCCCTGGTGCGGAGAAAAAGAGCGTGGATCACGCTCCGGTCAAGACACCCGAGGCCAGACCCGCCGCCAGCTTTCTTGCCCCCGGCACGGTCTTTGAGGGCTCCTTCCGCGCCAAGGGCGACATTGAGATCGCCGGCGAGCTCAAGGGCGACGTGACCTCCGAGGGCAGCGTGCTGCTGCGCTCCAACCTGCAGAGCAATATCACGGCGGGCAGCGTGAAGCTCACCGGCTGCACCCTCATCGGCGACATCACCGCAAACGGTCCCGTCACCGTCAGCGAGGATTCCAAGGTCACGGGCAACATCACGGCGCAGTCTCTGCTGTGCGCCGGCGAGATCAACGGCGATATCCGCATCAGCGGCAACACCCAGATGGACGCTAACGCGCGCGTGAGCGGCAGTGTTGTCACCGGCACGATCTCCGTGGCGGCGGGCGCGGTCCTGAACGGCAGCGTTGAGATGAAGGGCACAATGGAGGCGAAGTCTTGAACGCCGCGGCAAAGGAACTGCCCGTCTCCTACGATCTGAGCAAGCCGCAGGAGGACAGGGAGCCCTACATCGGCAGCGTTCTGTTTTTCAAGCACGTCATCTTCACCGTGACGCTGCTGCTGATCCTCATTCCCACCACGCTGTCCATTTACCTCTTCGCACAGGTTCGCAGCCTGAACCGGCAGCTCGACGCGGCAGGCAGCCAGCTGGCAGCCATGCAGGAGCAGCTTCCGTCGACCGCGCCCGAGGGCGGCGAGCCCACGCCGGCCGAGCCGGAGCCTCCGGCGGCCGAGGTCCCCGCCTACACAGAGCTTTACCCCGAGCTGTACGCCGACGATTCGCTGCGCGGCACCGTGGACGTGGACAACGCCGTCTACCTGACCTTTGACGACGGTCCCTCGGCGCGGACGGATGAAATTCTGGAGATCCTTGACAAGTACGGCGTCAAGGCTACCTTCTTCGTGGTCGGCGCAAATGAGGAGGGCGATCTCGAGCGGATGCAGAAGATCGTCGCGGCGGGCCACACGCTTGCTATCCACAGCTATTCGCACGACTACAAGAAAATTTACGCCTCGGTCGAAGCGTATCTGGAGGACTTCAACCAGATGTTCTGCCAGATCTACGAGGCCACCGGCGTCAAGCCGCAGATCTTCCGCTTCCCCGGCGGCAGCGTCAACAGCTATAATGTCGGCATCCATCAGCAGCTCATCGCCGAAATGACGCGGCGCGGCTTCGTCTACTTCGACTGGAACGTCGCCAACGGCGACGCCGTGTTCTCCAAAATTCAGCCCTCGTCGACGCTGACGGCCAACGCGCTCAAGGGTGTCGGCACCGCGCGGCGCGCCATCATCCTCATGCACGACAGCAGCGCCAAGACTACCACCGTCGAGGCCCTGCCTGCCATCATCGAGGGCTATCTTGAGGCGGGCTACTCCTTCGCCGCTCTCACCCCATCGACCCGTTCCGTCACGTTCAGCTATCTGGACTGACCGCAAACGGCAAAAAAAGATCGACCCCGCAGGGCCATTTGACCCTGCGGGGTTTTCCGTTCGCATCTTTCGCCGCGGTCCGTGCCGGACCGTGGCGGGCAGGGCGTCAGCCAAGCTTTTCGCACAGGTCCTCAAGCGCGGCGGTCATGGCCTCCTCAAAGGAAGGGTGCGGGCGCATCGCGCGGCAGAACTGCTCGGCGGTCAGGTGGTTGGCGAGCGCCTGCGCCACGCCGCCGATCATGTCGCTCGCATGCTCGCACATGAGCTGCGCGCCGATCAGCTCGCGCGTTTCGGCGTGGGCGACAAGCTTCATGAAGCAGCGGCCCGGGTCGGCGATGACCGTCTTGGCGTTGCCGAACATGACGTGCTTGCCGACCTTGACGGGGATCCCCTTCTCCTTGGCTTCCGTCTCCGTGAGACCGACGACCGCGATCTCGGGACGACAGTAGATGCAGCTCGGCACGACCGAGAGATCGGTGTGATCCTGCACGCCGCACAGGCGCTCGACACAGGCAATGCCCTGCGCGGTGGCGACGTGGGCGAGCTGGATTTTTGAGGACACATCGCCGATGGCGTAGACGTGCGGCAGGCTCGTTTCAAAATTCCCGTCCACCGCGATGCTGCGGCCATTCATTTCGACGCCGACGCCGTCGGCGAACAGACCGTCGCAGTAAGCACGGCGGCCGATGGCGCAGAGCACCGCTTCGCCGGAGACGGTCTCCTCCTTTTCCTTGCAGGTGAAGTGTACGGCAAGGTCCTCGCCCGCCTGCTCCACGCGCTGTACCATCGCGTTCGTGAAGACCTTCACGCCCTGCTTTTTCAGAATGAGCGCGAGGTTCTGCCCCAGCTCCTTATCCATGTTCGGCAGCAGGCGGTCCATGCCCTCGATGACCGTGACGGCACAGCCGAGGTCGGCGTAAAACGTGGCAAATTCGATGCCGATGACGCCGCCGCCGATGATGACGATGGAGCGGTAGAGGTGGTCGCAGCCCTCGAGCAGCTCGTCGGAGGTCATGGCAAGCTCCAGCCCCGGAATCGGCGGGCGGGACGGCACGGAGCCGGTGGCAATGAGAATGTCGTCGCAGGTGTAGTCGTTGGCGCTGCCGTCCGCGTCCGCCACGCGGACACAGCCGGAGCCGGTGATGAGCGCCGTGCCGCGCAGCAGGTCGATCTTCGCGGTCTTGAAAAGCGACTCGATGCCGGCGGAGAGCTTCTGTGAAACGGCGCGCTTGTAAGCAAAAATTTCAGCCATGTCGGCATGGATATCCTCGGTGTGGATGCCGCAGTGCGCGCCGTTCTTCGCGTCGCGGTAGATAGCAGAGGCGTGGAGCAGCGTTTTGGTCGGGATGCAGCCGCGGTTCAGGCAGGTGCCGCCCGCCTCGCGCCGCTCGACCACGGCGACCCTTTTGCCCAGCTTCGCCGCGCGGAGCGCAGCCTCGTAGCCGCCGGGACCGGCGCCGATGACGATGAGTTGATAATCAGCCATAGTGTTTCTTTCCTTTTGAGAGCAATGCCGCCGTTTTCGCGGCGGCATTGCGTGTTTTTTATTGCGCGAACGAATAGCGCAGGATCATATTGCGTGCCGCGCCGACCTCGTCGAGACGGCGGACGGGCGTATCATGCGGCGCGGTATGGAGCGCGTCGGGGTCGGAATAGGCAAGGTCGAAGAGCCTGCCGTAGATGTCGCAGACCTCGTCCATCGTCTCCTTGCTCTCGGTCTCGCAGGGCTCGACCATGAGCGCCTCGTGGACGATGAGCGGGAAGTACATCGTGGGCGGGTGCAGACCGTAATCGAGCATTCCCTTGGCAAGGTCGAGCGCGGAAACGCCCGTCTCCTTGTGCAGATCGACCAGCGACATGACGAACTCGTGCATACAAATTTCGTCGTAGGCCATGGTGAACTTCTCCGCGAGCTTTACGCGCATATAGTTGGCGTTGAGCACGGCGTTCATCGCGGCCTCGGGGATGCCGGCCCTTCCGAGCGTGAGAACGTAGGTCAGCGCCTTGATGCAGACGTCGAAGTTGCCGTAGAACAGCTTTACGCGGCCGATGGACTTCTCGGGATAGTCGAAGGCAAACCTACCGTCCTTCTCCACCACCAGCGGGCCGGGCATATACTTGCGCAGAAAGTCCTTGCAGCCGACCGCGCCCGCACCGGGGCCACCGCCGCCATGCGGCGTGGCGAAGGTCTTGTGCAGGTTCGAGTGGATGCAGTCGAAGCCCATGTCGCCCGGGCGGACGACGCCCATGACGGCGTTGAGGTTCGCGCCGTCGTAGTAGCACAATCCGCCCGCGTCGTGGACGATCTTCGTGATCTCCAGAATGTTCTTATCGAAGATGCCGACCGTGTTCGGGTTCGTGAGCATCAGTCCCGCCGTGTCGGGGCCGACGGCGGCGCGCAGCGCGTCGAGATCGACGCAGCCGTCCGCGCCGGAGGGGATGTTCACCACCTGATAGCCGCACATTGCTGCGGTGGCGGGGTTCGTTCCGTGGGCGGAGTCGGGCACGATGATCTTCGTGCGCGCGGTGTCGCCGCGGTCGGTATGGTATGCCTTGATGAGCAGCACGCCGGTGAATTCGCCGTGTGCGCCCGCGGCAGGCTGGAACGTGACCGCGTCCATGCCGAAGATCTCGCCCAGCTCGCTGCCCAGAACATGCAGCGCCTCGAGCGCGCCCTGCGCCGTTTCGACCGGCTGGAGCGGGTGGAGCTGCGTGAAGCCAGGCAGCGCCGCCATGTCCTCGTCGATTTTGGGGTTGTACTTCATCGTGCAGGAGCCGAGGGGATAGAAGCCGTCGTTCACGCCGTGGATGCGCTTGCAAAGCGCCGTGTAGTGGCGCGTCAGCTCATTTTCACTCACATGGGGTAGGCGCAGGGGCGCTGTGCGCTCCTCTGGGAGCGTGTATTCCGGCACATCGCACGCAGGCATCAGGCTCAGACCGCGGCCCTCCGTGCCAAGCTCAAAGATCAGCTTCATTTCAGCACCTCCTTCACGATGGAAACGGCTTTATCAAGCTGCGCCTTGCTCACAAGCTCGGTCACGCACCAGAGGATGCCGCCGTCCACCTCCGCGCCGCCGAGGATGTCCGCCGCGTCGAGCGCGTCAAGGATCTTTTTGCGGCAGTTGGGGCACTCAACCTCGGTCACGAACTCGTGGAAGAATTCGCCCTGATACTTGAGCTTGCAGCCGGCCTTGACAAGCTCGGCGGCAAAGTAGTGCGCCTTTGAAGTGCAGAGCCGTGCGCACTGCTTCATGCCCGCTTCGCCCATCGCCGCCATGTAAACGCCCGCGGTGAAGGCACACAGCGCCTGATTCGAGCAGATGTTGGAGCTGGCCTTCTCGCGGCGGATGTGCTGCTCGCGCGCGGAGAGCGTGAGCACATAGCCGGTCTTGCCGTCTACGTCCTTCGTCTGACCGACGATGCGGCCGGGAAGCTTGCGCGTCATGGCGGCGGTCGTCGCCATAAAGCCGAGGTAGGGGCCGCCGAAGGCGGTGTCGAGCCCGAGGGGCTGACCGTCGCCCACGGCGATGTCAGCGCCCATCTCACGTGGAGTCGGCAAAAGAGCACAGGCGATGGGGTTCACGCCCATGACGAACTTCGTGCCCGTAGCATGGACAAGCTCGCCGATGGCTTTTGCGTCTTCGATCTGCCCGAAGTAATTCGGCTGCTGGAGGTAGAAGCACGCGGCGTCCTCGCCGAGCGCGGCCTTGAGCGCGTCGAGGTCGGTCCTGCCGTCCTTTGCGGGAACGACGGTCAGCTCGGTGTTCGAGGCAAAGCAGTAGGTCTGCATGACCTCGATGACCTGCGGGTTCGCGCAGGCGGAGACATACGCCTTTGTACGCTTGCGGTCGCGGCACATGGGGATGGTCTCGGCGGCGGCGGTCGCGCCGTCGTAGTGGGAGGCGTTGGCAACGTCCATGCCCGTCAGCTCGCAGATCATGGTCTGGAACTCGAACGTGCCTTGCAGCACGCCCTGACTGATCTCCGCCTGATAGGGCGTGTAGCAGGTGACCAGCTCCTCGCGGGAGGTGATGGACTTCACAACGGCGGGAATGAAGTGGCGGTAGGCGCCCGCGCCGCGCAGAACGGTCTTGTAGACCTTGTTCTTCTCCGCCATGGCGGTGACGGCCTCGCGTACCTCCAGCTCGCTCATGCCCTCGGGGATGTTGAGCGTCCCGTTCAGCAGCATCTCCTGCGGGACCGCCTGATACAGGTCCTCAAGGCTTTTGACCCCGATGGCAGCAAGCATTTCCTCCCGTTCCGCCGCGGTGGTCGGAACATAAGAGCCCATCAGCCCTCCTCGGCGCAATGCGCCTCATAAGCCGCCGCGTCGAGCAGCTCCTCGGTGCCGCCGATGCCCTCGACCTTGATGATCCACGCGCCGTAGGGATCGGAGTTGAGCGTTTCGGGCGCGTCGGCCAGCGCCTCGTTGACCGCGCAGATGGTGCCGCTGACGGGGGAAATGATGTCGGAGACCGCCTTGACGGATTCAACATCGCCGAAGCTCTCGCCTGCGGTGACCGCGTCGCCCTCGGTGGGCAGGTTGATAAACACCACATCGCCCAGCGCGTCCTGCGCAAAATCGGAGATGCCGACGACGGCGATCTCGCCGTCCATCCTGACCCACTCGTGGGACTTGGAATACTTCAGCTCAGCAGGGAAATTCATTATGTTGTCCTCCTCAAATTTTTGTTGTAGAAATCGTTGTGGTAGTATGTATGCTTACTTGTCCAGCTTATAGAACGGCATGGGCACGATCTCCAGCTCGATCATACGCCCGCGCACGTCGGCGTTGAGGTGCCGGCCGATCTCGATATCCTCGACCGGGATGTAGCCCATCGCGACGCCGCAGCCGATAAACGGCGCGAACGTGCCCGAGGACGTCCAGCCGAGCTTCTCGCCCTCCATCGAATAGAGGTCGCAGTGCTCGCGCACGATGCCGCGGCCGACCACTTTCATGCCGATGCGCTTTAACTTCGGCGCACCGAGCGCGACGAGCGCGTCGCGGCCGATGAAGTCCTTGCCGGTCAGCTTGCAGGGAAGGCCCGCCATCTTCGGCGTGATCTCCTCGTTCATCTCGTGGCCGTAGAGCGGCATGGAGGCTTCGAGCCGCAGCGTGTCGCGCGCGCCGAGTCCGCAGGGGATCAGGCCGTACTCCTCGCCCGCGGCGAGCAGGGCGTGCCAGAGGTCAACGGTTTCCTCAGCCCTGCAGTAGAGCTCAAAGCCGTATTCGCCGGTATAGCCCGTCTGGGAAACGAGAGCGTGAATGGTGCGGCTGCCGAGGTCGAGCGGAACGTTGTCGATAAAGGTGTAATACTTCGCGGGAATGTACTGCTCCGCGCAGAGCTTTTTGAGAATGTCGCCGGACTTTGGCCCTTGCAGCGCGACCTGTCCCCAGTCGTCACCCTCGTCGCGGTAGTCCACGTCGCCGAACAGATGGCTCTCGACCCACGCGGCATCCTTGTCGCGGTTGCCCGCGTTGACGACCAGCCAGTAGTCGTCGGCGGCACAGCGGTAAACGATGAAATCGTCAAGGATGCCGCCCGCGTCGTTGCAGAACATGGCGTACTTGATGTCGCCGTCCTGCATGGTGGAGATATCCGCGGTGATGAGCTTCTGCACGTTTGCGACCGCGTCGGGGCCCTTGAGCCGCAGCTCGCCCATGTGCGACACGTCAAAGAGTCCCGCCTTCTGCCGCACGGCCATGTGCTCGGCGAGCACGCCGGTGGGGTACTGCACGGGCATCAGAAAGCCGCCGAACTCAACGATCTTTCCGCCCGCGTCCACATGGGTCTGATACAGGGGTGTCTTCCTTTCCATAAGCTGTTTCCTCCTCTATTATCATTCTTGAATGATGTCATAAGAATGATTAAAATATGACATAGAAAAAAGGCACAAAGTCCCCCTTGGAACTTTGTGCCTCCGTTTTATGACCTGAGAGTTTCCCTGACACAGCATATCGCATTTTTGCAGGTTGCACCTTCGGCGTGCGGCAAGCCGCACTTTTCGGAGCGTCGTCCGAGTCCGGTCCTTTTGCCTGAGAGCTTCTGCGTTCCCCTTCGGCGCCGCGGCGGATATTCCGCGGTCTCTCCCGTGACCCATCATCCGATCACTTTATCCACTTACTTTTTTAAGGTAACACAGTCGGTGTGCTTTTGTCAAGAAAGATATTTTGTCGTTTTGCCGAAAAATATGCAGGTGTGAGAGAAGGGCTGCTTTTCGGACGTTTTGTTACCAAACGCTCACGCGCGTCTCCGGTGCGGTCCACATCCCGTCGCCGGGCCGTATACCATAGGTCGTGTAGAATTCCGGCAGCGTCTGCAGTACGCGGTTGCAGCGCAGCTTATCCGGGGCGTGGACGTCGGTCACGGCCAGATACTCGCGCATCTGCCGCGAGGTCGTGGACGCCCAGGTGTTCGCGACGGCGCGGAAGAGCTTGTCGAGGTCGGGGTGGTCGAGCTTCTTCGCCGCCGCAACGATGCACTTCGCCGCACCGAGGTCTGCCACGTTCTCCGAGATCGTCAGTGCGCCGCTGCACGCGATGCCGGGATAGGCCTCCTGCCCGTCGTACCATTCGGCCACAGCCTGACATTTCCGCTGGAAGGCGGCGTAGTCCTCCGCCGTCCACCAGTCGGCGGCGCTGCCGTTCTCGTCGAACTTCGCACCGTTGTTGTCGAAGGCGTGGGTGATCTCGTGGGCGATGATGTAGCCGATGCCGCCGAGATTCTCCTCCCGGCTGGCGTTCACGTCGTAAAGCGGCGACTGCAGAATGGCGGCGGGGAAGGTGATGTCGTTGGCGCTGGGATTGTAGCAGGCGTTGACCGTAAAGGGCGTCATGATCCATTCGCTCTTATCCGGCGCGTCGTTCTGGTGGGCGAGGACATCCTGCTTCATCGCCATCTGAATGGCGATGACGTTGGAGAAGAAGGAGCCGCCCTCGGCGGGGGACTTGATCTCTGCGCGGTCAAGACAGCTTTCCCAGCTGTCGGGATAGCCGACCTTGACGCCCATGGTGTCGAGCTTCTTTACGGCCTTGGCCTTGGTTTCGGCGCTCATCCAGTCCTGCGCCAGAATGCGCTCCTTGTAGATGGCGATGAACTCGCCGATCATCTCCTCCACGTCGGCCTTGGCTTTGGCGGAGAAGTATTCGTCCACATAGGCGCGGCTGAGGTAATCCGCCAGAAGCGCCTGCACCTGCTGCGCCGCGATCTGCTCATTGCTCTGGCGGGCATCTACGCCGTAGTAGGCCAGCACGAAGTCGAAGTACGCGTCCATAAATCCCTGATTGAGCGATGTGGCCACGCTTTGCAGCAGCGCCAGACGCGCCGCGGTCTTGAGCAGGGCAAGGTGGGCGTCGTCGTAGAGCGCCGCGGCTGCCTTCAGCGCGCCGACGTCGCTGACCATGATCCGCTCCGCGTTTTCAATGCCGCTGGCGGCAAGAACGGCGTCAAGGTCCACGTTCGGCAGCAGCGCCTTGAGCTCGCCGAGCGTGAAGAGGTTGTAGGTCTTGTCCACGTTGCTGTAGTCCTGCGGGTCGAGCGAGGCCGCGGAGATCGCCGCCTCGGCGTCATAGAACGCCGCGACGCGCTGCGCCGCCTCGTCCGCGCCAAGGCCGGAGAGCGTCAGCAGCGATGTGAGATATGTGGTGTAGGCGCTCCTTTGCGCATCGGCGCCGTTGACGTAGAAGTCCTTGTCCATACCCGCGCCGATGAGCGAGAATGCGGCGATTCTGCGGCTCGAATCCGCGAGGTCGGTCGTCAGGCCGAAGCCGAGGAGCATGGACAGCCCCAGCTCCTTCTGCATCTGCGCATCGACGCTCACCAGCTCGTCGAGCGTTTTGGCGCTCTCGATGGCATCAAGGCACTTCTGAATGGGCGCAACGCCGGCCTTCTCGCGGCCCTCGGCGTCCATCACGCAGTCATAGAGCGCCTTGATCTTCGCCTCGGCGGTGCCGGGAGTCTGCTCGTGCGCGTCGATCTCGCGGATAAGCGCCGCGATCTGCTCGTTGACCGTCAGGCTCAGGCCGTAGAACGGACCGTTGATGGATAGGCCTGCGGGAATGTCGGAGCCGTCCAGCCAGCTTTTGTTGACGGCGGCGTAGTAGTCGTCCTTGAGGTTCGTGCCCTTGGCGGCGTAGGCGCGGCGGAGCAGCGTCGAGAGCGCTTCGGCGCTCATAGCCTCGTTCGCGTCGCCGTCTGCAAGGCCGGCGGCGAGGACGGAGGAAAGCTCCTCCGCCGCCCATGCGGGAACATTCGTCAGGCTGCTTGCGGGCAGCGCCATGCGGGCGTTGTCCCCCACAGGGGCGGCAAAGCCGCCGAAGGCGCGCGTGAGCATCACCAGCGCCTGTGCGCGTGTCAGCGTGCCGTCGAGCGCAAGGCTGCCGTCGGGATAGCCCTTGAGAATGTCGGACCGCTGCACGCCGGGGTTATAGTCCTGCGCGGCGGAGAGCAGCGCCTGCGCGGCCTCGCCGCGCGTGAGCGCCGCCGCCTGCACGGGCAGCGTGCCGAGCGCCAGCACCAGTGCGAGCAGCAGCGGCACAAATCGTTTTTGGAATTTCATCATGTCATCTCTCCTTTGGATGCTTGGATCGTTTAAATGCTCCGCGGCGTTCTTCCCTTCGCCGCAGAGAACGACATTGTAGAGCCCTTTCTCATTTTTGTCAAGTGTTCAAAAATAATCCTGAAGCAAATCAACGTTGTGCGCGCTCTTGCAAAGAGCGGCGGCTTCTGCTACACTGTAAGCAGCCTATTGGGATGCGGCAATGCCCGCGAAGGAGAGAAAATGGAACAGACCAATAAAGGGTTGAGCGGCAATCAGCTCAAGCTCTTCGCCATGCTTGCCATGACGGTCGACCACTTCACCAGTGTGATCTGGCCGGATTATCCGCGGGACTGGTGGATATTGCTGCTGCACATCATCGGCCGCATGGCCGCGCCGATCTTCTGGTTCATGGTGGCGGAGGGCTACCACTACACCCGCGATCTGAAAAAGTACGCCGGACGGCTTCTGCTCTTTGCCGTCATCGGGCACTTCGCCTACAATTTTGCCTTCGGCATCCCCTTTGTCCCGCTCAAAACCGGCGTATTCAACCAGACCAGCGTGATGTGGCCGCTGTTTCTCGGCGTCGTCGGCCTCTACACGGTGGAGCGGCCCGAGCTCACGCAATGGCAAAAGACGCTTGCCGTGGTCGCCCTTACGCTTCTCGCCTTCCCGGGCGACTGGAGCAGCATCGCGGTTCTTGCCATTCTGGAGATTGGGCAGAACCGCGGCGACTTCCGCCGCCAGATGACGCGCATGATGCTCTGGGTCGCGATGTACGCGCTGATCTACGCGCTCTTCATCGACCCCGTCTACGGTATACTTCAGCTCTTCGCCGGGCTGACCATTCCGCTGCTCAAGCGCTACAACGGCACACGCGGCGCGGGCCGGGGCATGAAATATCTTTTCTATCTCTACTATCCCGCGCACCTCTTCCTCTGCGGCCTTGTCCGCATCCTGCTCTACGGCAACGTCGGCGTGATGGTCGGCGGACAGTAAGGCGCGATACCGGCAAAAGGGGAGCTCCCATACGTTTCGTATGGGAGCTCCCCTTTTCACTTTTCAGAACGCGACGTGCATGAACAGCGCCACGCAGCAGAGGATCACAGCCAGCGGGACATAGACGTAGCGTCCCACGCTGTACCAGAGGTTTCCGCGCAGCTTGCCGCTGCCGGTGTTGACGGCGTCGAGCAGCTCGTCCTTCTTCATCACATAGAACCAGGAGATCGCGCCGAGCGTCGCGCCGATGGGAATGATGTAAATGGAGACGAGGTCCATCCACGGGCCCCACTTGTCGATGGTCTCCATGCCGATGCCGAAGCCGAGGCACACCACGCACAGGATCACCAGCACCGCCGTGCGGCTGAGCCTGGGGAACTTGTGCATCAGGGATTCCGCGACGGCCTCGAACATATTCTGCAGCGAGCTGACGCCCGCGAAGATCATCGCAACGTAGAGAATGATGGCGAACAGGCGGCCGAGCGGGATATCCTGCAGGATGGTCGGCAGCGTGACGAACAGCAGGCTCGGGCCCGCGCCGACGTCCAGTCCGTAGGAGAAGCAGGCGGGGATAATGACCAGTGCCGCGACCACGGCGGCAATGGTGTCAAAGAGCGCCGTATGCTGCGCGACGTCCACCACGTCCTCGTCCTTGGAGAGGTATGCGCCGTAGACGATCATACCGCTGCCGGTGACGGACAGCGAGAAGAACGCCTGCCCCATCGCCCAGATCCAGATCATCGGGTCGGTCAGAGCCTCCCAGCGCGGGGTGAACATGAAAAGATATCCCTCCGCCGCGTTCGGCAGCAGCGCCACGCGCACCGCCAGAACGAGGAAGATGAGGAAAAAGAGCGGCATCATGACCTTGTTGGTCTTTTCGATGCTGTGTGCGCCGAGGAAGAGCGTCAGCAGCGTGCCGACGACCACGACGATGTGATAGGGAATGACCGAGTAGGGCGTGCCGGAGAAGGCTCCGAACCACGCGGCGGCGTCCGCCGTCATGAGCGTACCGAGGAGGGAGTCCGCCAGCGCCTTGAGAATGTAGGTCACGATGACAGCGTAGCCGATGGCGATGCACATGGAGCCCGCCAGCGGCAGCCAGCCGAGCAGTCCGCCGGCCTTGCCCGCGCTCCTGCCGCGCGTGGCCCAGGCATTTTCATAGGCGCCCAGCGTGCCGGTCGCCGCGCGGCGGCCCATCGCAAACTCCGCCGGCAGGCCGACGTAGCTGAAAATGAACACGAACAGCAGGTAGATCAGCAAAAAGGCCCCGCCGCCGTTGCTGCCCAGCTTGTTGGGAAAGCCCCATACGTTTGCCATACCGACCGCCGAGCCGACCGAGGCCAGAATAAAGCCCCAGCGGCTGGCAAAGCTCTTTGTGTTTTTCGTGTGCTTCATGGTGTTCTCCCCTTGGGCCGTCCGCATCCCGGCAAGGCGGCCCGCTTCCTTCCGTAATCATAGCAAAGCCCCGACCCGCAGCGGCCGTGGCTTTGCTATTCTAAAGCTTTGATGCGTAAAAGTCAAGCGTTTTCCGGAAAACGCATCCGGATCGCGGCGACGAGATCAAATTTACCGCCGGACTGCGGTAAGCGAAAACGAAATTTGCCGCGGCGTGCGCCAAAAAAGGCTTGCGCGCCGCGGCTTTTTTGCACATAATAGGGACAAGAATTTTCCCTGACGGAGGTTATTTTATGTCTAAGCCGATTCGCAAGCGCAGCGAGGTCGCTGCCGAGTTTACCTGGGATCTCACCGACATCTTCCCCTCAGACGAGGCGTGGAGGGCCGAGTACGAGGCGCTCAAGCCCTATGCCGAAGCAGTCGCCGCCTATCAGGGCCGCCTCGGTGAGAGCGCGGAGACGCTGCTGGCCTATTTCCGGCTCGACGATGAGCTGAACGTCCGCGTCGGCCGGCTCTACGGCTACGCCAACTGCAAGGCGGACGAGGATACCTCGAACGGCTTTTATCAGGACCTGCGCGGCAAGGCGCTGAGCCTTTCCGTCACGCTCTCCGGCGCAGGCGCGTTTGCCGCGAGCGAGCTGCTTGCACTCAGCGATGAAACGCTCACGCGCTTCTACGCCGAGCAGCCGGAGCTGGCGACCTATCGCCGTCCCATCGAGCGGGTCCGCCGCCGCAGGGCGCACATCCTCTCCCCGGAGTGCGAGGCGCTGCTGGCGAATGCCGGCGAGATGGCCGACAGCCCCGACGCCATCTTCGGCGTGTTCCACAACGCCGACCTCCGCTTTCCCGCCGTGACCGACGGCGCGGGCGCGGAGCAGCCGCTGACCGATGCGACCTTTGTTCCCCTGCTCCAGAGCAGCGACCGCACGCTGCGCCGCAATGCGTTTGAGACCTACTACGCAACGCTCGGCGGCTATCGCAATACGCTCGCCGCGACGCTTGACGCGCAGTTCAAGCAGCTTCGCTTTTTTGCGAACGCGCGCAGGTACTCCTCCACACTCGACGCCGCGCTCGACGCGACCGAAGTGCCGGTGAGCGTTTACGACAGCCTCATCGAGAGCGTCCACGCGAACCTCGACAAGATGTACCGCTATGTCGCCCTGCGCCGCCGTCTGCTCGGCGTGGACGAGCTGCATATGTACGACGTCTATACGCCCATCGTCCCCGACGTGGCGGAGGAGATTCCCTTTGAGCAGGCGAAGGCCACCGTGCTCGACGCGCTCGCCGTGCTCGGCGAGGATTATACCGCCATGCTGCGCGAGGGCTTCGACCATCGCTGGCTCGACGTGTACCCCAACGTCGGCAAGCGCGGCGGCGCGTACTCCTCCGGCATCGCGCGCCCGCACCCCTATGTTCTGCTCAATCAGACCGACGACCTCGACAGCCAGTTCACCATCGCGCACGAGATGGGCCACGCCATGCACAGCTATCTGAGCTGCAAGCATCAGCCCGTCTGCACGAGCGACTACGTCATCTTCGTCGCCGAGGTCGCCTCGACCTGCAACGAGGTGCTGCTCATGCGGCATCTGCTGCGCAAGAGCACCGACAGGCGCGAGCGGGCCTACCTCATCAATCATTTCCTTGACCAGTTCAAGGGCACGGTCTACCGTCAGACGATGTTTGCCGAGTTCGAGCGCGAGCTGGGACGCATGGCAGAGCGCGGCGAGACGCTGACCGCCGACGCGCTGGACGAAAAATACCTCGCGCTCAACCGCCTCTACTTCGGCCCCGACATGGTGAGCGACGCGCAGATCGCGCTCGAGTGGGCGCGCATCCCGCACTTCTATTACAATTACTATGTGTTCCAGTACGCCACCGGCTTCTCCGCCGCGGTCGCTCTGGCTGATCGCATCCTGCGCGAGGGCGAGCCTGCCGTCGCGGACTACAAGCGCTTCCTTTCCGGCGGCAGCAGCACCGACCCTATCTCGCTTCTGAAGCTCGCGGGCGTGGATATGAGCACCCCCGCGCCGGTCGACGCCGCGCTCGCCATGTTCGGCGAGCTGGTCGATGAGCTCGACGCCCTCACCCGCTGAACGATACTTCCGGCGCTAAAACATTACAAAATAAAACTCTTGTTCTAATTTAAACGTTGTGGTATACTGTCCGACAGAGGGGAGGGCTGCGCCATGCCGCAAAACGAGCGGACCTATATCGCCATTGATCTCAAGTCGTATTACGCGTCCGTAGAGTGCATGGAGCGCGGCCTGGACCCGATGCAGACGAACCTTGTGGTGGCAGACCCGAGCCGCACGGAAAAGACCATCTGCCTCGCGGTGTCGCCGGCGCTGAAGGCCTACGGCATCCCGGGCCGTGCGCGGCTCTTCGAGGTAGTCGAGCGCGTGCGGCAGGTCAACGCCGAACGGCAGCGCCGCGCGCCGGGCGGGCGGCTGACCGGAAAGAGCGCGGACGACCTCGCGCTGAAGGCCGACGCGTCCCTCGCGGTCGACTATCTGGTGGCGCCGCCGCGCATGGCGAAATACATCGAGGTCAGTATGCAGATCTACGGCATCTACCTAAAGTATATTTCGCCCGAGGATATCCACACCTACTCCATCGACGAGGTGCTGATGGACGTCACCGGCTATCTGGAGACCTACCGCACGACCGCTCGCGAGCTGGCGAGGGCCATGATCCTCGACGTGCTGCACACGACGGGCATCACGGCGACGGCGGGCATCGGCAGCAACCTCTATCTCTGCAAGGTGGCTATGGATATGATGGCCAAGCGCGTTCCGCCGGACGAGAACGGCGTGCGCATCGCGCAGCTTGACGAGCGGAGCTACCGCGCGCTGCTTTGGGAGCACCGTCCGCTGACGGACTTCTGGCGCGTGGGCCGCGGCTATGCGAAAAAGCTGGAGGAGCACGGGCTGTATACGATGGGCGACGTCGCGCGCTGCTCCATCGGGAAGCCGAACGAGTATTATAACGAGGGACTCCTCTATAAGCTATTCGGCGTCAATGCCGAGCTGCTCATCGACCACGCCTGGGGCTGGGAGCCGTGCCGCATGGCGGACATCAAGGCCTACCGGCCGGAAACGAACAGCATCAGCTCCGGTCAGGTGCTGCAATGCCCCTATCCCTATGACAAGGCGCGGCTCGTCGTGCGGGAGATGGCCGAGGCGGTCGCGCTGGAGCTGCTGGAAAAGCGGATCGTGACCGACCAGCTCACGCTGACGGTCGGATACGACATTGAAAACACGGCAAGCGGCAGCTACCGCGGCGAGACGGTGCTCGACCCTTACGGCCGAAAAATCCCGAAGCCCGCGCACGGCACAGCGACGCTGGGGCAGAAAACATCCTCGGTGCGCCGCATCGTGGATGCCGTGCTCGGCATCTATGACGAAAAGGCCGACCCGAAGCTGACGGTCCGCCGTCTGACCGTCACCGCCAACCGGCTCATGCGCGAGGAGGATATCCTGTGCGAGCCGGAGCAGCCGGTACAGTTCAGCCTCTTTGACGATCCCGCAGCGCGGGAGCGGCAGCTTCGGGAGAAGGAAGTCAAGCAGGAGCGGGAGCGCCGGATCCAGGAGGCCATGCTGGACATCAAGAAGAAGTACGGCAAAAACGCCATCCTCAGCGGCGGCAGCTACCTTGACGGGGCGACCGCACGCGAGCGGAACCGCCAGATCGGAGGACACAAGGCATGAGCGGAAAATACGACGATATCATCGACCTGCCGCATCCCGAGCCGCAGACGCATCCGCGGATGCCCATGCGCGACCGTGCGGCACAGTTCGCGCCCTTTGCGGCGCTCACCGGTCACCGCGCCGCCCTTGCGGAGACGGAGCGCCGCGCCGCCGACGCGGCGGAGCCGGAGAACGAGCGGTTCTCGGAGCCGTAGCCTGCGGCGCAGAGCTTGTATTCAGGGACGGGGTATGTTTGGGAGGAGCGGCGGCAATACAGGCGCCATCGCGCCCCGACAAAACGTCAGGAGACGAAGCAGCCATCCGGCCGCCTCGTCTCTTTTTTGTACGAAGCCCCGCTCGTCGGAGCAGCCGCACCGCCAAACGGCAGACGCCGCAATTCGGCAAGCGAAGCGGCGGAAAAGCAACGTAAGCGGCATGGGTAGAAGCGCTCTCAAAATTCTGCTATAATTTTCGGAAAAGCCTTGAAAATTATGTAGTATTTGCGGTCAAAGCCGTAATATACAGGTGAAGCCGGAAAGGAGGCGGTACAAGTGATGGAAGATGCAGGAATCATCGAATTATTCTTTGAGCGTTCAGAGCAGGGCATACGAGAGCTGGATATAAAATACGGTAAAGCCTGCCGCAAATTATCATACAACATTGTGAACGACCGGCAGGACGCGGAGGAATGCGTCAATGACGCTTACTTAGGCGCATGGAACGCGATCCCGCCGGTGAAGCCCGACCCGCTGCTGACCTACATCTGTAAAATCGTCCGGAACATTTCCTTGAACCTCTATCACAGAAAAGAAGCAGCCAAACGAAGCAGTCACTATACAATTGCTATAGAGGAGATCGAAGCCTGCATAGCAGCCACCAACGCAGTGGAAGCCGAGATCGAGGCCGTAGAGTTAGCTCATATCATCGAAAGATTTTTGGACACGCTGACCGTCGAAAACCGCGTTCTCTTTATGCGCCGCTATTGGTTTTCTGACAGCTGCAGGGACATCGCCGGGTTTATGGGGCTTACAGAGAAAAATGTCTCCGTCCGGCTGACCCGTATCCGCGAAAAGCTGAGACAATATCTGATCGAACGAGAGGTGTTTATATGAATGCAAGACAGTTTGCCGAGGCCATGAGCGAGCTGGATGACCGATATGTCGCGGAGGCCCTCTCCTACAAACGCCCGTACACATCGAAGGCAAGCCCCAAAAAGCTCGTCCTACTGATCGCCGCCATCGTTGCCGTATTGGCACTTTGTGGTTTTACGGCGCATGAGCTTGGGCTGTTTGACCGGTGGTTTCAAAAGCCATCCGCCGATCCGACGCAAACCGTCCAAAGTGCGATCGAGGGGCAGGCCGACAAGGTGTATACGATCTGCGTGCGCATCGAGGCGATCAACGTGGACGAAAGCGAAACCGAGCGTGTTGTCCGGATGTACGCCGGCAGCGAGCTCGCCGGATCAAGAGGCTGGACGGACGAATATCTATCCGAGCATTTTGTCGTGGTTTCGGCAAAATACTATGTGGAGTACGACCATACAAAAACCTTTCTGGACGACGGTTACACGGAACAGTATTTCTATTTGGTTCAGGACCCGAAAACCGAAAAATGGGAAATTATTGACAATACCTCGCCAAGCACGGGCAATGAGCCGTAAGATCAACCTTCAGCAGAGCGCGGTCACCGTATTTTCTGTGCGGGTCAGCTTTCGCTCAATGCCCGGTCTTCAAAATCCGTAAATCTGCTCAAGTGCGTCCGAACTCCTCAGATAGTCCTTTTCCAGCGCATTTGCGATAGGTGCGCGGCCTTCGCCCTTCGCGGCTGCCATGCAGCTCGTCGATGATCTTTTCTGCGCTTTCCCTTGCCTCGTTCAGCAGACACTATATATGGGATAAAAATATAGCGAATGTTCCGTCGAACGGCGGCGAGGGAAAAGCGCGACGCCTGCGTGGCAGGCAAGTTGTCCCTTGAGGACTTCGTGGCGTGGCTCGACAGCGACAAACAGCGATAAAACAACGGACTGACTGGCCGTTTTA
>OIWT01002521.1_pt1 | contig 18696 bp, 27 predicted proteins | sample 1587701 | NCBI WGS metagenome assembly OIWT01 (sample SAMEA3888904, study PRJEB22519) | human gut metagenome | biome: human gut; feature: human-associated habitat; material: faeces | place: Denmark | collected 2009
CGTAACTGTTTCATAGATCATCTCCATCACCTCTTCAATTGCATTGTTGTAGTTGCACTGTGCGTCAAATGAGGGGTAGAGCACATAGGATGAATACGGATGTCTCCCTGCTGAGTGTGTTCAACAAGTACAACGAAGGTAGGACTGTGATGGGGAGGGTGCTCATTGCATAGGGCAAGATGGAAAGGCAGTTGATGATGCGTACCAAGCGCCATTCTCCCTGTGACGGTGTAGATCGAATATTCGAAAAGTACTGAAGAATAAAATACAATCCGGATTGGCAGCCGCAGCGAACGGACCGCAGGAAACCCCATCCGCCATTCAAACGTCACAAACAGAAAAGAAACCCGGAACCGTGATTGACTATTCCTATCCGGCGCAATCGTCACCATCAACTCCTGTTCCACTAAGTCTGGTGAATACGGAGATGAACGTGGCTTTCCCAGAGCACCAATACATTCCCAGTTGTTTTGACAGCGCTTGCAACGCCTTCGTCAAGCTGGTGTTCCAGTACGAGCAAACGGTGGTGATGGAGGACATTCCGCTCACTGCCACCTGCAGGGAGGTCCGCAACTACCTTGTCCAGAAGAGCCTGTTTCCCAGCCTCCCCAGCCTCACGGGCTGGCGCCTGCTCTTCTCCTCGGTGATTCTGGACGATGACGCGCCCATCTCCACCTACAGCCTGCCGCAGTGTGCACGCATCCAAATCTGCCGCATCGACGAGGAGGAGACCCCCACTCTCCCCAAGCGCCCCTACCTGAACGCCGCCACGACGCCAGCCATTCCGCTGCCCAACGGCGCCAAGCGCGTGCTGCTCCGCACCATCGAGCACTCCAAGGAGGTAGCGCCCTCGTCAGTCGTCCTCGTCGCGCCCACGGAAGCCACGGTGCGTGAGGAGGCGGCGGTGGTGACCAAGCCCGTGGAGTACGAGGACGACTACTTCCCCGTGCTGCGGAGGGAGGGATACTACATGCGCCCGTCGCACTTCGACATGCGGGAGCTCTCGAAGGAACAGCTGCAGCATCTGCGGCGATTCACCGTCGGGCGGGAAGGAGCAGGAGAGATCTGCTGGGAGGGCGAGACCGACGTAACGTACCTGAATCTGGACGAGCGCGTGCTGATCGAGAGAGATCTGCAGGGCATTCCGTATGTCCACGTGTATCCACCGGAGCTCTTCATGAACGTCCTGCCGCCTGTCGGATCGGAGCTGAACAAAACGGCCACTGTGCGGCTCTTCAACATGTTCCCGCGCACCGCGCGAAGTGAATCCGGATTGCAGCGGTACGCCGATATGCTCCGGCGACAGATCGAGGCCATGGGAGCAGAGTGGATCGGCTACAACGGCGATCAGGGCATTATGGAGTTCAGAATTCAGCACTTTTTGCCTGTTTGTAATCGACACTTTTTTTGGAGTCCAAAAGTGGGATTCGCGCGGCGGTCTTTTATCGCCGTCATTTTTTCACTCCTCATCCATTGCTGCGCATTGCTAACTGCTTGGAGCAGTGATTGCACGTATTCATTCCCTCTTTCAGAGAATGCAGGTACTCGGATGTGGAGAGCGATGCGCTTCTCGCATGGCATCCATTCTCTTTGTAAGTGCAACGCAATCCCACCGTGTCGTCGGTCTCCGGTTGTATTCGACCTACGAGAGTCGGACGCAAAAGCGCTCCATGAATTCCAGCAGCGAGTGCGTCTCCCAATACGTCGAGCATGACCGCTTTGTGTTCGGCGAATTCCATCGCGGCAGGAGGCGGCAGCTCTTCTACAACAAGATAGCGAACGAGATCACTCCCAAGCAGCATGTAAGATTTCACCCGTTTTCTCACAAAAGCCCTCTTTCTCCACATCGCGCCTTTCTCTCCGGAGTGTTGCTTCCCTTCTCAAGACCACCTGCGCTGACGTGTTTCTCCCATGGGTATACACTTCCTCTCCCGCTCACTCCTAGAACTACCCCTCCTCCACCCGCGGCAATTACCTCCCCTACACACTCTGGACTTCCGTCGCCGTGGTCTTCAGCTCCACGGCGAGCGTCTTCAGCACGCAGTCCCTTCTGTAGTCCGCTCCCCTCCCCTCTTATCGTAGCATCGCCGCGGGCATGAGTGCCGGCGCAGCGCCCATGGCCGCTGCCATCAACTGGGTGCTCAAGGACGGCATCGGGCAGCTGGGCGGCGTGGCCTTCGCCGCGTAACGCTCTCCTCCTTTGCTTACGCGTAGTCTGGTGAGCAGCCGCTTCGACGCGGACTCGCGCGGCTGGTGGCTGTTCTCCTCCTGCCTGCTGGAGGTGTCCACGTGGCTGGAGGTGCTGTCGCTCTTCGCGCCGCACCACTTCCTTCTCTACGGCAGCATCGCCAATCTGGGCAAGATCATCTCCGGCCTGGCGGGCAGCGCCACGCGCGCCGGCATTCGCTATGGCTTCGTCAACGCGCACAACATGAGCGACCTCACGGCGAAGGAGGGCGCACAGGTCATGACCACCTCCCTTCTGGGAACGGCGTTCGGGCTCCTGCTCAGCAGCGTGTGTCCCCTGCACACGGTCGTCGCCACGCTGGCCACCTGCGTGACCATCAGCTCCTGCTCGCTGCTGTCCGTGTATCGCGCGCTGCAGGCTGTGGCCATCCCAACCATCAACTACCAGGTCAAGGCGAAGACGCCGTTTGACAAGTAGCGCGGCGAGCTTCTCATGCGGCATTTCCTTGCCACGGGAGAGGTGCTGGCTCCCGAAGTGGTGGCGAAGCAGGAGCGTTTCCTCCTGCCCAATCTGGATGTGGAGGGAAATGACTTCCCCGTCGTGATGGGCGTTTCACTCGTGACGGGAATGGGAGGGAGGAAGTCGATGGAGGAGGTGAGGCAGTGTCTGCGGGTCTTCCAGGCGGAGCAATACGTCGTGAGTCAGTGCGATTACGTTCGTTCCGGCAATGGCAGTGAGCAGTAGAAACAGGGCGTCTTCCGAGCCCTCGTGAATCGTAAGACGCGAAAGCAGCGAATTGTTGCCGTTTCGCTGAGTGAAAGTGCATCGTCAGATTGCGAGGCGCGCTTGAGATGTAGGCCAGAGGACCAGCTCCGTGCGTTCTATCACGCGTATCTATTTAGGCAGCTGCTGCAGGAGCGCTTTTCTCCTCTCTCGTTAGAAGCGGAGTGTGCACTTCTCAACCAATCGTATGATACTATGAAGGATTCCTTTTCCCATTTTCGTCACCGCCTGGAAAAGGCGGGCTGGGACTGTCATGACTTGTTCTTGGAAGAAAGGGATCGTCGCTTTTCAAAGAGTAAATAGATGTCTCTGTTTGTTTCCCAGCCTCCTTCTCATGGAGTACGCAACAACAACCGATCCCACAGTGCCCCCAGATTTCAATATTTGGGAACACAATCCAAAAAGATGAAAAGAGGAAGGGAAAACAGCATGCCGAACCCGTTTCTGACATCAAAAGCGAATACAGCAGCAAGACCCTCCCTTCCGACCTGTCCGCGCGAGTTTCTCTCTTCCATCCCGCATCCACTTCCCTCGGGGATCGGAACGCAGTACCTCCGGAGTATGAGAGACATTGCCGCCATTACGGGGGAAGCACCTCCGTTTATGATGCGCATGTTGAACGCAAGGTCTTCTCTCCCTCCCTTCCTCTCCTCTCCGGATGCACAAGCGAAGAGAATGTGTATGAAGTACGGGCCTGCACCCCAAGCTGAAGGAACGGGAAACAACACGCCGAAGAATGGGACTCCTCCGATTCAACGTGAGACTAATGGAGATGTTCAAAGGGAGGTCCCGATTATCTCTACGTCTGGACTCCCCGCAGATACCTCGGTAAAGCGTATCTGGCCTGTCATGGGGTTTGGAAAGCTGGAGATTCACGAAAGGCAATCATCCTACTGCTTCGAGTTGGACATTCCCGGAGTTACGAAGGATCGTATTGATGTGTCGCTAAAGCCCTCCAGCATTGTCGTGGAGTGCACCCGCGATCCAGTTCCCTACGCTCCGGATCGTTATCATCACAACGAGCGTCCTGCCGGAAAGCTGATTCGGACGATTCAACTGCCGTCAAAAGCCGATCCAGACGCCATTTCATGCTCCTACGTGAATGGCGTGTTGTTCATCGAAGTGGGAAAGAAGGAGGTCACCGAAGAAGTCGTAAAGGTGGTTGTAAAATAGCAGTGTATCATACTGCCCTGTTTCTTGCATCACACAATTCCAGCCCCACTGCGTTTAGACCGAGAATCAGCTGGAATGATGGTAGGACCTCTACTCTGTGGTTTACGTGAAGAAGCACACCGTGGACTTGGCGATTCACCCTCGATGGATTATTCCCATGGTACCGCGCGGCACCATTCTGCAGCAGTTGTCTGTTATCGTGAACAAAGGGAAAATCGTCGATATTCTTCCTGAAGACGTCAAATTGTGTTCCGCTCTTTATTCCTAGAAGTGCAGCCGCTACTATGATCCCAAGAAAGAGGTGCATCTGAAGAGCCACGTGCTTCTTCCCGGCTTTGTCAATGCCCACACCCACACGGCGATGTATCTCTTCAAATCATACGGCGATGACAACAGTCTCTCCGATTGGCTGGGTATACGCCTTTTGCCTCTCCAACCTAGAACACTACATCTGGCCCATGGAGAAGAAGTTCATCTCGATTCCGTTCATCACGGATGTATGTGTTATTCAAATTCATCATTCGTAGGGTGTAAAAATGGGCTGTGCGGAGATGATTCGCAGCGGAACCACCTGCTTCAACGACATGTATTACTACCCCGTTGAGACAGCGAATCTGGTGTCCAAGATCGGCATGCGCGCCGTGATTGGCCTGATGGCTCGCGACGGCACGGGCAATCAAAATGCCGTTGTTTTTCCTTCCTACCCTGACTCTCTAGAATCGGGCCATCCTCTCTAGTGAGCCTTCTTCGCCTCTTATCCGATTCACCATCGCGCCGCACTCCTGCTATCTCTACGACGAAAAGACGCTCAAGGAGATCCACTCCATCTGCACGGAGTGCCACTCCTTCATGCACATCCACTTGCAGGAGACCAAGGACGAGTTAGTCAACAGCATGACTGGCAACCGCCAAGGCAAGGCCTGTCATTGCAGCGACGCTCACTGCTCGCCCATTGAGAACATGGCGCGACTGGGCTACTTGGACAACGCGTGCTGCGCGCACTGCGTGCACGTGACCGACAAGGACATCGAATTGCTCGCCGCGCACAGCGCCTCCGTCGTACACTGCCCCAACAGCAACATGAAGCTGGGCAGCGGCATTTGTCCCGTGCAGCGAATGCTCGATGCGGGCGTGAACGTGTGTCTGGGCACCGACGGCGCCTCCAGCAACAACAACCTGGACATGTTGCGCGAGATGCATGCCGCGGCACTGCTGGGGCCACTGGCGGACGGCGACGCGAAGGCGGTGAATGCCGTGACGGTGGGGTGTGGAAAGGAGTGTGAGAAATAGGCGCTGGAAATGGCGACGATTCGTGGGGCGAGGGCGCTGGGTCTGGAGGAGGCGATCGGCAGCGTGGAGGTGGGGAAGTGCGCGGATCTGGTGGCAGTGGACATGAACTGCATCGAGGCGAGGCCTCTGCACAACTTGTTCTCCAGCATCGTGTATGCGTCGGGGAGAGAGCAGTGAGTGGAGGTGGGAGGCGTGAGGCGTAGGGTGACGCATGTGTGGGTGGATGGGAACGCGCTGATGGAGGAGGGCAAGCTGACCACGCTCAACGTGAAGGAGCTGTGCGAGAAGGCGAAGGAGTGGGAGGTCAGTCTCCATGACGAGAATCCTTATGTGGATGGTGGTGAGCGATGCAGCAGTCCTTTTTCAGACACTCCGTCCTCATAGTGTTACTTTACTGTGTGTTTGTTGGACATCAGTGAATTGAAGTGAACGGTTGAATTGGCATGCAGTCTTCTCCAAAGGGTGAGAAACAAACAGGAAATGATACAAACAGGTCAATTGGAAGACAGACGAACACTCATCACACGATGCAGCAGCAGAAAACACAACCCATGAGCATTACAAACAACGTTGAGTATAAAAAGTACCAAAACATGTCCAAATACTTATCCGAATACAAATAGGGCATAACAATGGCATAACAAAGCCTTAAAAGCAGAGAGGAACAGCAGCAACGCCGTGCGAACTGAGTATCATTAACTGTATTCAGTACAGAAGAAAGGATACCGAGAAAAAACGACTCGACGTAAGCCACACCAAAGAGGAGCCGCTGATAGTGATTGCTGATTAGAAGAACCGACCACAGTACAACAAGAACCAAATGGTCAAACAAAGCAAAGCGTGAGGTGATCACGGAAAAGATGATGGATTCATTCTTATGCTCCATGGCCATCACAAAGACCATGATTAGATACAACAGCAACCCTCCACACGCTACGAACACGGGAGAAGTACCATCAACGAAACAGAATACGCACGAGTAGATGAAGAAACAAGTGAAGTGGGTGTTGATAAGATAGATGCGGCTGTTGGTTAATCCAAAAGAAAAACAGGCATATGTGGTAAGGAAGACGACTACCATCCAACTCAGCAGAAGGCATATGAAGACAGGAATAGAAGAACCCTCGAAAAACCAGAAAGGGAAGGGAACAAAGAAGAGGACGAATTCAACCACAGTTAGCAGTAGGACTCGTTTGAGTTTCATCTCATGCATGGTAATGCGAACAAGGATCAGAATTGCCGCCACTATGCACACCCCTCTAGCAATCAACAACACTGTGATTGAGCTATATTGCATGGAGAAGCACACGCTACAAAGAACAAAGAGAAGCAGGCCCACAGAGAGACCATTGAACACCTTATCCTTCATGGGGAAGAAGAGCGAGATGCTACCCACCAATCCGATCAAATCCATTCCACCCATCACATACCCAGCAATGGAGGGGTGATTCCACGATTCATACACAGCAAGACCACTTAACAACAAAGCAATACAAATGGACGACGCAATGATGAGGACATTCTCCCACGGAGCCTCAACATAGTGCTCCTTCAACAGAATCTTGATCTGTCCGTCCTCGTAAATGCCCTCCCTGTACGGCTTGCCCCTTCGGTACTCCATCCCCTGACCCGCAGGAATCAGCTTCCCTTCACTGACCTGATACTCTCCCTCATACACCAGACCTCCCCACTTGTCGAATACTTGCAACGTTCCATCCACAACCTTCATCTCCTTCTTCACCACCTTGCCCTTCTTAAACACACCCACACGCTGCAACTCGCCATTCTTGTACACTTCACCTCTGCCATTGCGAACAATGTCGCCCTCATCCTCCACATAACCACCACGATACACCAATTGCCCGTCTCTATCATACTCCATCATCTCATCACCCTCAAACACCTTCTCTCTTCGGACCGCCAACCCATTCTCAAACCAGCTGACTTCCTTCATCACACCGTTCTCATACACAGTTCCTCTTCCATTACGAGGACAGAAGAAGAACAGATTCTCGGCATACTCTCCAAAATACACCACACTTCCATTCTCGTCATACTCCGTTGCCATACCGTCCTCCATCACCTTCCACACTCTCACCTCCTTCCCCTCTTTGAACTCACTCACTCTCTTCACCTTCCCGTTTTGCAACACACATCCCTTCCCTTCGCGACAGAACAAGCTGTCCACGCTCGGATTGAATTGACCAACAAAGGCCTTTTCACCGTTGCCGTCAAACTCTGTGCGGAACAACCCATTGAACTCAACAGTCACTCGCACCATCTTGCCACCACTGTACAACTCTCCACGCTTGACGGCTCCATTCTCGTAGATGAAGCACAATCCATCCCTCGAGGAGAAATCGCTCGTGTACTTCGCAACGGACAGAATGTCCTGCGTAGTATCTACCACCTCCTTCCAGTATCCGGGAAGAGAAGGAACAGGAACGAAACTCGACATGAAACTGCCATTCGAAAAACGCACGACGGAAACAGGAGATCCCTTGTCATCGTACTCCTGGAAGACTCCCTCTTTCACTCCGTTTGCGTAATAGCCAGTCTCCTGAAGAATGCCGAAAGGAGTGCGGGAAACATAACGACCGTCCAGCAAATTGTTGTGGAACGCGCACTCAACAACAGTGCAGCCGTATTCGTTCTGAAGAACAGCACTGCCCTCCTTCAGCCCATCCACCACGTTCACGAAGAGAGTATACCCTGGATGGGAGTAGTACGTGAAGGAGGAGCGCAAATCAGACTTATCATCGGAAAAACGCTTCTCTGTTCCTTCTTCGTTAAGGAAGGAGTAATCATAGGTATTGGTGCTCATGATGCTTTTATAAGGCAATTCAAGACAGTATCCAGTCCCACTTGGAAATAAGGAAGAATGAAGTGTTGAGAGAGTCTATGTTGAAACGCATGTGCTATTCTCTCAGATGGAGTGTCTGTGAGAATATCCATCACAGACTCGAGCAGCCAGTATTCAGAATCCCTTCAGGTGCTTTCATCGCGCAACGCACTCTACCATGTCTCGTCCTATCGAGGGTACGGTTTGTTGGTGAGAATGAGTCCTTCAGACAGTCTCAAGTTTTCGTTGCAGAATGTGAAGATATCAAGCATCGTGAGAAAGAAGCTGTCGTCCTCTTCCTATTTGGAGAACGCCAATCTGTCCTCCGTGACGCTGGACCCCAAGTACAGGAAGTCGTAAGTATTCTCCCCCTGTGCAATCCATCCATCTGTGGATCACCGTGCTCACTGGAGTGTAGGGGGTATTCGACACAGCCGTATGGATATGTGCGAGACACGAGCGGATTGCGCTCTCTAGCGCATCACTTCCAACTCTATTTTAGCAGAATGAACAAAGTCTGCGTTTGTGCTGTTTTGCTAACCTGCAGTTACAAGAAGAATTGCTGGCATTGGAAAGGCAAGGAGAACGGGAGAAGAAGCAGGCGAAGAGTGTGGAGGACTGCGAGATTGAATTGAGACTGTGCTTCGACTCTGTGCCTCAAGTGAGCATCCCAACACGTTATTCACAGGTAGATCTTCTTCGACAAGGAATTCGAGCTCTCGGATCCAGTGATGTTCAGCGTGGTGCTGGATCCTAATGAACACTTCAAGGTGGTGAACTACAAAGTGACTATCGCTCTACCCCTTCCCACATAGCTCTCGGGGTATCTGGACCTGGTGGAGGTGTGTCTGAACGAGCAGATCAGTCTCCAGTCGGACTCCCTCTTCGCCGCCATCCGCCAACTCCACGACTTCCAGCTGCAGGTGAACAGCACGCTGCAAACCATCCGCGACCTCAAGTCCGCCCCCTTCTCTCCACTCACGCTCAGAGTCTCCATGAAGTCCGTCGAAGCAACCCACACCATTCCTCCGCTGCTGGTGCCCGTGTACGTGCGACGCATCAACAACCTCAAGAAGGTGCAGCGACTCGTGGGCCTCTCCTCCGCTGCTGAGGCGTAGACCGAGCAGATCGCGAACATCCGAAACACGCTGGACAAGGCGCGTCTCTACTTGAACAAGTGTTATTCAACGCATAGAGTCAGGAGTAGGAATCGGTACGAAGAGTCCTTCAAGTGCATCCAGCAGTGCAAGAGTTACCTGCGCGGGGACCTGGGCGGCATCAAGGCGCTGAGTGGCGTGGTGACGATTCTGGACCGCACCCAAGACGTGCTGTGCAAGAAGTTGGGGGACCACTTCGTGCGACTGTGTCTGGACGAGGCGGAGGGCGACCTGGAGCAGCAGCTGACGCCCGTGTTCTACGAGCTGCTGAACCTGAAGTGGCTGCTGAAGGCGTTCGAGCTGTACCGCGCGAAGGCGGAGGAGCAGCTGAAGGAGGTGATGAGCAGCGTGATGACGATCTGTCTGGGGAAGGAGAGGTATGACTAGTGGGTGGGAATGAGGGCTAGTGCGTCGAACCCGCAGCGCGCACGGGACATGTCGCACCGCGACTTCCTCGGGATGCTGGACATCCTCTTCGAGCAGTTCCTGAAGATCGCCACGCGCAGCCGGCAGGTGCTGGCCGTGTCCACGAACATCCTGGCGACCATCCCCACGCAGCAGACGCCCTTCCAGCCGGCGGCGGCGCAGGGCGTGTCGGTGGAGGACGCGCTGAGCATCACGAGCGCGGAGCAGGCGACGCTGCAGCAGTGCGTGGGCGCGCTGCGCACGCACTCGTGGAGCCACATGCAACAGTTGGTGGGGACGCTGCTGGAGTCCCGCGGGGAGGTGCACGCGCAGCTGCCCATCGAGGAGCTGCGGCAGGTGTGGGACCACTGCATGGACTTCGTGGCGGTGGCGGGCAAGCTGTACGGCACGAAGGGCAAGCTGCTGCTGGGCACGCTGCTGCGGCAGGCGCGCGACTCGCTGGAGGTGGTGCACAGGGACCAGCTGGTGCGGCTGCAGGGGCTGCTGCACGAGGAGCTGTGGAAGCCCGCGCTGGTGCCGAGCGTGCTGCAGGGCGAGGTGACGCAGCTGGAGGAGAACCCGCGCGTGCGTGCTGGAGTGGGGCGTGATGAGTAGACGGCCGGACTGAACACGCAGGACGCCTCGACGAGTAGTGATGATAGAAGCAATCTCACGCCTAGACGTGATTTCGGCACGTCCGCGACTGGCGATCGGCGGACGGTCGTTCTGCGTGACGTTCTCGCTGCTGGAGCTGGTGCGCATGGTGTTCAACTACCTGCTGTACGCGCGGTCCTTCCAGGGGCTGGGTCCGGAGGTGATGCACCGCGTGCTGGACCTGTTCAAGCTGTACAACAACGCCTCGCGCTCGCTCGTGCTGAACGCCGGTGCTGTGTCGCAGGGCTTCCTGAAGCGCATCAGCGCACGTCACCTGGGTGCTGGCTCTCTGCTTCTCTCACCCACAGCCATCACCACGCAGTGTCTGGGCGCGTGCATGGAGTTCGTGGCGCTGACGCAGACGGCGCTGATCCTGTTCATCCCCGCGTCGCAGCACCGTGTGTTGACGGAGCTGATGCGCGGACTGGGCGTGTTGGTGGAGGACCACCGCACGCAGCTGTTCGCGAAGTTCCCGGAGATCATCCGCGGCGTGGCGGAGAAGGCCTGCAGCGAGATCGAGGTGGGCGAAACATGGGGATGTGAGGCGTAGAAGACGGACTGGGCGGAGGCCGTGCCGTCGCCCTCGCCGTACATGGACACGCTGATCAAGAAGGTGGAGGTGCTGTTCTCCCAACTGAAGCCCATTCTGCCCGACGATCAAATCCAGGTGAGCGAGGTGTGGTTGAGTGAATGGCAGCTTATCTTCGGAAGTATTCTCTCCGAACTGACCCTGTTTTTCATCTCGCGCTTCGAAGCCATCAATCCGAGCGATGTGCCGCTCCTCGGCAGAGAACGGTTGAACAAGGATGAGGACATGACGGGTAGGATTGTAGGCGACGTGATGTGCTTGCTGGCCGTGTTCCGAGGCATCCCGGGCATTCCAGAGAGAGGCATGACGTTGGAAAGCGCTTTTCGGACTCGCTTCCTCTCCGACCAAGATACGAAGACGGAGAGCGAGGGAGCAACCATCACGCCTCCAGAGGGCGGCGAGTCCTAGACAGGTGCATCGTGCTTTGTTTGTTGCAGCAAACACACTACCGCGTTTGAAGGGCGGTGGTGCAGTGCGCCACTATTCTCTGTAGACAGCCAACCGGAATGGAAGTGATTAATCCGAACGGAGTGAAAGTCTACAACCTGTCTACGGGCAAGAGCTTTCCGAAGGTAAGAGTGTTGTCTCCAAGTTCACGCTGTAGTTCCTCTCCGCGGCCCAGAAGCGAAAGCTCGCAAAGGACGAGGGTATGCTAGTGAAGTGGAAACATCTGATGCGTAGAATACAGAACCCGCATCGAGTTGATTCAGGATTTCGAGTTCAACCAGGCCTGTCAGAAGATCAAGGTGTCAAAAGACGGACAGTACATTGCGGCTACGGGTGGGACTCGCGGTGACTTGGTTGATCTGCCTAGGCGTGTATCCGCCGATGATCAAGTGCTACGAGACGCAGCAAATGAGCGAAAAGTTCCGCCGCCACCTGGACTGCGAGATTGTGCAGTTCCAGTTCCTGACGGACGATTTCAGCAAGTTCGCGTTCCTGCTGGCGGACCGCACGCTGGAGTTCCACGCCCGCTACGGCTTCCACTACCGGACGCGCATTCCCAAGTTCGGCCGCGACATCACCTACCACCGCGTATTCCCTAGCAGTGATTGCATAACGGCGTAGGAGCGCTGCGAGCTGTTTGCGGTGGGCAGCAGCAACGAGATCTACCGTTTGGACCTGGAGCAGGGCACGTTCATGGCGCCCATCCCCGCGCACTGCTCGGAGCTGAACAAGGTGGTGCTGGCGCCGGTGCACCAGATGCTGACGGTGGGGAACATCAACGGCGAGATCGAGTGCTACGACTCGCGCACGCGGGAGTGCCTACAATGCGTGAAGATCTTCGACACGGAGACGCGCGACCTGCGGTTCAGCGCGGACGGGATGCAGCTGGCGGTGGGCAGCGCGACGGGCGTGGTGAAGCTGTTCGACATCCGGAACAACCAGCCGTTCCTGGAGCTGGAGCACGTGTACGAGACGCCGATCACGAGCATCAAGTTCAGCGGCGAGCACCTGCTGACCTCCGACCAGAAGACGGTGAAGATCAGCAACCTGAAGGCAGGCGCGGCGCGGCGGCGTGAGGCGTAGACGGGCGAGTGCCTGTGCAACCTGGAGCCCGAGTCGAACATCAACCACATGAACGTAGTGGCGGACAGCGGGCTGGTGTTCGTGGCGGCGGAGCAGCCGAAGGTGTTGTCGTACTTTATCCCCGCGCTGGGCACGGCGCCGCGCTGGTGCTCGTTCCTGGACAACCTGGCGGAGGAGCTGGAGGAGGAGAAGGGCGGCGTGTACGAGGACTACAAATTCGTGGGATGTGAGGGGGCGTGTTGAGCGTAGGTGACGCGCGCGGAGCTGAGCGAGCTGGGTCTGGAGAACCTGATCGGGACGGAGGCGCTGCGCGCGTACATGCACGGGTACTTCATGGACAACAAGCTGTACCAGCGCGCGAAGATGGTGGCGAAGCCGAGCATGTACGAGGAGTACCAGAAGGAGAAGAACCGGCAGAAGGCGAAGGAGCGCAAGGAGCGGCGCATCACGCTGAACCGCAAGAAGCCGGAGGTGAACGCGGAGCTGGCGGCGAAGCTGGAGGAGAGCGGCGGGCTGGCGGACGGGCGGTTCAGCGCGCTGTTCCAGAATCCGGACTTCGAGATCGACAAGAACAGCGAGGAGTTCAAGCGCACGCACGCGTCGGGGCTGGGCAAGCGCGTGGAGAGCGAGGAGGAGGAAAGCGACGGAAGCGATGGAAGCCACGGCAGTGACGGTGAGGCGGTGTTTGGCGAGGACTTCGAGCTGCTGAACACGCACGACAACGAGAACCGCGGCAGAAGAGGCGAAGCGGCGAGTGATGGTGACAGTGACAGCAGCGATGCCGAGCCGTACGGTGGTGCGCACCAGATGGACCGTGCGGACCGTGCGGACCGTGCGGACAAGGAGGAGGAGGAGGCGTACGTGGGGAAGAAGAGGAGAAAGGAGAAGGAGGAGAAGGAGCGCATCAAGCCGAAGGGCGTGCGGTTCTTCGGCGTGAAGGAGAACACGAAGATTAACCTGGCGGCGAGCAAGCAGGAGGTGGAGAGGGAGGCGGCGAAGAGGAAGGAGAAGCGCACGATGTCGCTGGGGAAGAGAATGCAGGGGCTGGAGAAGAGGAAGTAGTTGTCTTTTATTCGTCGCGCTGTTTGTTTCGCACCTGCGAGCGGCAGAATTGTGTTCGTCATGGAACTCAAGGTGGCCTTTTTGTGATTTATGAATGCATTCATTTACGCCTAGCTACGACTACAAAGATGAAGCGGTGACAAGGGAAGCGGAGCGCGTCCTGTCGCTTGTGGACAGTTGCGTTCAAAAGGGCCTCAAGTGGTCCGTTACTCGATTCGATGTGAATGAAAAGATGGAATACGTAATCGGGTGTCTCTTCGTGGATTACGACTAGACCACACTCTCGCAATTCGACTATGCTCTCTTCTTCTTGTTCACACACGATGAAGCAAAGGACGTTGCCTCCTAGAGCGTTTGTGATGAGTAGGCGGCAAATCACGGCGTGTTCCTGACCTATCTGCAGGATCTGGATGCGGACCACCGTGTGAGCCACAATATCCTGGAGGGAGTGAAGGTGTCCGTGTTGTATGATGGAAGTGGCGAGTGCATCATCTGGTTTGTCTCTGGGAATGTGCGTCATGCGTAGCGACAACCTGCAAATGGACTTGACGAATCTCGGAGCAAAGGAGCTTCTTCGCTATGACTTTGGTCACTGCCCCATCGACAAGGTTGGATTGTGGAGCGGAGTTGATTGCAGAGTCATCTGGGGATTGTGTGGATGGTGCAGCTCCTGCAGGAGAATGTGCGCACCTGTGACAATGTGAGTGACGAGAACCGACAGTCCATCCTGTCCATGTATTGCAACACGATTGGAGTGAGAGCTAGGCTGCGCGAGCACATCCCCATGAAGATTCGTCGCAAGGTGAAGGTGTGGATCAAGGAAAGGTGCATCACTTCTTTCACAATTAATGCAAAGAGAAGCGGAGGAGAAGGAGATGAGCGAGCGCGCCGCGGCGAGTAATGGCGCTGCTCCGTCTAAAGGACTAGAGGCTGCGGCGAAGGACGTGGAGGACATTGACGAGTCGGAAGCGCCGGAGAAGGAGATGCTGACGCGCGAGCAGCGCGCGGTGCTGCTGAAGCAGGGTTACGCGGTGGTGGGCAGTCACAGGTAAAAGTTGGGATGCCCCCTCACGGACAGCGCGGTGAAGCTGTGTCGGTGGAGCAAGACGCATCTGCGCGGGAACGGGGCCTGCTACAAGCACACGTTCTACGGGCTGAACAGCGCGTCGTGCATGGAGGCGTCGCCCTCGATCGCCTGCGCGAACCGCTGTCTGTTCTGCTGGCGTCACCACTCCAACCCGACGGGCCGCACGTGGCGGTGGAAGACGGACTCGGCGGAGGAGGTGTACAGCGGTATGGTGGTGAACCAGCGCGTGGGTGTGGCGAGTGGGCGTGAGGCGTAGCGGTTGGTGAAGCAGTTCGCGGGGTGCGAGGGCGTGAAGAAGGAGCGTGTGGAGGAGGCGTTGGCGCTGAAGCACTGCGCGCTGTCGCTGGTGGGCGAGCCGATCATGTACCCGCACATCGCGGAGTTTATTGACTTGTTGCACGCGTGGGTGTGGCGAGCGAGGGTGAGATGCAGGCACGGCACCTCCTCCTTCCTGGTGACCAACGCGCAGTTCCCCGAGGAGATCCGGCGCGTGCCGCCCGTGACGCAGTTCTACATATCGGTGGACGGCTCCACGAAGGAGGGCCTCAAGAAGCTGGACCGCCCGCTGTTCCGCGACTACTGGGAGCGCTTCAACCGGTGTGTGGAGGCGGTGCGCGGGCGCGTGGGGGCGTGAGAGGGACGTGAGATGTAGAGGGAGCGGACGGTGCTGCGACTGACGCTGGTGAAGGGGTACAACATGGAGGACCCCGAGGGCATCAGCGAGATCGTGAAGGCGAGCTGCCCGTCCTTCGTGGAGCTGAAGGGCATGACGTTCAGCGGGCAGGGCTGTCTGCTGAAGATGGAGAACTGCCCCTGGTACAGCGAGGTGGTGGCCTACGGGCAGAAGCTGGACGCGCTGCTGGAGGACTACGAGATCTCCTGCGAGCACGAGCACAGCTGCTCCGTGCTGCTGACGCACAAGAAGTTCTTCTACGACGGGAAGTGGCACACGTGGATCGACTTCGACAAGTGGGCATGGGCAAGGGGCGTGAGGCGCAGGTTCCAGGAGCTGTACGCTAGGTGGAAGCGAGACGGCACGCCGGTGGATGCGCTGGACTACTCGATCGAAACGCCTGTGGGGGTGTGATGGAGGTGTGTGATGTGTAGGCGTGGGCGGTGTACGGCTCCAACGAGCAGGGATTCGATCCGAGCGATGTGAGGCTGAAGAAGAGAAAGGTGGAGGGTTGTGAAGAGTGGGGTGTTTGTTTTATTCCATTTTTTGTCTTGAGTACCAGTGTTGTTTGTCATGATGCGTGTACAGATAAGAAGAATGTGACACGGACACAGAATACAGTTGAGTAAAACAAAAGGAAAAGCCAATTCGCCCAGTTCAAATGGAACACAATAGTAAACACGAGAGGCTGCAAAACTCATTATATGGAAAGAGGAATCACTTTAGAAAGGGATGCAAAGGAAAGTATGAACACAAGAGTGATACAAGAGGTGATCAACTCTTCTCTTCGCAGGGATCACCGTTCAGTGGTAGATTCGGCATGATAATCAAGGACAGCATTTCCCTCCTTCTCTCACATTATTTCTTGTGTTCATGAGTAATACGAACGCTGTTCCTAAGGATGGAGTATCTTCGATAGAGACCAATAAACAACGTGGTGTGCTTCCCTGATTCCTCACATGTAGCCAATGCTGCTATTGAGATGGTCACTATGAATGGCACGTCCGAATCAGCTATCTCTGTTCCTAGAAAGAACAGTGCGATGGTAATGATCGTGTTTGTGTTTCACGAGTAGGAAACGATTGCTCTCGGTGCAAAGTCGCTTTCCCAAGTGGGAGGGTACCTCTGTGGAAATGGATCTGAGACGTAGAAGCCCCATCCCTCGTGGGATGAGCGAGGGCAGGAGCGAGGGCAAGAGCTCCAGTTTCTACGGCGAGATGGATCCTGCTCTTCTTCCAACGATTATCAAGAAGGGCACTTCCATGATGGAGGAGACGAGAAATGAGAAGATCCCGAGCTGGAAGGAGGTGCTCCGTCAGCCTCGCGTCATTGGCACGATCGTCGGCGTGATCTTGGCGATCGTGGTTCTGTTCATTCCGGTGGTTCCTGACAACCCGAAGGTGCAGCGAACCCTCAGCGTTCTCATTCTGATGGCCACCTGCTGGGTGACGGAGATCATTCCGCTGTCCATCACGGCCCTGTTCCCTGTGGTGCTGTTCCCGTTCCTCGGCGTGCTCAGCGCGTCCACCGTGTCGCAGCAGTACTTCAACAACACGATTTTCATGTTCCTCGCGGGATTCCTGCTCTCCCTCGCAATGGAGCGTTGGAACCTCCACATTCGTATCGCCCTGTTCATCACGTCCTTCTTCGAGCGCCCGCGCAGCATTCTGTTCGGCGTGATGTTCGCCGCGTACTTCCTCTCCATGTGGATTTCCAACACCGCCGCCGCTCTGATGATGGTCGCCAACATCACGGCGCTGGTGGAGACGCTGGAGGACCACTACGGCAAGCAGAAGATGGCGAGCTTCTCGAAGGCCGTCATGATCGGCATTGCCTTCGCCTGCAACATCGGCGGCTTCGGCACTCTGATCGGCACGCCGCCCAACATGACCTTCACGGAGCTGTTCAACAAGGCGTTCAGCGACAAGGAGGGCGTGCCGGACATTTCCTTCTCCAACTGGCTGTTCGCCGTGCTGCCCGCGAACTTCCTGCTGTTCCTGCTGGACTGGGCGTACTTCGCGATCTTCTACTGCCCGAGCGAGAAGGAGCTGCACATCGACAAGGGCTACTGCAAGAGCGAGTACAAGAAGCTGGGCCCCGCCTCCTACGAAGAGAAGGTGGTCTTCATCGCCTTCATCGCGCTGGCGCTGCTCTGGCTGTTCCGCGCGGACATGGAGTTCGGGTCCTTCACGCTGCCGGGCTGGTCGAACATATTCGGCAAGGACATCGCCAAGTGCATCTCCGACGGTAGTGTCGGCATGCTCATCGTGCTGCTGCTCTTCGTCATCCCCACCAAGAAGTGCCTCAAGCGCAAGAACAAGGAGGACGACGACGCCTGCATCATGACGTGGAACACCGCCAAGAAGCTCCCGTGGGATCTGGTGCTGCTCTTCGGCGGCGGCTTCGCGCTGGCGGAGGCCTGCAAGCAGTCGGGTCTGTCCAACTGGATCGGCAACATCATGATCGGCATGCAGAAGTGGCCCATCTTCCTGGCGGTGCTCGTGATGACGCTGCTGATGTGCTGTTTGACGTCCTTCACCTCCAACACGGCCACCGCCTCCATCGTGCTGCCCATCATGATCGGCATCTCGCAGAGCATCCAGCGGAATCCCATCATGATGATGGTGCCCATGACCATCGCAGCGTCCTGCGCCTTCCTGCTGCCCATCGGCACGCCTCCCAACCTGGTGGTGTTCGCCTCGAAGCGTCTGACGATGCTCGATATGATCAAGGCCGGTACGGTGACGACCGTCCTCGCTGTGGCTGTCATTATGCTCATCACTTTTGTGACATGTCCGATGATCTTCAAGTTCGACATTAACGAGTTCCCTGACTGGGCGAAGCCTGATGCGGCGTAAAGGTTTGTTCTGCATCCTCTATGTTTGTTTCACAACGACCTAAGCAATTCGCGAGAACATCGCAACGCTTCACGATTTCTAACAAACACCCAACACATACAAGAAACGATAATACTGTTACAGCTGGCAATGGTCATTCGTGCAGAAGGACACTGCATCGGGGAACACCTGACCCACTCCCTCCTCCTTCTCCTCCTCCTCGAACAGACGACGACGCTGCGTCTTCGGCACTCGCACCTCGAACTTCGTCTTCTTCGTCACCTTGAACGGCGACGCCCGCACGCTCTTCTCCTCCTCCACCTTCGTCCGGTCCAGGAAGCAGATCGGCTTCAGCCCCTTCGTCATCTCCACGTACGTCGCCTCGGAGATCGCCTCGTACGGCAGCTGCGGGTACTTGCTGTAGTC